>Ga0131853_10001343_pt1 | contig 44093 bp, 34 predicted proteins | sample TergutLab28metaG_FD_92764 | JGI IMG/M metagenome (GOLD analysis project Ga0131853, IMG submission 92764) | Labiotermes labralis P1 segment gut microbial communities from Petit-Saut dam, French Guiana - Lab288 P1 (version 2) (version 2) | ecosystem: Host-associated > Arthropoda: Insects >... | reverse complement strand
TCACTACACCTTGGTGTTTTTATTTTTCCGATAGGCCACCACACCTTGATTCATCCCATGCAGGCGTTATTTTTCAGGTAAAATCACAGAAAAATAACAACAAAAAAAGGAACGAAACCAAGCGTTTTCGCTTGTATTCTTTCCTCTGAAAGTTTGCAGCCGCTAACGACTATCCATTATAAAATTAATCCCTGCAAGGGGTTTGCCGGTCACACTTGAAAGTGGTATCGGCGGTTGATTCCTTCGTGGTCAAAACGACCATTGCCGGCGTTAGTAGAAAACTATAACCGGCTTCCATTACGATATAAAAACCGCACAGCGGTAGTAATGGTCATCATTCCAGCCCCATAAAGGAGCATTAGGGCAATAAGACACACTTATTTCGTGGTCATTGGCAACTCCAAGCGGATGCCAAAGATTATCGTCGTTACCGTAACTGAATAATTCGATGCTGTAAATAGATTCATGAAACGAAAAAAGACCGAAGCAAGCATTAAGCCTGCAATCGCTCTTTGTATGTTTTATCCGTTACTCACAATTGTGAGACGGCAATCAATTCTAAAAACCCAACCAAGGGGCAAACGGACACACTAAGATACTGTGGTCACTTTCAATTCCAAGCAAGTGGCAGAGTCAAACTCACCACAACTCTGTTTAGCCGCTTGACATAAATGCCAAACGATAGCATCCAAACTCAGTTAAGGATTTTTGGACAAACTTAACCAAGCGTTATGGGATACACGTAAGTGATCCCGGCAATTCCAAGCGAAGAATTTCCGTTAAATGCGGAAACCACTCGCGACTGTGCAATCCGAGGTTACATTTATAATCCGAAATTAATAATCATATTTTACGAATTTATGGCATTTACGTCAAGTGCCGTTTAGTGGCAATTACGTTACATTTTACGTATATTTTTTGCCGCTAAACGCAGGTGTCAAACGGCGACATACAAGACCGGCTGCAATTTTACATACATGGCGTTTACAGAGTTAGGCAAAATACATAATTAAAACGGGCAAGTTTTCGTAAGTAACGCATTTTATTTTTGATAAATTGTGAACATTTTTGCGACTGTGATTCATTGTTATCCACCACCGGAGGGGTTTTAACTGTTTATTCTGCATTTTCAATGACAGAATAACCGTTTAAACCCCTCCGAGTTTTCCATCAACACCGAGCAAAGCTCGGTAAAGGATAAAACTCAAAGAGAGGGGGTCGTCCACCATGACCATAGAACAACGAAACACAATCTTTGAAGATTACATGAAGATTATCCGTTTTACGGTGAACCGTCACTACAGTATGTTGAAAGTCCTCCGCATGGACAGCGAGGATTTAGCTCAAGAACTGGCGATATGCCTGCTCAAAGCGATTGAACGCTACGACGCAGACCGTGGCGCAAAGCAATCTACCTACTATTTTAAGTCGCTACGTTATGGTGTATTAAAATTATGGCAGACGCAAATGCGAAAAATACGCCTCGCCAATTTGCAAGCAACGTCGTTGACCCGTACCTACGAAAATGGAGAAGAATCCGAATTGGAAGTGCCTTTTACGGTGGATTACGATGATGCGTTAATGGTTGAGGAGTTTCTTCAAACCCTGTCCTCACAAGAACGCACCACACTTGCACGTAAAATGCACGGGAATGAACCCGTTGACCAACGACATAACCGTTTTATGAAAATAATAAAAAGAAAAGCTATGCGCTTTTGCGCGGCGGGAGGTTTGGCATGAAAAATAATCCGAACGATGTCACAAGCTTACTTACAGAGTTAATGCAACGGATTAGTGACGAAGATTTAACAGACGAGCGGCTGACAATGGAAATTGACCGTGGTAAGGCAGTTGCCGACATATCAAAAAATGTGTTGGCAATTTGGAATATGCAAGTGCGAATTGCTGAATCGCAAGACGCGGCATTGCGTCCCGAATCCTTCAATCTACCCGCCGCACTAAAGTCATGAGTGAGAAAACTGACCGCCGCCGTGCCTCGTATACCGATGAACACCGCCGATTCTTGGAAACAAATGCCGATGGTCGGTCTTACGAGGCATTAGCGGCATTATTTAATCAAGAGTTCGGAACCGATATTGGACGGCTGACCATAAGTAAATTATGCCGACGTTTTGGGTTTTCAAACGGAAGCACAAGCCGTCGCCCGTATTCCGATAAACAAATTCAGTTTCTTCGCCAGAATGCCCCGGGGGTTGATTACTACTCATTAGCGATAATGTTTAATGAACGATTCGGAACAAACATCAATGTAAACCGAGTTGGTGAAATATGCAGGCGGAAAGGCTTTTCCAACGGCTTGGACTGTCGTTATAAAGAGGGTCATGCCGTGAATCTAGGACGCAAGCTACCCAATGCCGCGCCCGACGGTTCCGAATGCATCCATTCTACGGGTTATGTAAAGCTGAAACATAACGGAGTTTGGCGATTTAAGCATATAATATTATGGGAGCAGGCTCATGGGCGGTCTGTTCCCGAAGGTCACTTTATCGTGTTCGGTGACAGCAACAATCGTAATTTTAACATTGAAAACCTTTTCTGCATAACCCCGGCTCAAAATGCTATACGTTGTAGAATGGAGCTACAGGGCGTAACTCCCGAACTTGCGGCTGCGGGTGTTGCACTGGCTAAGCTTTACTCACAGATTGGAGAGAGGAAGAAGGCACAGAAGAGAAAACGTCGGAGTAATGACGTATAAAGGACGTATAACGGGTAAACTGCACCATAAAAGACGTATTAAAGACGTATTAGCGACGTAATAACGGTAAACTGTACCAAAACTTCAAATCGGAGGTGTATCAAATGGACAAAAATTTTCTTGATGTTATGGCATATGAAACCGACTTTATTGGCGAATCAGATATGTTTGCCCGTGATGATTTTAATGCACTCAAGCAATATGAAATTCTCAGTGTAACGGAAATTGCGGAAAGGATTCATTTCGAGCCGGGCAAGCGGGTTGTTTTTGCGTTGTTTTATGAAATTGACGATAACGGCACTGTTATTGATGACAGCCTTGATGGTTGGTTTTCGATTTCGCTTCAAGACAATTATGAAAAACGAGGAAAGTATTTATTGCTCGTCGGGAAAATGGGAGCTAGAGCTGGTGTCAATGTTGGTGAAAAGCGGGTTGGTGCTGTGCAAACGGTGGAGCAAGTTCAGAAAACCGTCCGACGGATTTTTGATGAGTTTAATTTTGGACAGGATTCATTCTGTGCCTGCGCGAAAAGAGAGGAATGATGAAAATGAAAAATGCTTACGGAAAATTTGTTTTGCTTGGATTTGTAATGGTAATACTTGCCGGAATTGTCCATAGCGGTGCTACAGAAGTTTTTGCCGCCGTCGAAAATGTCCCGACAATACGCATGGGTGATAACGCACCCATGACCCGCGATGAACTTATGGAGTGGAGCAGTCAGCGCGGAATCCGCCATTTCAATATTGATGGGAGGATATACCCTGTCTGCATCTTCTTCAATGGTGCAATCGGTAAATCTTTCAGATACGGAGAACTGAACGGCAAAATATTGCCTGTAATTCTTCTTCCGGGGGTGGCTTCTGAAAATAGAAGTGTTCTTGTTCAAGAAATATCCGATGCAAATGAAATTGAGCAAAACAGCAGAAATTTCACTCCGGTTATTTTTACCGACAGTACACCAATATTGTTTTCGGATGATGAATTAACGGCGATGATTGAAAGTGTTCCACACCAAAACCCATTGGATATAAGGAGTTCCATAACTCTCCCAAACAGACGACTAACCGAATCCGAGCTTACGTCATGGGTAGATGAATACAACGAGATGAGTGGTGCAACAGCTTTTGAAATAGCTGTAGTGCGGGAAGTAAATCGTGCAAGAGCGCAGTATGGATTACGCTCTCTGGCATTAGACCCAACACTTATGATGTCCGCCCGATTAAAGACCCAAGAATTTGGTGACTTGCAATATTTCGGTCACCACAGTCCCGTACACGGTTCGCCTACAGAAGCGGCGCGTATGGTTGGTTTTGAAGGTTGGTGGGTAGCAGAAACAATTACACAATCGGGTAGCAGTAGTACCCCTTCTTTTCGGTCTACTCCCGAAGGAGTAGTCAGAGGTATGCTGGCATCTACTCGCGGACACAAAGAAATTTTATTAAATCCAAATACTTTTAGTGTGGGCTTTGGTTCTTTCTTCTCGCCTCATTCAACAGGGCGCAATGGCAATATGTCTCATATGTTTTATTACGCCACCAAGTTTGGTTTTATAGAGTAAATAAGTTTCTGCCCACGGCTACGGTCGTGGGCTTTTTTTGTTATGCCTAAATACAGAAAGAGGGAAAGGAGTTTTTCCATCATGTTAAAAAACATGAGCTACGAAGGCACGTACCGCGATGAGGATATAGATGTCAGTGTAGTATTAGAGAACCCGTTGGATTGTAGTCTTAACGCAAACACCTTGGCGTTTTCTGTGTTTGTTGAGAGCAACCACGACGATAACGCCGCACCGTTTATGGACGACTTTGTATTTTATGTTATGGATGATAATTATCGCCTATACAATATGCAGTTCGTCCCATACAAGGACTCACGCCCGTCTACACTACCACCCTTTGAACCGGAAGATGATGAACCAATAAGCATACCAAGTGGAATAATATATACGGAACTGCGACCGGAGTTTATCTTTCATGACCTGCGTGTAGCGTTCTATTACCGTAGGTACAATCGTATGGAAATTATCAAGTTGCAAATAGGTTAGAGATAGTCAACTGCTCTGTTTACGGTACATCCGTGGATTTTGGGATGTGAGAAATTTTTTAGCAACGCCCCAAATTATGTAGCGGAAGTGGCGATAAACTCCACAAAAGCCATTCGCCACTTCCAAAGCAACACCCAAAAGTGCAAGAAAATTTCAGCATAAAATTCTCCGACCTTTCAATGGCGTTGTAAATTATCAACACTGCCGACCACGGCTATCTCAATCATCTAACGGGTGCACATGACTTATCAAGTCACCAACTTCAAAGCGGTTATACCAAGAAGGGAAAACCTTAAAAACACGGTCTATCTGTGCTGTTTCGTCAACGTTAAAGTATTCGCCTACTATATGCAATTGGTGTACTGCTCCCCCCACGGGGGAACATAATGGATTTCCTTGCCGACAACTTCCCCGGCAAACGTAGGATTTTCAACGATTCTAATTTGATTCATGTCGTTAATTTTGTAATGAACAATCATTACCACGGAAATTATAACTAAGGCTGCGCAAAAAATTATCTCCACATTTTCGCGGACATTTTGCTTCCAATCGATAAACTTAGCCGCAATTTTTTTTGGAATTGACATTAAAATTCTCCTTCCTTTTGCTCACTGGCAAATAAAAAAGAGAATCACCGAAGCAAAAAAAATTGCTTGTAGGAACTCCTTTTGTAAATGCGGAATTTACTTTGAGTTGCGTTACTCTGTTTTCGGAACAAGTTAAATTGTTCATTAACAAGATAGTTACCTTGCCGCCGATATGGTTATCGGCTGAAATTTGATGTGCATAAAAAACTCCTTTTTTAAACATATTGCCAAGGTGTAAGCCATTTCATGCTAATCATACCCCAAACACAGAATTAAAGCCGCTACCAACCGCATACACACCACCTATGATATATTTAGGTCTTTTCGGTAAGGTCGCTTGTCAGCGTCTACATACAATTGTCGTGAGTTCTGAGAAATATAGCGTATTAATTGAGCGAGTTACCGTTGCCGTCATATAAAAACCCCTACAAATAATCGCAAGCATTTTCCGAAAATACTAGACACATTTTAAAATTTATATTGTCATAGTTTGATACCATATGTTAAAATTTGCTGAAAAAAACGTGAGAATATATTGCAAAATAGTGTTGAGAGATGAGTTTTTACCAAAAGCAACATTTGACGTGAACAGTGAATGCGCCTATGAGCAAGCCCAAGTAACACCCGATATTGTAATGAACGCGATTAAGTTTCTGTAAACAATGCCCCTATCAAAGAGAAGTTGCGTCAGTATCATCTGATTTGAACCGATGCATATAAAAACCAAGGATAAGGGCATTTAACTAACTGTTTCGACATAAATTTATACAGAGGGGACGGTTTTTAAATGACATAAATATGATAGAAAAATAGGGTTTCGGATTTTGATTCAACCGTATTTAGTAACGAAAAATTGAAACAGTTACGTTAATGATTAAGTACAAACACATGGGCTAACTAAAAACCAAAAACGGAGGAAAAAATGAAAAAATCACGAAAAATTAAAAAATTGTTTGCAATTTTTTTAGCCTTTATAATGGCTATAACATCTGTTGCATTTCCCGCGCATTTGGTAGCGGCTACGGGAAATAGCAGTTACATGGGCAATGGATTTACAGTAAACTTCACTGTAAACAATTCGTGGAATAATAGTGGATACAGTGCATCAATAGAAATAATTAATACGAGTCCGCAACCGCTGAAAGAATGGGTTTTGGTTCCAAATAGTAATCTCGGACTAACCGAAGGAGGGGTTTCCGGAGGAAGACTTTTATCGCAAAGTGCCGGAGAAACCGTAATTGCACACACGGATTGGAATTCAATAATTCCTGTGGGCGGCAGTGTAAACCTTTCAATAAATGGAGCATTCAGCGGAGTAACGCCAGTGCCAACGTCTTACCAGTTGCTTTCCGCAAAAGACCCAACTACAGCGAGCCGCAAATTAATTCCCGCGTCTGAATACACCGCTAATTTCGTGGTGCATCATGAAACATCTGACAGTTTTAATCATGCCATCGTGATTGGGAACAATACAGGTCGTATGATTTATGGATGGGAAATTGACGTTAATATTTCGGCGGGTTCGGCTATAAATACCGCACTTGTTGCCGATATTTCTCAGGATGTTATTCAGAACAATTCAAGTGTAACGCTTTCCCAAATAACCGGAAGCGGAATTGTTTGGCATCCGGGCATGACAATGCATATCCAGTTAATGGGGACAAAATCAAGCAACGAGCCTGTGGCGTTTACAAATTTCGCTGTGTATGAGCGGACTGTAATAATCGGTGAGCCGAGTGAGCCAACGCCGACACCTACGCCAACACCGACACCACCCCCGATAATCCAAACTATCTACGATATGCAAAGCGACCCAAGCTGGAGCAATATAATATCCTCGACCGCCCATCCAATAATGAGGGGAACAAACTCATCGGGTACTGCAACCAGATTTGACGGGCCGCCGCGTGAATTACGGATTCCCGTCAGAAGCGGGACTTCGCAAGGGCTTAGAATCCGGGCGAATGCATTATTGAACGCGTTATCCGCTGAAGAAAACCTCATACGAATTGAGTATTCGGGAAGGTTGAATGTTGCGGGTTCTTCGCAAGTCCGAATTGAACAAAGCCCGACCCCGACTTGGGAACCGGGCGTGAATATATGGACTGAATTGACAAGCTCCGGTAACATGTTTAATCAAATAGTTACGTTGACTTGTGAGCAATTGCAACACGCAACTACCGTGGGAACAGGAGATATCACATTGGGTGCTACTCCCGGCAATGCAGAACTCGTAATAACTGGCATCATTATCACTGAAATCCCGGCAAACGTACCGATGCCAACACCCACGCCTACACCGACCCCAACGCCGACACCAGCACCTCAACCTGTTACCATCTACGATATGCAAAGTGACCCGAACTGGGGTAGCATAACATCACCAACTGCTCACCCGATAATGCGGGGAACAAGTTCCGCAGGTAACGCAATCAGAGTTAGTGGACCGCCGCGTGAATTACAATTTCCCGTGAGAACCGGAACTTCGCAAGGGCTTAGAATCCGTGCAAGCGCATTATTAAACGCATTATGCGCCGAAAGAAATTTTGTAAGAATTGAGTATTCGGGAAGGCTGAATGTTGCGGGTTCATCGCAAATCAGAATTGAACAAAGCCCTGCACCAACGTGGGAATCGGGCGTAAATATTTGGACTACGCCAACAGGCTCCGGTAACGCGTTTACACAAGTCATTACGTTGTCCCGTGAGCAATTGCAACACGCAACTACCGTTGGAACAGGAGATATTACACTTGGCGCAACCCCCGGCAATGCGGAACTTGTAATAACCGGGATTAAGATTACTGTAGCACCAAACCCGGAAGGTACGCATTTCCTCACAATTTTATCTGGTGAGGGCGGCAAGGTAATTCTCGGTGCAGATGGGTATTATGCCGCTGATTTTGATGTTGAACTGAAAGTTGAGGCAGATGATGGTTATTTATTTACCGGATGGGGGATATCTGATGGCGGTGAGTTTTATTATAGCTTGCTTAATCCATCTAACTTATTCCTTATGCCTGATAATGCAACAACCATTACGGCTAATTTTGTATATATGTGCGATACCGATTCTAATGAAAATGGTATACCGGATTGGTATGAAACGCTTTTTTACACCTACCTCCCCGATGAAGATATTAATAAAGTATTTTCATGGTTTAACTCAAGTGACCACTATGTATACGACCCTGCCGAGCATCCTCCTTCCTTTCAGATTTTACCTGATAGTAACATAAGCCCCAAATTATTATCTAACGATAATTGGCTAATACCCTCAATATCCGGTACTGTAAACGGGTTAATAGACAGGCATTTGTGGTTAGGTGAATCATGGATGCAACGCATTTTTAATGAACATCGTGCGTTGCTTAGTCCCGTGATAGAGATTGTAACGAGTTATGATGTACCTCTTGCGTTAACTTTTACCGCGACCACCTCACTTACTTCATACGCAGGTAGTCTCAACAGCCTGTTCATCATGCATTGGGATGGGGATGACTTGCACCCCATAGAAACAGTCGTTAATGGAGCAGAAGGCACTCTAACAGCAACAATACAGGGTGCAGGCGTTTATTTTGTGATGGATTTGGATGAGTTTCTAAAGGGAATAGGAATTGATGTTTTTGCCGACTTTGCAGACGTTATTGAACCGATGGGTTTTTCAATGGCATTTGAAAATGATTTATTCTTCGAAGAGCAGCCACCCTACATTGTCTTGATTGATAATTATGGAAATCCCATTGGAGAAATTCCAAATTCCGAATACATTCCATTTAGTGAAACTAATATGTTTGAAGCTTTTTCTTTTGAATCCATTACGCCATTTGCCACCGCAAACAACGCAATTATCCCGGGCAACAATGTAAAAGGCAGAGCAGATATTGTTTTTGTAATTGACACTACCGGGTCAATGGGGGGAATTGTGAACAATGTGAGCAATAATATAGGCGTTTTCGCGGAAAGACTTGTAAATGAGTTTAACATTGATGCCAATTTCGCGTTGATAGATTTTAAAGATATTACATGCGACGGAATTGATAGCACCCGTGTAATTCGTAATGGTACATCTAACTGGTTCACGGATGCCCAACAATTTAGTGTTGCTGTTCGCTCCCTCCCGATATATGGTGGCGGTGACACTCCAGAAACACCCATTGATGGTCTTGAAATGGCTCGTCGGCTTGATTTCCGCCCTAATGCCAGTAGGTTTATTGTACTTGTTACTGATGCATGTTATAAGGTTGATAATCAATTTGGCATAACAAGCATGGCGGAAATGGCTAGTCTCCTTGCCGATGATGGAATTATAACATCGGTTATAAGCCGCACATGGGAACGGCATATGTACAGTGTGCTTTACCAGTCTACTGATGGTGTATTTGGCGATATCTATAGCAATTTCAGCAACATCCTATTGCAGTTGGCAGATAGGATTGGCGAGGCTACAGATGGCTACTGGATAATGCTCAGCACTTATCAGATAATTAAGTTGGATGGACATCCCTCCGAAGGACATGATACGGACGGGGACGGTCTTCTTGACAGCGAAGAACTTATTGCTCCATTCCTAGCGGATATGACACCCAAAATTGAAGCACTGTTAGAGGCGCACGCAATGTCTCTAGCAGAACACGCCAGTGTAATGCCATTTAGTGCGCATATCGCCCCAATGAGCGGAGGTAGCGGGGGAGGATTTACGAGTGCATTCATTGAAAAGTGGAAATTTAACTCTAATCCGGCAGATATAGATACCGATGGCGATGGTATACCGGATTATCGTGACCCCGAACCACTGATACCTCATGACTGGCGATTTGAAGCCCTAGATATTTCGCTTGCTAACAGTTATAGACCAGTAAATTCAGAGGTGGATGCTGCTTTCAGACACAGTATTGTTGGTTGTGAAGATAATACTTGCAAAATTTATGGTCCCTGTAAAGAAAAGATTGGCGGTCATGGTAGTAGGAGATTTTATGGGTTTGGGAAAGACGAATTTGGAATTAGCCAATTCCAGCTTCTTAATATTGAAACAAGGGCGTGGGTGAATATATCTGGTGCTGAAGCTTTTCAACAGTATTATTCTGCTAGGGGATTAACGCTTTTTTTACAAAATAATAGAAATGTGGCAACGTTTTCGATTGAAAATTTAATCGCTACCCCCAATGGTCGGTATCATTTCCTTGAAAACTTAGACGCATTTTTGAATGTAAGCGAACAGATGACAATGGATAAGGATACAATGTTTATTGCATCTATAGACCCAGGAAATATACCTCAGGATAAAAATGCAGATGAACGACTTTGGGCTTCAGGAGGTACGCGCATTTGCGAATGTCACCCACATCAAAGGCCTCCGCTGTATAATTTTTTCAACTATCCTTTTAAGTCTTACTTAACAGACTTGAAGCAACCAGAGATTGGTGCAGATTTTGACTGGTTCTTTTTATTAGGAGATTCAACAGCGGCTATTCAAGGTGTTGTTCGTAGGGATGGTGATTACTACCATGCAAATGTCAAATACTTTTTAGATGATATGTACGATTGGGAATATCTTTCGCCTGATGACGGGGGTCTTGTTACAGATGGAGAAATGAAATTGCTTCATTTGTACGGGCGGGCGCGGGAATATCGAATAAATGGGGTATTCCCGGATTTTGAAATAAGTTGGAGAAGGGGGCAACGGTTCAGCTCAGAAGATGACAAACCTTTTCTAATTGAGTTTTCGTAACAATAATTTTTCAACAGAATAATGCATCCTTTTGGTTGCATTATTCTGTTTCTTTTATAGATATATGAAAGGAGTCAATCTATGAACATACGTAACATTCTTGACAAAATAGGGATTACTATTATGCCTTTGAATAAACGTAACATAGGGCTTACTATTCTAATACTTGTGTATGTATTTTTGTGGGGGATCATAATTACGTTCAGTTTCGCGACAACTTTTAATACAAATAATCAATCAATCGAAATACGGCAATTTGAGGACGAGCAGCATATGTATGATATAGCCTTGGCATTTAAGATAGAGCTAGATTCAGATGAAACCCTTTATGTGGAGAGGTATTTCGCCGGAGGTTGGCAAGAAAAGCCTTCGTTAACTGTTGTTATTGAATGTATTGAATCTGCTGACTCATTCATTTCGCGTTTGCATGACAATCTTGACGGAATCGGCACAATAACCCCCATTGCATACAGCCCACTATTTGTGCCAAATGTTTCTGAAACCTATGGTATAATTGTATTCAATGAAGATAGTGATATACGTGCCTTTAATTATGGGCTTACATTTTTTAATGATGATTATAGCGGAATAAGTGCTAGGCTTAATTTGGCTTATTATAACTCAAACACAGAAGAGTTTACAGGCATTTTTAATACATTACTGAAATATAGTTTAAGTGAACATACTCCTCCAGAGCTTAAGATATTATGGCGTAGTTGGAAGTTTTCAGATTTGCTAAGTATTCAAGCTGTACTAACCGTGTTTTTCTGGCTGTTGTTGTACGTAAGAAAATAAAATCGGATTTGTGAAAATAATAAACACACATAACATTATCACGGCACAGATAACAAATAATTGTCATTAAAACCTACTCATATTATTAACGTAAAATAGCTTGAGCATAGTGAAATTTTAAACGTCGTTAAAGCTACATTTTTTGAAACGCCTACAGATCGCGAGTGTTCTAAGTGCGGCACCACAATGAAAAATCCTGCTAATAGCGGAAAAGGCGGTATGGGAAAAAAATGTGCTAACTGTGGGAACGCGACCGTTTTCAATAATAAATGCAGGGATTGTGGAGCAACGTATAATTTTTCAAAATAGGAGTTTTGTATGTTATATAAGGATTTCAGACCGAGTATGCTATCTGAGTATTTAATGCGACACAAGGGGGTATTGGCATAAACAGAGTTCTTAGAATTGAAGTTTTTAGCCAATGTGAAGAGCTTAATTATAAAGAGGAACTGTGTCCTGCGCTGTTTCAACTTATGCGTGATATGCGTGAAATACGTCTGTGAATTTATCGGAGCGGTCTCCGTTCTTACACAGAAGCATATTTAAAACAAGGTCAAGAGGTAGCCACAACCACCAATTGACCTTGTTATAATTTGTTAGAGTTAGGTAAACCGCCTTTATTGCGGGTTTTGGGCTATTTGCGTTTATGAAACACTCACAGACGAGGGACTCGCCGCGATGAGCGAGTGCGAGGATATGACCACCGCATTGGCGCGAGAGTTGACTCAGGGAATCGAAGGCGAAGTTGAGGACTTGGGTGAGGTATTCAAACGCATGGCACTCTTGAAACCCAAAGCCGATATTATCGACGGCGAAGCGACTGTTGTTGACGAGAAAATCGACACAGTGACCGATACACCCTTCGCGCAAAGCGCACAAATTACAAAAGAACCTGCAAGACCCAAGAAACCCATACATTCGTCCGGAGGCTTGCTTGCGCTTGCACGGCAAAAGCCCAAAACGCCGGCAAAGAAAAAGCCTGCGGCTATATTGGAAGGTCAAATGAATCTGTTCGATTTCTTTGAAAACACAGCTTAAAATTACAGCACCCCAAACTTTGCGGCGAAATTTATCGCGAAGTTTGGGGTGTTTTTTTGAAAGGACGTGCAGAAATGCAAAATAATCCTGTACTGGAACGCTTCAAACAATTCAAGGCGATGATTATTTCGTCAAACATACCAAATAATTTACTGCTGGAAATGGCAGAAAATTATATTACATCCGACGAACCAGCTCCCGCCGAGATTATCCCCATACTTGACGGGCAAATGTCATTGTCGGATTACATGGAGGTGAGCTTCGCATGAAATTTGAAATTAACCGCGCAATTATGCTGGAAGCGGCAAAAAACGTGGCAACGGTCGTGCCGCCGTCCGCGCAAATTTTATCCAATGTTTTGCTCGAATGTAACGACGACACGGGCGAAGTATTTTTAACCGCGACCAACCACGAAGTCAGCATACAGCAAAAAATCATGGCTTCCGTTGAAGAAGGCGGCTCGATTTTAATAACGCCTCGTATGCTCACGGGTATGCTTTCCTTGCTCGGAAGCGAATTTGTCGCGTTTTCGGGATTGGATAACCACGTTTTGAAAGTAACCGGCGGCAGATGCACTTATCAAATAAAATGCCTGTCGGCAAAAGGCTATCCCAAGCCCGTGATGCCCTTCCCGGAAGAGTGTGTCATCATGTCGGGCATACGCTCGCTTGCGAAACGGACAACCTTTGCCGTCGGCAAAGACCCGTACAAACTCACAATGCAATGTATAAACGTGAAAATCAAAAACAACGCAGTACATGCGGCGGCAACCGACGGTGTGAAAATGATGCTCGTAAAAGATTCCGCCTCGCCCACCGAAGAACGGGAATTTCTCCTCCCCGGGCGTTCATTTCAAATGCTTGCGTCAATTTCCACCGACGAGGACGTTTTTGAAGTGGGCGAAATCGGAAACACCATCGTTTTCGTGCGCGGCGATATGCTGTTTACAATTCGCAAACTTGCTGCGGGCGAATTTATGGACACCGCCGCAGTGATTAAAAATTTCAAGCCGGAGTATACAGCCCTAACCGAAGCCGCGAAAATGAAGGAATCCCTAAAACTTATCTGTGTTGCGGCAGCAATCGGGGATACGCCCATGCCGTTAAATCTCGCGTTGGCGCGCGGCGAAATTATTTTGCGATTCAGCAACGATTACAGCGAAGCCGATGCTGTTATTCCGGTCAAGGTTCCGAAAGAAACGCCGGATAGCGGATTTTATTATGATGTTTCCGCGCTCGAAAAACTTTTCAATGTCGTTGGCGGAAATGTCAAAATTGAAATCAACACAAACGGCTGTAGGTTAGCCCTTGATTTATCAGTGTTTTTCGAGTGTTGTACATTGTATACAATGGTGTAGCATTGTTTCATCTTCTTTTCAACGATGTTCTTTATGTTGAACCGAAGTTTGGGCGTGTTATATTTAAGTTGCTTTGGCGGCTAATGGTTTGTATATGTATTTGGATTATTTAGACTTGTCCAAGGTGTGTAGGTGGTGGCGGAATTCCGCCGTCCATGCACATCTTTTTTTTCGCGGGTAATCCCACGGGGGTGAAGTTGCAGATTCATCCCCGTAAGGATTCGCCTGATACGTGCAACCATTCGGAGCCGGGAAATTTTTGTATTAATCAAAATACCGGCTTCTTTATTATTGCGGATATTTTATTTTTCATTCACTCAAATTATTTTTTCTGTTATAATATCGAAAAGCAAGACTTTTTCTGACATGATGGGAGGCACATTATGACCACCCCTACAAAAAAGAAACTTGTATATAGTTTTACAATTATTTTTTTTATTTTACTTTTGATAGCACCGGCGAATGCACAGGAGCAAAGCCATTTTGTTTTCGCGACAACAAATAACGAGCCGATTTCTACCAACAGGTTGTTGTATGCCGCACTGCGGGAAATGAGGTACAGTGTCGATTTTGTAAGCCCTATCATGCGTGAAGGCTGGATTCAAGCCAATGACGGAATCATCGACGGTGTAATTTCCGGGTACCCAAATCTGCATCATGTCTACACCAATTTAATTCCGGTTCCCATTGCCGTTGAAAACAGTAATGTCTGTGTTTTTGCAAGAGAAGGAAGCGATTTGCAAATTAATTCGTGGGACGAGCTTGACGGATTACGCGTGGGGATTTTGGAAAACAGAACATTTATTTTGGAAAACCTACCTGATGGTGCAACCATTACAGAAAGACCTACCAATCGCGCCGTTCTTACCGGGCTTGAAAGCCACGAGTACGATGTAGCGGTTTTGGCGGAACGCGACCACGAAAACGTAGGCGAACGATACAGTGTAGTCCGAATAGGTCAGGTGCATACGCTTCCGGTGTATGTGTATTTACACAACAAGCATGAAAACATGGTTGCGCCTTTGACAGCGGTACTTGAAAATATGTTCGCTGACGGAAGCGCGGGGTTTATACTCTCCGGGCAAACTTTGACGGAATTAAACCCAAAGATGACCATTGTTCATATTATTTCTTCAAGCATTGAATTAAACCGTGAAGACCTGTTCAGGGCGGTACTGAGAGGGCAATTTGAGGACGATATGTCCATCGAATGGATAACGGTAAACATAGACGCAAACCGCTTCACACGCGGTCAGCATAACATTGCGCATATTGCGTCTTTGCTTCGTGCGGACATTGTTTCGCGAAATGTTCCGGCGGTCATTGTTTCGGGCGATGCCGCACTGGAATTCTTAAAAGACTACTACCATTTGTTTTTTCAAAACGCGCCCGTTTTGTTTTACGGAATAAGTGAACAATCCCACGCGTCCATTCAGGAACACGAAGAAAATCACAGTTTTACGGGCATTGTTAAAAGCATTGAAGCTTATGAAACGGTCAACGTTTTTTTATCGCTTTTTCCCGAAACTAAAAATATTTTTGTTGTCAACGATTTCACCGCAGAGGGCATTCAATACAGAACAGCAATCGAAAATGAGTTGCGCTCGCTTGAGTCGCACTTATATATCGAGTTTAACGAAAACGTGGATATCACCACGCTAATGGGGCAAATTAATGCCTTACCGGATGAGAGTCTTGTTGTTGTAGGCTCTTATTTTGTTGACGGCGACCATCAATATTTTTCACTAAGCGAAATGTCACGCTTGCTGGAACGAAATTGTCGCGTGCCTATAATTTCAGGATACTACACAGGTATTGCGTACAATGCGATGGGCGGAAAATCCTTGAGTTATGAGCGATACGGCACCGAAATTGCCGCCATGCTGAAAAAAATACTTAGTGGAAGCAATGCCGAAGATATTCCGATTGTATACTGTTCGAGCGAGTTTAATCGTTGGGTTTTCGACCAAAACCAGCTTGACCGTTTCGGCATAAGCTCGAACGCGTTGCCCCGCGGTGCCGAAATCATAAACAGAGTACCCGGCATACGTGAAGTCAATCCACAATTTTTTATCGCGTTGGTGGTTTTGGTTATTATTACCATGATATTAGCTGTGGGTATTTTCATATTCCTGCTTGTTAACAATCGGCACAATCAACAAAAAAATAAATTGCAACAGGCTCTTGCCATAGAAAAATCCATGCTGGAAATTATTTTTGATTCCGTTCCCGAAATTTTATTTGTGAAAGATTTGAATAATTTATTTATTCGTGTCAACAGACGTTTTGAAGAATATTTCGGCTGTGACGAATCGGTGATTATCGGCAAAACGGGGCACGAAAGCAAATCACTTGCCGCCATAGTGGACGAATACCTTGAAACGGAACAGAAAATTCTTGCCGAAAACCGCCCCATAAACGTAGAAAAACATATTACAGACGCGGATGGCACAGAAGGATTTTTTGAAATAATCGCGGGGCCTCTCCGTAGCAAAGACAAAGTGCTGGGTATTGCCGGGGTTGCGTATGATATAACCCATCGCAAAAAAGCAGAAGATGCCGCACAAGCCGCGTCCACCGCGAAAAGTAATTTTCTCACAAACATGAGCCACGAAATGCGTACGCCGTTAACCGCTGTGCTGGGCTTAACCGAACTGACACTTGAAACCGTACAACTCGACGACGAAACCCATTCAAATTTACTTAAAGTATATCGTTCCGGCGAAACAATTTTGAATTTAATCAATGATATTTTGGATATTTCAAAAATTGAAGCGGACAAGCTTGAACTTAACCCGCGCAAATACGATGTCCCAAGCTTACTTAATGATGCTATCACGCAAAGTATTTTATACATTGACGAAAAACCCATCGAACTTGCGCTGGATATTTCCGAAGATTTACCGAATTACCTGTATGGCGATGAGTTGCGAATTAAACAAATTTTAAGCAATCTTCTTTCCAACGCGTTCAAATTCACAAAAGAAGGAACCGTTGAACTGGGTATGCGTTGCGAACGCGACGGGGATTCGTTTTGGGTTACGGCGTGGGTGAAAGATACCGGCGTCGGAATTCGTTCTGAAGATATGGACAGGTTGTTTACGCTTTACGGGAAAATGGAAGATGAAGACAGCCGCAGTAAAAACCGCCGGATCGAAGGCTCCGGGCTTGGCCTTTCGATTTCAAAAAAAGTAGCCGAAATGATGGATGGTTTTATCACGGTGGAAAGTGAATTCGGTAAGGGCAGTACATTCATGGTAAAGTTGCGTCAAATGTATGTTGACGATGCAGTTATCGGCGCGGAAGTTGTAGACAGCTTAAAGAAAAACAATTACGCTGTACAACGCTTTGAAAATGCGAAAATGTCGCGAATAAATCTTTCCTACGCGAGAATTTTAATCGTAGACGACAACCCCACAAATCTTGATGTTGCAAAGGGTTTAATGGGGCTTTACGGCATGGAAATCGACTGCGTAACAAGCGGACAACAAGCCATCGAAGCTATTCGTAGCGTAAAATATAACGCGATTTTTATGGACCATATGATGCCGGAAATGGATGGAATTGAAGCAACACAGATTATTCGCCAAGAGCCGGGATACGCAAAAGATATTCCTATAATCGCGCTGACGGCGAATGCAATCGTAGGTAACAAAGAAATGTTTTTAAGCAAAGGCTTCCAGGCATTTATTGCGAAGCCAATCGACTTGGCACGTCTTGATGTTGTTTTGCGGCAATGGGTGCGCGACAAAGAAGCGGAAGAATTGCTCGCACATAAAACTATCACAACAGAAATCCGGCGCGGAAAAGAAAAACGAATGATTGCCGACATTCCGGGCGTGGACATCGGCAAAGGAATAGCGCATTTCGGTTACAGTGAAAAAGCCTATTTAAATGTGTTACAATCTTACGCGAAAAACACGCGTCCGCTATTGGATATTCTTAAAAGTGTAAGCAAAGAAAATCTAAGTATTTACGCAATGACAATTCACGGCATAAAAGGCTCCAGCTTCGGAATTTTTGCCAATGAAGTAGGCAACGAAGCGGAAGTGTTGGAAAAAGCGGCGTTAAGCAGCGATTTCGTTTTTGTAAACGCAGGCAACCCCGGATTTTTAGAAAAGATAATAAGGCTTGTCACCGACATTGAAGACGCGCTTTCTATCAGCGGAGTGAAGCGCAAACCCACAAAGGACAAGCCCGACGACGAAATGCTCAAAAAGCTTTTAGATGCCTGCGTTAATTTCGACATTGACGAAATAGACGCGGCGATGTCTGCGATTGAAACATACGAATATTTAAACGACGACGGCCTTACTGCTATGCTTCGCAAAAACTTAGACCAAGGTAAATACAGGAGCATCAAACAGATTCTGTCGGAATACATGGAGGTGCGGCATGAATAACACGCGTCATAAAGTCGTTTTAGTGGATGATAATATTGCTACGCTGAACCAGGGGAAAAGCCTGCTTCAGGCGTTTTACAAGGTATACACGGTGCAAAAGGCGGCGACACTTTTTGAAAATCTCGAAGAAGACATACCCGACCTTATTCTATTGGATGTTGAAATGCCCGAAATGGATGGCTTTGAAACGATTAAAAAATTAAAAGCCGACCCTCGCTACAAAGACATTCCGGTAATTTTTTTAACATCCAAAAGCGACGAGGAAAGCGAACGCAAAGGGTTTAGTTTGGGTGCGGTGGACTACATAACCAAACCTTTTTCCGGGCCGCTTTTACAAAAACGTATCTCCAATCAAATTTTATATATGCGCGTGCAAGACGCGGTAAAAAATTATTCCGACGATTTAGACATAATGATGGACGAAGTTGCGAAAGCCAACGAGCGCACAAAAATTCTGATGGAAAAAACGCCTCTTTGCGCTCGTTTATGGAACAAAGATATGGAATTAATCGACTGCAATGAAGCGGCGGTAAAGCTTTTCGGTTTTAGAGATAAAAAAGAATGTTTGGAAAGATATCCGGAGTTATATCCCGAGTTTCAACCGGACGGAGCACGCTCTACCGAAAAAGTAAAAGAGCATATCCAAAAAGCATTTAAGGACGGTGTTTGCGAAGTCAAATGGATGTACCAAATGCCGGATGGCACACCCATGCCAGCGATTGTCATTCTTGTTCGCGTTGAATACGACAACGATTACGCCGTTGTGGGATACACGCGTGATTTACGCGAGTATAACAAAATGTTAGCCACAATTATGGAAGGCGAAGAACGCTTGCGGCTAATGTTGGACGCAATGCCGTTTGCTTGCCGTTTGTTTGGGCTAAACTATGAATTCATCGACTGCAACCAAGCTGCGCTGGATTTGGTGGGTGTCACAAATAAAGAAGACTACCGCGAAAAATCCGGCCAAATCGTTCCGGAATTTCAACCGTGCGGCGGGCGTTCCAACGTTCTAAGAATGCAGCACTTGGATACCGCATTTGAAAAGGGATATACACGTTTTGAATGGATGTATCGAAAACTAAACGGCGACCCGTTACCCGTCGAAATTACTATGGTGCGCGTAATGTTAAACGGTGAATATATAATCGCGGGTTATGCACGTGATTTAAGCGAGCAAAAAGCCGTTATCGAAGAAATGCGACGCGCGGAAATCGCGGAAGAAAGCAACAAAGCAAAAAGCAGATTCCTTGCCACAATGAGCCACGAAATAAGAACTCCCATGAACAGCATCATCGGTTTTGCGGAGCTTGCGCTGGATTTGCCGGACGCTAGCAGCATAGAGGAAAGCAAAGTTTATCTGAGTAAAATAAAAAGCAGCTCCCAGTGGTTGCTGAGTATCATAAACGATATTTTGGATATTTCTAAAATAGAAGCGAACAAAATAGAGTTAGAACACGTTCCTTTTGATTTGCAGCACCTTATTATGCGTTGTCAGTCGGTAGTTTTGCCGGACATTATCGACAAAGGTTTGGACTTGAAAATAAACTACGAGCCGATTATCGGCAGAAAATTATTGGGTGACCCGACACGAATTTACCAAGTGCTTATGAATCTTTTAACGAATGCCATAAAATTTACAAACGATGGCATTATAGAATTTTCGACCGGCATAAAAATCGTGGACGAGAATAAAGTTTCAATTTACATGGAAGTAAAGGACAACGGAATCGGCATCACGCCGGAACAAGCAAAAATAATCTTCGACCCGTTTACACAGGCGGAATCCAGCATAACGCGTAATTACGGCGGCACGGGATTGGGATTGCCTATTTCTAAAAATCTTATAGAGCTGATGGGCGGCGAACTGCGCGTAAACAGCACCCCCGGCATAGGAAGTTGTTTTCATTTTGAATTGTTTTTCGATTCGATAGTTGACGCTAACGATTCAGATTCGGGAGACGTTACCGTCGGCGGCTACGATAAACCGAATTTTGAGGGCGAAATATTAGTCTGCGAAGACAACAATTTAAATCAGCAAGTTATTAGCGACCATCTTTCTCGTGTGGGATTAAAATACGTGATTGCGCAAAACGGCAAAGAAGGCGTTGACATTGTTACTGCCCGCGCGGAAAAAGACGAAAAGCCCTTCGACTTGATTTTAATGGATATTCATATGCCTATAATGAACGGCTTGGAAGCGGCGGCGGCAATCACAAAAATGAAAACAGGCACGCCCATCGTTGCGCTAACAGCAGATTTAATGTCTGACGGTATAAAGACGTACACATCATGCGGAATTTCCGGCATTATCGGCAAGCCCTTCACGTCGCAGGAATTGTGGAACGGGTTAAAAAAACACCTTCAGGTCAAAAGCTACACATCTTCCAACAATCGCAATCAGCGTGACAAAGACAAAAAAATATTGGCAAAATTAAAAGTCACCTTCGCTAAAAGCAATCACGACATTTTTTTTCAAATCACAGAAGCCCTGCAAAGCGGCGATATAAAAACCGCGCACAGAATCGTGCACACACTTAAAAGCAATGCCGGTCAAATAGGAGAGAAAAATTTAATGGCGGCGGCGAAAATCGTGGAGAGCCAGCTCTCGTCGGGTGAAAACCGGACAACCCCCGAAACAATGAATGTTCTTGAAGTTGAATTAAAGTCGGTTTTGGGGAAACCGGAGTTTTTGCCGTCTGTAAAAAAGGTATCGGAGAAACCCGTCTACACCAAAGAAACCCACAAACTACTGGAACAACTGGAATCTACGCTCAAAGACAAAAACGCATACAGCTTAATGCTCGCAGACGAACTAAGTTCGTATCCGGGCATGGAGCAACTTGTCGAACTAATTGAGAATTTTAATTTTCCGCAAGCACTTAAAACACTTAGAATCATAAAGAATGAAATGGAGGTTACATCATGAGCGAGAAAAAGCGAAGTATCTTAATCATTGACGACGACCGTTCCAGCCTGATGGCACTGACGGATATTTTGCATCCGGATTATGAACTTTATTTGGAAATAGACAGTGCCGAAGCCATTATGACCGCAGAAAACTGTATTCCCGACATTATTTTGCTGGACATTCTTATGCCGGGACCTGACGGTTATGATGTCATCTCTAAGCTGAAAGCGTCCGAAAAAACAAAAAATATTCCGGTAATTTTTATCACGGGGCTTGAAAGCACCGATTTAGAAGAAAAGGGGTTCGCGCTTGGTGCTGTGGAATTTATCTCAAAACCATTCCATCAAGCCGTTGTTAAAATGCGTATTCATCATCAGATAACCATACTTGACTTGGGCGGATACAAGTTATGAATCACTTGGGAGTAATAATGGACGGCAACCGCCGTTGGGCGAAAACACACAAGCTGGAATTATATCAAGGCCACAACATGGGCGCGGAAAATTTCGGCAATGTTTGCGATTGGTGCTTGCAATCGAAAATAAAATATTTAACCGTTTACGCCTTCTCCACCGAAAACTGGCAACGCTCCGAAAAGGAAATTCGCCATCTTTTTACTTTGCTTGAAAAATATTTTCTTGATGAAAAATTGAGTTGTGTGGAAAAAGGCGTTCGCATAAAAATAATCGGTGAGCGAAGCCGTTTCGACAGCCGCACGCTTTCCATTATCCGCGACATAGAAACCGCCACACGGCATTGCGAAAATTTATATGTGCAAATTGCCCTAAGCTACGGCGGGCGCGATGAAATTCTTCGAGCAACAAAAAAAATAGCCGCCGAAATATCCGGCGGCAAATTAAAAACAGAAGACCTTACGGAAGAAATATTTGCAGCATACTTGGACACCGCGGGTGTCCCCGACATAGACCTCGTAATTCGCACGGGCGGCGCGGAAAACCGTCGTTTAAGCAACTTCCTTCCGTGGCAAACCGTATACGCCGAATTGTTTTTCTCCGACCTTTTGTGGCCGGAATTTAACCGCGAAGAATTCGACCGCGCTTTGCAATATTATCAAACCGTGAAGCGTAAGCTTGGAAAGTGAATTGCAAGCAGGGTTTAAATTTGCCGCAAAAACATATTATAAAACTGATATATCGTTGTGAGGATGAATAATATGAATTTTACAAGTGATTATTACAAAAATTTAGAATCACGCATACCTAGCGGAAAACTCCGTACACGTTTTGCCCCAAGCCCTACGGGGTATATGCATCTTGGAAATCTAAGAACGGCTCTTTACACATACCTTCTTGCAAAAAAAGCCGGGGGGACATTTATATTACGAATAGAAGATACAGACCAGGAACGTTTTATTGAGGGTGCATTAAATTTAATTTATGACACCTTGAAATCTGCCGGTTTATTTTACGATGAAGGCCCGGATGTAGATGGGCCGGCCGGCCCTTATATACAAAGCGAAAGACGTGAAATATATCAGGCATACGCTGAACTTTTAGTGGAGCGCGGTAATGCTTATTATTGTTTTTGTGGTAAAGAAGTATTGGACGAGCAAAGAAATATAAATAAAGCCAGCCGAATTCCCCATAAATATGATGGGCGTTGTTCATTTCTTTCTAATGAAGAAGTAACAAAAAAAATGACTGAAACGCTATATGTTATTCGTCAAAAGATACCAAAACAAGGAAAGACATTTTTTGATGACCTTATTTTTGGTCGCATTGAAGTTGAAAATTCCACACTTGATGACCCTGTTTTGCTTAAAAGCGATGGATTACCCACATATAATTTTGCAAATGTGGTTGATGACCATTTAATGGGCATTACTCATGTTATGCGTGGCACAGAGTATCTTGCCTCTACCCCAAAATACATTCATCTATACGAGGGGTTTGGCTGGGATATACCTGTGTTTATTCATGTCTCACCCATCATGAAGGACGCTACCCAAAAGCTGTCAAAACGTCACGGCGATGCGTATTTTAATGATTTTATTGAGAAAGGTTATCTTGTAGATGCCATTTTAAATTATATTGCGTTGCTGGGTTGGAGTCCGGGTGGCGAAGAAGAAAAATTTTCGCTGTCCGAATTGATTTCGGTTTTTGACATCAAGGGAATATCAAAAGACCCGTCTATTTTTGATTATAAAAACCTGAATGCTCTTAACGGTTCATATATTCGCGCCATGAGTGATGAAGATTTTTATAAAGTCGCGCTTCCTTACATCAAAAAGGGTGTAAAATGCGAAATAGATACTGTTTACACGGCAGGTATTCTAAAAAAACGTTGCGATGTACTTTCAGAAATACCGGAATTGTTAGACTTTATAGATGTAATGCCGAATTATAATCCGAAATTATTTTTCAATAAAAAAATGAAAATTGATGCCGCGCTCGTAAAGCCAACTTTACAGAAAATTGTTCCTGTTCTTCAAAATATTAATGACTGGACACCGGAAAATATAGGAGAAGAAGTGGATAATCTTATCCGGCGATTAGATTTGAAAACCGGAATGGTGCTTTGGCCTTTACGTATTGCTTTATCCGGAAAAGAATTTACTCCCGGCGGCGGTAAGGAAATGTGTTATCTGTTGGGAAAAGAAGAAAGTATAAACAGGATAAATTCGGCAGTAAAAATTTTAGACGAATATGTTGAAGAATCAGATTCTACCGAACCTGTTGCAATCGTTATATCGGAAACACCCGATACGCCAATCAATACAAGAGAATCTGAGGAACCGCCAGCACCAATTTTACACTCCAATGATGAAGAGACAAGCCGCGTACAGATAAAAAGACATTTAACTGATGTAAAAGAAATTGAACGTATTGCGGCTCTTGCAAAACTTGATGTGAAAAATGAAGCTGAAAAATTAAGCATAGACATTAAACCGATAATGGATATTCTTGACAAGCTTGTTTCATTGGAACTACCAATGGATGATTGCCCGTTAGACATGAGTTTAGTAAATGTTTTTCGTGAAGATACAGGCTTGCGCCAAAAAACAAGAGAAGAAGCCCTAGCTGAACGTGAAAAGCTTTTGGCTATCGCACCCGCAACTGAAGCCGGATGTATAAGCGTTCCGAAAATTTTGGGAAAGGGAGAATAATTATATGTTTGAAAATATAACTGTTGTTGAACTTTCTCGGATGATACGCAAAAAAGATGTGAAGCCTTCCGAAGTATGTGCCGATTTTCTTGCGCGTGCAAATAAGACAGAACCAAAAATAAATGCATTTATAACTCTTACTCCTGATAATGTTATACAAAGAGCGAAAGAATTAGATGAAGAAATTATAACACCTGAAACATCGCCTGTATTTGGGCTTCCAATAGCAGTTAAGGATAATATATGTACCATTGATATGCCAACAACATGTGCGTCCAAAATGCTGGAAAACTTTCGTCCAACATATGATGCAACTGTTGTTTCCCGTCTTAAAGAACAAGGCGCGGTTATAATGGGCAAAACAAACATGGATGAATTTGCTATGGGTGCGAGCGGCGAAACCTCGGCGTATGGTCGTGTGTATAATCCTCATGATTTAACCCGTTCGCCGGGTGGTTCATCATGCGGTTCTGCCGCGGCGGTAGCCGCCGGAAGTGTACCGTTCAGTCTTGGTTCAGACACAGGTGGTTCAATTCGTCAACCCGCCTCGTTCTGCGGTTTAGTCGGTTACAAACCATCATATGGAGCTGTTTCAAGATACGGTTTATTGGCTTATGCCAATTCATTTGACCAAATTGGGTCAATTTGCCGTACTGTGTCCGACGTTGCATTGTTAACTACGGCTATTGCCGGGCATGATACCCATGATTCCACATCGAATCCAGCATTCGTTGCTGATTTTTCAAGCATCGAGGAGTTTAATGTAAAAGGAAAAAAAATCGGTATACTTAAAGAATGTTTTGCCAATGGAATAGATGATGAGGTATACGCCGCTGTTATGTCTGTTAAAAAAACATACGAGTCACTTGGTGCTGAAATAATCGAAATTTCAATACCATCTATTGAAAACAGTTTGCCTGCTTATTATACGATTGCTTTAGCCGAAGCATCATCAGGTTTGTCAAAATTAGATGGTATACGTTTTGGTTATCGCACATCGAATTATACTGACATGGATAGTCTTTATATAAACTCACGCACAGAGGGTTTTGGAGACGAAGTTAAAAAACGTATAATCATTGGTACTTATTTATTAAGTGCCGGTAATTATGAAGTCTATTATAAAAAATCACGTATTATACAATCCATGATACGTGATGATTTTTCAAATGCTTTTAAAGAATGCGATATATTGTTAACGCCTGTCACACCTAAAACCGCTTATCCATTCGGTCAAAAGGAAACCGACCCTGCCGCTTTATATCTTGGCGATATTTGCACAGTTCCGGTAAATATGGCAGGATTACCGGCTATATCAATACCATGTGGTAAAGATAGTGAAAATTTACCCATAGGTGTCCAGCTTATAGGCAATAAATTCAAGGATGCTGACTTGTTAGGTTTTGCCTGTGCGTTTGAACGTGAAAATAATTTAAAATTTGGAGGTTAAGCGGCATGAGTATAAAATATGAAACAATAATCGGACTGGAAATACATGCCGAGCTTTCAACTAAGACTAAGGCTTTTTGTTCCTGTGAATATAGTTTCGGCGGCGAAGTAAATACCCAATGCTGTCCAATATGCACTGGTATGCCCGGAACATTGCCTGTTCTTAATAAAATGGTTGTGGAGTATGCATTGAGGATTGGAACGGCAACAAATTGCGATATTAATAAGATTTCCAAGCATGACCGTAAAAATTATTTTTATCCCGATTTGCCGAAAGGCTACCAAGTAACACAGGCAGATATACCAATTTGTGAAAATGGCAGGATTGAATTTTACCATAAAGGCGAAAAGCGTAGCGTTCGTCTTACGCGTATTCATATTGAAGAAGATACAGCAAAACTTCTGCACGAAGATGCTTTTAAAGGCACGCTTTTAGATTTTAACCGTTGCGGTGTTCCGCTTATTGAGATTGTATCGGAGCCTGATTTGCGAAGTGCCGAGGAAGCTAAGGATTATTTAGAGGCTGTACGAACATTACTTGATGTATTGGATATATGTAATTGCCAAATGCAAGAGGGGACTATCCGCTGTGATGTGAATGTGTCTGTTCGGCCTATAGGCGAAACAACATATGGAACAAGAGTTGAGATGAAAAACGTAAACACTTTTTCAGGAGCAATGCAAGCGATTGAATATGAATCGAACAGGCAAATTCAATTACTTGGGGAAGGAAAAACAGTTGCACAGGAAACCCGAAGATGGGATGACCATGATGGGGTAAGCATAACCATGCGTACAAAGGAAGATGCCGCAGATTATCGTTATTTCCCCGATGCTGACCTTGCTCCGCTTGTTGTCAGTGATGAATGGATAGAAAACGTAAAAAAGTTATTGCCCGAATTGCCTGTTGATAAGTATGAAAGATACCGCAATATGGGAATCACAGAATCCGATAGTGTGTTTTTGGTTGAGCAACCAAGTAAAGCTGTATTTTTTGATGAATGTGTTAAAATTGGCGGCGTTTCGCCCAAAACCGTAGTTAATTGGATTATAGGCGATATAACAGCACGGCTTAATAAAAACTCAATGTCAATTAAAAATGCTCCTATCACTCCCAAAAATATTTGCGAAATTATAAGCATGATAGATTACGGAGTAATTAATAATGATTCCGGCAGACTTGTATTGGATGAATTATTTGTTAATGGGGGAAATCCTGTTGAAATAGTTGAACGTTTATCGCTTGCCCAAAACAGTAATGAAGATGAATTGAAAAATCTTGTAAATGATGTTTTAACTGTTAATGAAAAATCTGTTGCAGATTATAAAAACGGAAATACCAATGCTTTTAAATTCCTTGTCGGGCAATGCATGAAAGCATCAAAGGGTAAAGCTAATCCGCAAATAATAAATAAATTGCTTGGGGCGTTGCTCAACTTTCGTACAGCTAAATCACAGTAAGAGCCATGAAAAAACTGCCTGCTATACAATTTCAAGCAGGCAGTTTTTGTTTAAGAGATGATGATAATCCAATCATCATAGCTGTTCTTACAGATACCAGTAAAATAGCGGATATCAGCCATTTTAATCAATACCCTTTACTGTTTTTCAAGAAGCCCGAATAGTTTGCTTTCGAATCGGGTAAAGCCAACAAAAACGGAGAGTTCAAGAATTGTCTTGACGACGATTTGCCGACTTACGTTTTTGGAAAATTAGCAAGAATCCAATTTTCTTGCTGAACAATAGTTCTATGTCAAATTGTTGCAACACATTCAATCCTATAACCCCGACAAAAAACGATTCTTCTGACATAACAGTACACTAAACCCCCTCGGAAATTTTACCAGCATAAAAAATAAATGTATCACTTTTTTCATACCTATACTGACTCATTTCCTGTAGAATTTTGTCCCTCCGTTCGCTTGAGAGAACAACCTCGCCACCCGCAATAGAATTATGCTCTCCCTCGTTGCAATTGATTAGGAAAACCCATTTGCCATCATATTCATGATGAATTTGTTCTATAGTTTTGTACATATCAAGCCTCTCTGTGCTTTCACAACTAAAAAGATTAACTTAGAAAACTATAATTTGAAAATGAATTATATGTATTATCATTATACCATAAAGAATGTTATTACTCACCTATCAAGAACAGGAACGTAACACCTAATGCACAATGCGTTTACAGGAAACGCAATTTCACGAATGCTTAATGACTAAAAACCATAGCCCTTGCACTTCCATATAATGGATAGGCAAAACACTTTTCAAGCATAAAACACTGGGAAACTGGTGTTTTTTGCTTTCTAATTCAAATAAAGATACTACTTAATTGAAATTATAGGAACACATATAAAATTGGACGGACTATATAAAATTTTCCGCCTAGCCATAGGCAGTATAGAAACGCAATATTTGTTATTCGTTGCGCGAAATATTCCATTCCGAAAAATATGCTACCACTATTATATTTGAATCAAAAAATTCTTGCAAATGCTATTTTATCATTTTCACAGCTTTCGTCTGTTTCTCTTTTGTAAAAATATAAACCGTAGTTGTAAAAGCTGTCACGCTACCCCAAAAGAATCCCCCTTACCAGCGTTTTCAAAGAAAATCTCTTTGATTTAGATATACGCTCTCATTTTCTTGATTATTTTCGTTCCGTTTCTAAATTAGACTGACGTGTACTAAATGTAAATAAACATTGTTTTTGACTGGCTATTTTGCTATATTTAGACAAAATGTGTGTCGCCCTCCGCGAAGAAATCACTTAATTTTAAGAGAAGCGTATGGATAAAAAAATTCAAGTCACTTTTATAGAAATTTAACGATTGTTAATATCTGCAAGTTGATAACCTCAGCACCTATTTAAGTGATAAGAATTAGAGGGTGAAATTATGAACCATAGCGAAAAGTTTGTAATGATTGATGTAGAAACTGATGGCGGTAATTTGGTTTGCACAATAGGTGCGGTAATTGTGAATAGCAAAACGTGGATAATTGAGGAATTGCACTACTACACCATCGAAGGAACAGAACACCTTTGCTGGTATGGTAATGCAATAAATTTAGGACAGTTTGCAGAATTTTTGCAGGAGTTTGAGCAAATCACCTTTACAAAAAACATATGTGCATATGATGAAGCGATTCAAGGATTGCGAAAAACAATAAATACTCATCATATTACACAAATATTTGCATATAACGCTTCTTTTGATTGCAGAATGCTACCTGAATTTTCTGATTTTATTTGGTGTGATGTTATTCATAAAGCGGCTTATGAGCAGTACAACCCTTTACTCCCTAAAAATACGGAGTTTTATGGTTCGGGAAAGATGAAGCGTGGGTATAGTGTTGAGAGTATGTACAGGCTTGTTTGCCCCAAACACAAAGGTTATTTACCGTCTTGGAAGCGCAAGTTCGGTCAACTTGGTTCAAAGTATTTTGAAACTCACAATGGGTTGATTGACGCAGTAGACCAAGTGCGAATCATGCAGGCTATAGGTTATACTTCGGAATTATACGGTGATTTTAGAAATAAAAAATCGTCGCAACCAAAGAGAACGGATAAACCAAACGAGAACATAAAACGGAATCCGCTTGTCAAACGAAATGATGAGATTGCTCCCCCGATTATTTTGTCGCAAGGCAAGGAGCGACAAAAAGACCGTCAAGATAATTCAAGATTTAATATGGAGAGCAATAACTTCCAGTTTTCTGGTTTGCGCTGTGAAAAATGTGGGCGTTGGCGCGGAAAAGATGGCAGATGTTTCTGGTGTGAACCTATGCGAGCGGTTCCATTAGTGCTGTAGATAAGTATTGGTTTCTAACTTGTTGCAACCACGGATGTTATGGTTCACTATAATATGCCTAAGTACAGATGTAATGCCCGAATTTGCAAGTAGACCAGAATGTTTATCGTGCTTTTTTATCATACCTGATGGCGATTTATTTTATCAAACGGCAGAATATATAAGAATTTACAACGATGATATGTCCCTAAAGAAATATTACCAAGTGAAGCGACACTAAAAGATACAAATTGCACTTTATACAGAAAAAGCACCGTAAAAAAGCGTTAAGGATTTTTTCCTCAACGCTCTATTATAGTTACGATTCTTATAAATTCACCACCACGGAAAACCCACCGTTAAAAAATATGGTGTTCTTATATGAATCCAGTTCCAGAGAGTAAGGGATTCGAACCCTTGCGAGGCTGCCCTCAAACGGTTTTCAAGAAGCCCAAACATCCACTTGAAATCCAGCAAAACCAACAAAAAATCGAATATCTGACGAATATCTGACGCTTGTGTCGCCGAGAATTCGCCAACTGGCGGTTTGTGAGAGTTATGTGCAGTTTTATCAAGTGTCAACAATTTCTGAAGGACGAACGGCTGTGTTGCTTCCTTGCCTTTTAACTATTTCGGAAGGATTATCGGCATTACTCAATTTGAGAAGCTCCTCTTTTTGTAGCAACAACTTTTCTTGTATATGTTGGTAGTTTATCTCATGTTCTGTAAAAATATCGCTCCATGTTTTTACAAATATTTTTTTATTACCCGTCTTGTGTGCCAGACATGGCTCTCCATGATTTTTATTAGATTCAATTTCTTCTTTTACATCATCACCGATAGAGTTCCCCACAAGATAAAAAACCCACTCTATTCCAGTCGAATTAAAACGGGGTTCATCATTAATAACTCTAAGATAGGTTTTCACCTGCTGCAATTCTGCGTTGCCAAGTTTCTTTTTGGGATGTTTCAGTTCAACCACGATAGATTTTTTTACTGAACCATCAAGCAACCGTTGAACAGCGAAAATATCCATTTCTTTTCCCTTGTCGGGATGTTCTATTTTTGTTTTTTGTTTTCCTGTCGGTGTGGCTTCACCTCTTAGTATATAAAGAAATCTCCTCAATGCCTCCTCAAAATCAGGTTCTTCCGCAGTAACTAAATGATATTGCTCTCCAAAAAGCCAATAGTGCCTTTCAATAAATTTTTGCAAATGGTCAACTTCATTAGCATTTAAACTATCATTTAACACCAATTGCTTGATGTCATTGATGGCTAATAATCTGTCTTTAATGAGCGCAATGGTTTTTGTTATATTTGACATATTTGTATATTTTAGCAAATCAGCAAGTTCGTCCATTTCCTCCACATCCATATCTAACACACTTTCTAAAACTTGATAGAGGTTATCTGCAGTTCCAGATTGCATGGACATGTCAAATAACCTAACTAACGTTTTTTGCTGAGTTAAGTTCAGATTGGAGAATATTTTAGGTTCGGCAATATATATTGCCTGTATTGTTTCGTCCAATGTTTCTTCCCTGAACTTATCATACACACTGTTAGGGTCAATTGATGGATACGCACCTTTACTTTTTAAGTCTGATATATACTGGTGTGTGTACTCCTTTATAAAAGGATTGCGTAGGTTTCTAAGGTAATTGTCCACATATTTCATTACACCCTTATATTCAATCGAAGCTCTCGAAAACTCGTGCAGGCTTCCTTGACGGTCGTTATCCTTTTCAAATCTAAAATTATCAAAAATTGCAGACTTGATATACACGCTATGGTAAAACTTGTCGCCTTTCTGATTTAATTTTGTGGTTTCTTTGTATTCTTCATTATCTTGAGAGTTTATATAATAATAAGTGGAATATTCTTCGTTTAGCTTTCTCTCCCATCGACAGAATTTAACTTTAAAATCGACAGTTGAATTTTCCATGCTATAATCAACTTCATTTTTGGATGCAAGAATAGATGAATACTCTAGCTTTTCGCCGTCAATTAATATCTGTTTATCGTTATACAATTCTAAATACCATGCGAATTCCAACATTAGAAATTCTCTGCACTCATACATAGTAAATTTACCGCCGAAAAAATCATGGAACTCAACGGTCGTCCCACAGGGCAATTCTGTGTCTTGAATATCTGAATCATCATATTGCTCTAAAGAACGTGCTTCCATTGTGATATTATAGACATATCTTTTCTTATTTTGTTCATATACAGTTGACCACACCGCACTATTTGAAAACGTGAAAAATGAAAATCTACCTACGCCATCTTTGCCATGAGTTTCAGATGAATTCTTCAAGAGTGTCTTGGAAGTTGCCTTATTTGATTCATTGAATTTTTTGAAGATATATGGAAGTTCATTTTTATTTATTCCATGTCCGTCGTCGGTTATTGTCAACCCTACAATACCGCCATACTGATTATGCGAAAATTTTACATCAACGATGTTCGCTTTTGCATCGAACCCATTCCATATATACTCAGCAATTGCATCATACGCTGTGAAATTCTTCAGAGCCTTTTTAATTCCAGCAGCTTGCAGTTCAATTTTATTAATCGCCATAAACTCACCTCTTGCGTTAATGTTCACACCACTTCACCTCCACAGTATACTACGAGACACATTGCTTGTCATGTAATTATCAGCACCTATTATAGAAAGCTGCCCCATAAGGCTTTTACACTAATTCAATTATATGCAGTTATCCTGCGATTATTTAATAAGGCTATGCTTATTGATGAAAGAAACCAACCTCCTACTTCGTCGCTACCGACGAACGCCGACCGTGTCGAGATAGAACGTTACTTAACCCATTAACTTAACCCCTTGCCGCCTATTTTTATGGCATAATAACAAAATATAACCGAAACTACCCGAAACAAAATGAAAAGGGCAACCAGAATATGGTTGCCAATAAATAAGAGACGGATAGCAAGGGATTTGAATCCTTGAACCCGTTAAGGTCTCGTGTTTTCAAGACACGCGCCTTCGACCACTCGGCCAGCTATCCATTAAATTTTCAGTTGCCACCCAAGATGATAAGACAATACTCGGTATTTTTCAAGATTCACGCTATCCGGGATTGCAAGACTTGTTGGGCTTAACGTATTCCTAAAGGCAGAACTCCCTATGCATGTCACACTAAACAAGCCTACCCAACAACTCCCGAATCTCCCGAATACGCGCAACTCCGCCGTCTTCAGGAGGTTTTTCATTTTTGTATGCGCGGATTGTGATATATGGGGTTTGTGACATTGTGAACAGTAAACGGGAGGGGTTCAGTTGAATAAATCTCATTAACTTATCCGGGTCAACGGGTGCGTCGGCACGGAAGGTTAAAATAATATTCAAGCCTTTTTGCGCTATGGAGATTATTCCAAGTGCGCGGGCTTCAGCTTTCATAAGAGCAACATCGAGGAGATTTACAACAGGCGGCGGCATTGTGCCATAGCGGTCTTCTATTTCTTCCTGCACGTCGAAGTAATCTTGTTGCGATGAAATCAACGAGACTTTTTTGTAAATTTCCAGTTTTTGTTGCTCGTCGGGAATTAAACGGGAAGGAATAAACGCGTCCACGCTTATGTCAATATTGGTTTCGTGGACGACTTGTAGTTCTTCGCCACGAAGTTCGCCGACGGCTTCCGATAAAAGTTTGCAGTACATATCGTAACCAACGGAATCCATATGCCCGTGTTGCTGTTGACCGAGTAAATTTCCCGCGCCGCGAATTTCTAAATCACGCATAGCGATTTTAAAACCCGCGCCGAATTCCGTAAATTCGCGAATTGTTTGCAATCGTTTTTCGGCATCTTCGCGAAGAATCTTATCGCGGCGATACATTAAATACGCGTATGCAAGGCGGCTGGAACGCCCGACGCGCCCGCGTAATTGATAAAGTTGAGAAAGCCCCATAAAATCCGCGTTTTGAATAATTATTGTGTTTACGTTCGGGATATCAAGCCCGGTTTCGATAATTGTTGTGCAAACAAGAACATCCACTTCGCCCTCAACGAAGTCGTGCATTATGTTTTCCAATTCGGTTTCGGACATTTGCCCGTGAGCGTACGCTAATCTCGCAGACGGCACAAGTTGCGCCACGCGGGCGGCTTCTTCCGAAATATTTCTAACACGATTGTGCAAATAATAAACCTGCCCGCCACGCGCAAGTTCGCGATTAATTGCATCGCGGACGAATTCCGAGTTGTTTTCCATTACATAAGTTTGCACGGGTTGACGTGCTTCGGGTGGCTCGTCCAAGAGGGACATATCACGGATTCCCGTTAGCGAAAAATGCAAAGTGCGTGGAATCGGCGTTGCGGTTAATGTTAAAACGTCTACATTCGCCCGCATTTCTTTTAATTTTTCCTTGTGACCCACGCCAAAGCGTTGTTCTTCGTCAACGATAATAAGCCCCAAGTCTTTGAATTTCACATCTTTAGACAAGAGCCTATGCGTTCCGATTACAATGTCCGATACGCCAATTTCAAGATTTTTCAGCGTTTCTTGTTGCTCCTTGCGCGATTGAAAACGCGAAAGGCGTTCGACGGTTACGGGATAAGATTTCATGCGCGAAACAAATGTGTGATAATGCTGTTGCGCAAGGATTGTCGTAGGAACAAGATACGCCACTTGCTTGCCGTCCTGAACCGCTTTGAACGCGGCGCGAATTGCTACCTCTGTCTTGCCATAGCCCACGTCGCCGCAAATTAGCCTGTCCATCACTCGCGGCGATTCCATATCGCGCTTTACGTCCTCGATTGCGGCGATTTGGTCGTCTGTTTCGGTGTAGTTGAATTGGCTTTCAAATTCCGTTTGCCAAACGGTATCAGAGGAGTATTCGTGGGCTACCGCGGATTGACGTTCTGCGTAAAGTTTTATTAAATCCGCCGCAAGAATTTCCACGGCTTGACGTGCGCGGGATTTTGCTTTCGCCCAGTCTGCGCCGCCAAGCTTGGAAAGTTTCGCTTCTTCGCGCCCGCCGATGTATTTTTGCAACATATCCATTTGCGATGTTTGGACGTACAAATTTCCGCCGTTATGATATTCCAATTTCAAGTAATCGCGCGAAAGACCGTCGCTTACAATCTGCTCGATGCCGCGGAAAATGCCGATTCCGTGATTGTCATGCACGATGTAATCTCCGATGCGCAAGTCTGTGAAGTGGTTGATTTTTTCCGCGTTTTTTTGTTTGCGATGTTTGCGGCGGCGGTTTTTTTCCTGCGCAAAAATTTCTTTGTCTGTTATTACCGCCAGTTTTATTTCGGGATATTCAAAGCCCGCCGAAAGTGTGCCGCGTGTGACCGTTACTAAATTCGCCGCAAGATTTTGATTTTGTAAAGTTTCCGTGAAACGAGATAAAACATTCAAATCGTTTAGTGCTTGCGCAAGTTGCTCGCCATGCCGGCGCGACCCCGCCAAAAGCGCGACAAGATAGCCCTTGTCAAGCCAATTTTGTAAATCCGCTTTGAGTTCGGAGGGCTTGTGGCGAAGCGGCATACAAGCGAGTGTGTTTATAGAAATTTCCGTGGCTGAGGGGAATTCGCTTAGTTTTCCCGTCATTGACGAAAATAGTATTCGTGAATATTTTTGCGTTTTGTGTAGAATTTGTTCCCACGGGAGCATTACTTGAATTTGTAGCGGTAGCAGCCTCCCGGCAAGTAAGCGATGACCTATGCTTTCTTCGTACTCTGCCCAAACCGTTTGCATATGCGTGGCAATTGCATTCGGCTCATCGAAAAAAATCACGGCGTTTTTGGGCAGATAGTCCAGCAAATTTATTTCTTCCTCGTAGAAAAACGGTAGAAAAGCGTCCGCATCCGCGCCTAATTCCGCGCTCCAATTTTCGAGGGTGTAGTCAATTGTCTCAGACAAAGTTTTTGCTTCTTTTGAATTTTTACCAAGCGTGATTTTTTGTTCTTCCGTTGCTTTGCGGATTTTTTTGATTGCCGCTTTCAGACGTTCCTTGCAGAAAACCAACTCCCGCACAGGGTAAATTTCAAATGATGCGGCGTTTTCAACGGAACGTTGCGAAAGGGAATCAATTACGCGAATTGAATCCACGTCGTCGTCGAAGAATTCTATGCGCAGGGCTTGGGATTCCATTAAGTCTATAACGGAAATTTCACTTGCCCCTGCCTCGGGGCTTGAGCTATTCGCACTGTATTTCCCGACCGCAGGGAAGATATCCAAGATTCCGCCGCGTAAAGCGAATTGCCCCGGGCCTTCGGCAAGACTGCTTCTTTCGTAGCCCATTTGTACAAGTTTGCGAATGATTTCTTCAGGTTCATTGATGTCGCCCACTTTTAGGCTTAAGCGATAACCATGAAAAATTTCCGGCGGAACCATGCGGTCGAGCAATGCTTCCGCGGATAAAACCACAACGGGTGCAGGGGGTGCCCCCCCGTCCCCCAATCTATCCAGTACTCGTAATCTTTGGCGTGTGATGTCCGGGCTTTTTACATCGGCGGCATAAAAAATCAAGTCGCGGCTGGGGTAGATGCAACAATTTTCACGCATGAAATAATAAATGTCTTCGTAAATTTCTTTTGCTTTCAACTCGGAAGACGCAACGATAAGCGCGGGGCGTTCCGTCTCGAGCAAAACCGCCGCCGCCAAATGCCATTTTTGCGCGGCAATCGTACCGTTAATCCATAGCGTAGATGGCTCGCGCCTTCCAAGAGCGGAAGCAATTCTTTCATATACGATAGATTTTTTTAACGGTGAAATAAGAGCATGTTGCGACAATGAAATCATTCCTTTACGGGAGATATGTTTCAAGAAATTTATTAACGATGTTTTTTATTCCAATATCAAGTAATCCCCAACATTTATTTTTTATATGTTCCAGAACTTCTCCATAAAATGCTTCTGCTATTCCCCCTGTCATTGCTAAGTACAAGAATCACTATGTAACAAATTGGCATTAAACCAAAATGCAAAAAGCCGGGGATTATCGAAGCAAAAAGCCCGACAATTAAAACCCACAGCGGGATGGTTTTTTTAGTATTCGTGCTTTCCTGATTATTCACACTTTCTTGCGGGCTGATTTCTTTTTTGTTTACATAAATCCGAAACGCAAATAACGATAATATTATCAAGAAACCCCATAAGTAGGCAAAGCAGGAAATAATAAACCCGCCACCGATAAAAAACACATAGAAAATAACCGATACTATCTTGTTTTTTGATTTATATGCGGCAAAATCAAGAATGATAGCCGGAATAATAAAAATCAAAGCAATGCTTGTCTCGGGATTTATGTTTATGGCATCATGTTGCGCTTCAAGATTAAATTGAGCAATTACGCTGTTCATGGAAAAAAATGAAAAAAGCAATAAAAATACAGTATTTATAATAAACGATTTTTTTCTCATGTATCACCTTGAAATTCCGAAAAAATATTCCGCTAATGCAACGCCGCTTTCAAAAAAGTTTCCGGTTTTGCAAGCTTCGGAGAAAAAGTTTTCTTCATCGCACGGGAGATTTTTTTCGCTGTCGAAAAGGATAAACGGAACGGGTTCTGAGCAATGTGTGCGGATTTTCAACGGCGTTTTGTGGTCGGGGAGAATTAAAATGCGGTAAGGTTCGCCGCAATTTTTTAAAAATTCGTGAACGGTTTTGAAAACTCTTTCGTCGATAAATTTTAACGAAAGCAACTTGCCGTCCATGTCGCCGCAGTGCGAGCATTCATCGGGGGCTTCTACGTGCAGAAAAACGAAATCCGTTCCGCTTTTAAACGCGTCGATTGCGGCGGCGGCTTTGCCCTCGTAGTTTGTATGAAGCGTGCCGGTCGCGCCTTGCACTGTTGGGCAGGTTAGCCCTGCGCTACCTCCAATTCCCTTGAGTAAATTCACGGCGGTAATCATGCAACCGCTTACGCCGAATTTTTCCGCGTGCGAAGAAAGTTGCATTTTTTTTCCTTGCCCCCAAAACCAAATTGAGTTTGCAGGGGGTTTTCCGTTTTTTTCACGCGAAATATTTAACGGGTGATTTTTTAAAAGCTCGTAGCTTTTCGCCTGCAACTCGCAAATTTTTTCGTCGCCGACGGGCAAAAAATCGCCGATTGTTTTTTCCAAAATATCATGCGGAGGTGTTGTTTTGAAATTTTCGCTCACATTTTTTGCAACCAAAAGACAGCGATAACTCACGCCGGGAAGAAATTTCAGCCCGTCGCCGCCAAGTTTTTCGTGAATATATTTTATTAAAACCTCCGCGTCAGCATCCTCCAGTTCGCCCGCGCTGTGGTCTTTTATTGTTAAATTTTCGTACGCGCCTTCGCCCGCGAGCGTTACGAAATTCGTTCGAATTGCCGTTTCATCGTCGCACATTTCAATCTTCATCGCGGCGGCTTCAAGCGGCGCGCGTCCCGTTAAGCACGCGGCGGGGTCGTAGCCCAGTAGCGATAAATTCGCGACATCGCTACCCGGTTCCATTCCGTCCGGCACGGTTTTCACAAGCCCCGTTTCGCAAAATTTCGCAAGCGCGTTTATGTTGGAAATATCCGCAACATCAAGCGGAGTTTTTCCGCCCAACGATTCAATCGGCCAATCGCCGCAGCCGTCCGGTACAAGGATGAAAAATTTCATGAAAATCAAATCCTTCTTTAATTATGATTATTTTAATAAATGAAAAGACGCAAATTTTCATTCGCTGTTTTCCCCTTCGGTTGCGCGAAAACGCTCTAATATTTTTTTACTGAAACATGATAGTTCTGTAATTATATTTAAGTCATCAATGTTTGCGATACGGTATGATACTTCCATAAAACTAACCTCCCAATTTTTTATTAAAAGTATTCATTGCCGTAACAGTTCCTTCATCTAAAATAATTCCTGCCGCGTCGCCGGCTTTTGTTATTCCTTTAATCATGTCGTCGAATTCTTCTTTTAAGAAGCGGCTGAGTACATAATCGGAAAGTTTCCAACTTGGCGGTTTACTGCCAATGCCAATTCGGATTCGCGGGAATTCGTCCGTATTCAGAATTGAGATTATATTTTGCATTCCCTTTTGCCCGTTGGAACTGCCGCGTTCGCGCACGCGAATATCCCCCACCGGCAAAGAAACATCGTCGTACACAACGATTATTTCCGATGAGGGTAATTTGTAAAAATCCAGCACGGCACGAACGGATTCGCCGCTTAGATTCATATAAGTTGTGGGCTTTACAAGCATAACCGACGCGCGCCCAATTCGTCCTTCACCTGTTTCAGCGCGAAAACGGCGGTTTTGTTTCATTTGAATGTTAAAGTCATACGCAAGCTTGTTCACAGTTTCATAGCCGACGTTGTGACGAGTCCCTTTGTAAGCGTTGCCCGGGTTGCCAAGGCCTACGATAATTTTCATGACAAACCCCTTCCAACTAAAAGGTTACATCATGTTTCATTTAAAGTCAAAAAAAATTTGACAAATTCTAAGAATTGTTCTAAGATAATGCTCGGACATCGGGCGGCGGTGTTTTTTTAGTGTTGCTAAAGTATATAGGGAAGCGAGGATTTTAAAATGCGTACAAAAATCACCTTGGCGTGTACGGAATGCAAACAACGCAATTACAACACCATGAAAGAAAAAAAGAATCATCCGGACCGCATGGAAACAAAAAAGTTTTGCAAGTTTTGTAATAAGCACACACCACATCGTGAAACGAAATAGAGGTGCATTATGAACGATGATAAAAAGAAAGAAAAAAAATCCGCAGACGAACCCGGCGTAGTGAAAAGTACATTCCAAGTCTACCGCGCAGAGTTTCGCAAAATTGTGTGGCCTTCAAGGGAAACGCTGTTTAAACACACATGCACAGTAATCGCCGTATCGCTGATGTTCGGCGCGTACATCGCGTTGAATGACTATATTCTCGGCAATGTATTCCAGCAATTCGTGCAGCGCGTTGTAATGTAAGGAGATATCATGGCGGATGAATCTAAATGGTATGTGGTGCATACCTATTCAGGTTATGAAAATAAAGTAAAGGCAAACATTGAAAAAATCGTGGAAAACCGCGGTATGCAAGAACTTTTTGATAAAATAGTCGTACCCATTCAAGAAACAATTGAATTGAAAAACAATGTAAAAAAGTCAGTGCAACGCAAAATTTATCCCGGCTACGTACTTCTCAAAATGCAAATGACAGATGAAACATGGTATGTAGTGCGCAACACTCGCGGAGTAACAAGCTTCGTAGGCCCCGCGTCAAAACCCGTGCCGCTCACGGATGAAGAAATTATTTCGATGGGAATAGAAATCCCCGACTTCGAATTGGACTTAGACCTTGGCGAGTTGGTAAGAATCATAACAGGCCCCTTCGAAGGTTCCGTCGGCAATGTAAAGGATATCAATCATCAGAAAAAAACCGTTTCGATTACGTTAAGCGTTTTCGGACGGGAAACTCAGGTTGAAGTTGATTATCACGTGCTTCAACGCATGTAATAATATATCTCGTGGGAGAATGAAAATTCGACAATACCACAAGGAGGAAATTAAATGGCAAAGAAAATCACGGCTTATGTAAAATTACAAATTCAAGCCGGAAAAGCAACACCCGCGCCCCCTGTAGGCCCCGCATTGGGTCAGCACGGACTGAACATGATGGGCTTTTGTAAAGAGTTTAACGAGCGCACAAAAAACGATGCGGGCATGATAATTCCCGTAGTTGTAACCGTTTACGCAGATAAAAGTTTTTCTTTTATCACTAAAACACCTCCCGCCGCCGTTCTGATTAAAAAAGCTTGCAACATGGAAAAAGCCAGCGGTACGCCCGGCCCGAAAGAAAAAGTCGCGACAATTTCAAAGGCCGATGTGCAAAAAATCGCCGAACTGAAAATGGTTGACCTTAATGCCGCAAACATCGACACGGCAATGAGCATGGTAGCAGGCACAGCCCGAAGCATGGGCATTGTCGTAGAAGGTTAAGGGAGGCGAAAAATATGAAACGCGGAAAAAAATATGTAGAAGCCGCAAAACTTGTTGAAGCGGCAAAATTATATGAAGTGAAAGAAGCACTCGACCTTGTGCAAAAAACAAGCATAACAAAATTCGATTCGATGGTTGAAGTGCATATACGTCTTGGCGTAGACTCCCGCCACGCAGACCAGCAGGTTCGCGGCGCGGTTGTTCTGCCGCACGGAACAGGTCGCAGTGTTCGTGTTCTTGTCTTCGCGAAAGGCGAAAAAGCCACCGAAGCCGAAGCAGCCGGCGCAGACTTCGTAGGAGCGGAAGAACTTGTTACAAAAATTCAAAGCGAAAACTGGTTCGAGTTCGATGTTGTAGTCGCAACCCCCGATATGATGGCTGTTGTAGGTAAAATAGGACGCGTTCTGGGTCCGAAAGGCCTTATGCCAAACCCCAAAGCCGGCACCGTTACCGCCGATGTCACCAAAGCAATCAACGACATCAAAGCCGGTAAAATCGAATACCGCTTGGACAAAACAAACATTATCCACGTCCCAATCGGAAAAGTTTCCTTCGGAACTGAAAAATTAGGCGACAACTTCAAAACACTTATGGACGCTGTAATCAAAGCAAAACCCGCCGCCGCAAAAGGAACTTATCTTAAATCCATCACCCTCGCAAGCACGATGGGCCCGGGCGTGAAAATAAATCCGTTGCGCGTGAATGATTAAATATAAGATTTATACACAATATGGGACGGCAGACCTAAAAGTGGTCTGCCGTTTTTAAATATATCGGTAATGCTTATACGGATAGGTTATTAAGCTCATCGGAAACCGCGTTCGTGCCGGCGGATAATTTTGCGAATAATTTTTCTATTTTTTCTCCTAATCCTGCTTCGTAAAGATTTATGCCGAATAGGTTTTCATTTGAGAGGATTGGCTTTAATTCTACGCTTTTGCCTAAGGGCAGGCCGTATAAAATATTTAAGGCTTCGGGCAAATTCGGGTCGGGGCTTAGTTCCATTTTCATGCCGCTATCGTCGGTTCCCATGCGATAGCGTAGCCATAACGCGATAAACAGTGGGATTGCTTTAAGGTCTGCCGTCGGAAGACCTTTTTTTGCGCGTTCTTTCAGCGTTACGCCAAAACGGATTGGAATTTTTTGTGACGTGTCGCTTGCGATTCTTGCTGGCATATCGGGAATGAAGGGGTTTGGGAAGCGTTGTGTCAAAACTTCGTTTAGGAAATCTGCGGGGTCTATAATTCCGGGGTGAGGCACAACGGTCATCGCCTCGTTTGCGGCACAGCGAATAAATTTCACAAGCCGCTCGTCTTTCATGCACTCCGAAATTGTCGGGTAGTTTAGAAGCATTCCCGAAATCGCGAGAATTGTGTGAAGCGGGTTTAAACACGCACAAACTTTCATTTGGTCTGCCTTGCGAACAGTTTCGCGGTTGGTCATGTATACTCCAGCTTTTTCTAGCGATGGGCGGCCATTTGGGAAATCGTCCTCGATGATTAAATATTTTGCCGCTTCCGCGTTCACAAACGGCGCTACAAATGTGTGCTTTACCGTTTCGGTAATTTGCGTATCTTCAAAACCTTCGGCGGCAAGAATTTTTGCCACACTCTCCGAAGGACGAGGCGTTATATTGTCAATCATTGTCCACGGGTATTTTAAGGATTTTACATATTCGGTGAAACTATCGTTGCGCCGAGCCGTAGCAATTGTCGTAATCGACTTGGCAAGTTGCGAACCGTTTTCCGCGAAATTATCCATAGATACAAGCGCGATTGGACACGCGCCTGTCTCAAAGCGGCGCAGAAGCCCAAGCGCAATTTGTTCAAGGGTGGTTATAGCTTGTGCGGGGTCTTTACAAACCGTTTCCGGAGTGACCGTGTATCCCTTTTCCGTGATTGTCAGACTGATTAATTGCAAACTTGGGCTTGCGATTATTTGCGCCAAGCGTTCTGAATCATTTGAAAATGCGTCTGCCACGCTAGCGATTACACGTTTTTTTGTGCTTCCGTCGGCGTTTAACGTCACGCCAAGCATAAGGTTATCATATGGCACGAACGACTTAGCAATAATTTCTTCATCGTAGGCTTCGTATACAATAATTCCTGTGTCGGTTTGCCCGCTTTCCAATAAATCTTGCTGCGCTGACGCAACAAAAATCCTAAATATATTTCCCGCGCCCATGTGCAACCATGTCGGCGCGGCTTTTGTTCGCGCAATCATTTCCGGAACATCAAATTTCGGCAGTTCGTAACCGCTTTTCCATTCCGCAGTTAAGTTTTCAATTTTAAGTTTCATTGTGATTCCTCTTTCGGATTTTTCTCTATTATACCGTAAAGAAAAAAATAATTAAAAGGATAGAGCGCGATTACTCTATCCTTTATAGCACTTTGCCTTAACATGCGTAGTAACCACAATGCTTAAACCATCCAGAGATGTCATCCAGAATGTTTATCCTTTCAATTATCGAATTGTTGCAAACGGAATCGCTGCTCTGCGAAATTAAAAAGCTATCCCTGTCCTCACTGGGGTTAATCGGACACGCCATTAATCAAAAATTGAGACATGCATATAATGTACTATCTTGAAAAAAGGAGGTGAAAATATTGGACAATCAAGTGTTAAGCGCTGAAAATAAGTCTCAAACTTGTCCGGCGACCGAATTTCAAAAAGTTTCAGTATGTGTTCCCGTTACCATTAAGCCTTTTGCTAAAGCCGGTGTTACTGAAACAATATGCTGTGGCAACCCTGTTGTGAAATCGGGTGAAAATAAATGTAATGGTTCGAAAAATGGTACTTGTACCTTTACCATTACTCAAGATATTTGCGTGAAGGTTCCTGTGGAATTTGGTGCTACCTCTGATGTAGGTGATACTTTTGTTGTGTGCAAAGAAGCGTCAGGTTCAAATATTTGCAAAGGTTGTGGGCATAAAAGTGATAATGATGATGAACAATAGATTACGATAAGGATACTTGTAATTACCGGCAACACATATCAACTCACGAATGCGGCAATGAAGTTTGTAAAAGAATAATTACCATAATGCATTGTCTCCTCTTGAAAAAGTAGAAGAAGAAATGAACATTTTTTTTATGTGCTAAGAAACTGCTATAAAATGGCAAAGAAAAAGAGGGAACAAAAAGCCAAGCCCCCAAATAAGGAAGAATAAGGGAAACATCAAAAAGCAAAAATTTATGTGGAAAGATTGTGCGGAAT
>Ga0131853_10001341_pt1 | contig 44117 bp, 39 predicted proteins | sample TergutLab28metaG_FD_92764 | JGI IMG/M metagenome (GOLD analysis project Ga0131853, IMG submission 92764) | Labiotermes labralis P1 segment gut microbial communities from Petit-Saut dam, French Guiana - Lab288 P1 (version 2) (version 2) | ecosystem: Host-associated > Arthropoda: Insects >... | reverse complement strand
CTTAGCTTGTCCTCGTATTTTTCTCTAAGCATTGCACAATCTTTTTCAAGAGTTTCCTCACTTGTTTCCATAGGATAGCCAGAAATATAAAATGTGTTTCTATTTTCAAATCTTAAATCCATAAATATCCTCCTAATTTTTGTTTAGTAGTTTTGTTTCCTGTGGCTGGCAGTTTTCGCAGATATAGGAAAGGTTAGCTCCTGCTTTAAAGCGTTTAATGGGTGAGTTGCATTTTGGACAAGGTTCTTCATTGTCTTTGTATGCAATGATAAAATCTTCACCCGCCCCATCAAAGGCGTTTTCAGGTGTAAAAAAGTCAATTTTTCTTTGATAAAAGTAAACTCTTTCCCGAATACTATTATAAAGTTTTTCGATTTCCATTTCTGTTAAATCGGAAATTTTTCGTACTGGATGTATCCCTGCATTAAATAAAATATCGTGTAAATACATTCCGCTTAAATTATTAATTTTCTTTTGGCTTAATAGAAATGGTTTTATTTGTGTTTTCTTACCCTGGAGAATGCCCTTAAAATATTCGAGGCTAAATGAAGATTCTAGGGGATGCTGTCTTTCTTCTTGTGCTTCTATTCGTTCTATAAAGTCTACTTTACTGCTTAGTATAAATTCTTCAAACCACCAAAATCGAATAGTAAAGCCAGAATTATCGTCAAAAAAGATTGTGACATTTGGCTTGTATTTTTGTTCTTTAATGGCACGGTTCTCAAAATAATGGACATCTGAGCCGAGGTTAAAAGACAAAGCCACATAACATTTATTCGATAACCCCATTAATAGCCAGTTGTGTTGTTGATATATTTCAATAATGGACTGACCAATTAGCTTTTCTTCATAGGCTGAAGTAGGCATGTTAAAGGCTTTATGCTTGCTCATAGTCAATGAGGTAATTGTTTTTCCAATGATGGTGTCTTTCATTTGCTCAATTAATTTTGGTAAACCAATTTTTTCATTCATTGTTATGCACCCCTATTTAAAATCAATCACTTGATGTCAATTTTCTTACAGGCAACCAAAACTCATACTCGGCTCCCGTTTCGTCGTTTTTTAACCAGACTTGTATGTCTGGCCCATCCGCATATTCATACCCCGATGTTGGCAACCACTCTTGAATGGCACGATAGCCAATACCGCCATCTTTTTGAATGTCTTGTAAATTGGCACCAGACTCTTTGAAGATTGCCCAAGTGTAAGCACCTACCACATAAGTTTGTAAATCTTCTGGAGTGTCCGTATTTGTTGCCACTCCAAGGAGATACTGCCACTCTTCCGTTTTTTCATCTGGTATCATAACCTCAAATAAAGGCTCACTTGGGGATAGATTTTTAATCCGAGCCATCTTTCCGCTACTTTCTAAGATGTTCCAAAATTGGCTGATAGGTTCTGACATATCTGCCATATCTCCAAACAGCTCAATAGAAGAACCCACCACACGAAACGCAGGCTTATCTTCCATGCGATAATCTAAACTTTCCACGCCTGTGACAACCATCTTGAAATGCAATCGTTGATAAGATTTTAGGGTAACGCCCCCGTGCTTAACTAGAGATGGCGCAACCATATGAACACTTTGAAAAGCGCGGTTAAATGCCGTAGGAGAATGGTAGTGATATTTTAATGCCACATCTATGATTTTTTCGCCCGCTTTTAAGTCAGCCACTGCAAGCGTCATTCTGCGACGGCGAATATACTCTGCTAAAGAAACCCCAGACATGACAGCAAACATTCGCTGAAAATGATAAAGGCTCATGTTAGCTCTATGGGCGATTGTTTCTGTCTTTATCTCGCTGGTTAAATGCGTTTCAATGTAAGTAATCGCATCATTCATTTTTTCTATCCAGTCCATGCACTATCTCCAAGCTTCGGAATGAAATCTCCGCAATATATAGAAATATTGTACCTTAAATTGATGGGTTAATCCTCTCTTTTGAAAACTTTTTTGGCGAGGTTTTAATGTGAGGATATCTGTACACAAGTGACAGAAAAAATAATTTCCATCATAATTTATTGGCGGGTTCGGTCAAGTCTTTTGCATTGGGGTATAGGCTGTTTAGGCGGTCATAAATTGGTGCGCTTGCTTTCTCCAATCGTATGCTGTACCGCTCGTCCTTATTTGCCTTCCCTCGTTACATAGTTGGAAACGCCTTATTTATGCCGTAAATGAGCCGACGGCCATGTTATTTAGTAGGCTGATTTTCTCTGGCCCCTTAATAGCATAGCAAGGGGCTGTCATATATGAGATGTCAACTGGTGACTGTGAGTCACCAGTTGAGATATATTGCTTGCCAAAGAATTATTTCGCTATAACTCTAATGATGGTAGTGTCGGCGTATTTACTCCTGCCCACTAGCGCGTATCTTACTCACTTTTAAAGCACGAGAAGTCAATCGTCAGCTTGCCATTTTCCCATGAGAAAATTCTGCCGGGTTCTGCACCCTGCATATGTGTTTTCTCAACTACAACATCTCCGGTTCTAAAAACCGATAGCATAAACCCAACCAGCCCCAAGTTAGCCAACATAGCGGAATTGCCTGGCGATATAAACGGCAGCGAAATTTGGGTTATGGTAATGCCTAAATTAAAAATTACATACGTAAAAACTTGTAAGGCAAATGTAGCCATAATAGCAAACGACACAATAAAACCAAGCTCGCTTTTTTGCTTAAAGCATCGCCAAAACCCAAACGCGATAAAACCAAGCAACGCCCCCACAATTGCGGCAAATACAACCCAGCCGTAATAATGTATTACCGACGTAAGGACTAAATTAAACCGCGCATCCGGTAAAAAGGCAGTACTTCCGGCACCTTGGCCAAACAACACCGCGTCACTAAGCACATGTCGGATTTGCATAGCCTGGAATCCAAACCCAAGCGGGTCAAGCATTGGGTTTAAAGCGGTCGAAATCCGTATACTTGCAATGCTTGGGCTCGCTGCCATAAATGTTAAAACCACAAAGAATACGGCAAGGAAAATAGAAGTTATCGATATCCTCAAAATCCTTTGGATACCAAACCAATCGCGCAAAATGGCAGCGACTAAAACCACCATTCCCACAACCATAAAATGAAACATTCCTGTTGCTAAAGCAATCGTTAGAGCAAAACCACACAGTACAACATAGGCCACCCCCGACAGGGCTACCCCAATAATGCCTCTATTGCGCAGTGCGTAAACACAGGCCGCAAACGCTAACGGAAAAAATAAAGAAAATGCTTGTCTTAAAGCCAGCGGAGTAGAAAAAATCCACAAAACAGAAACGCCGCCGCGCCAAAGCATCTGTATATTTGAGCTAACCATCAACATTAGCGAAAACGCGATAATTCCAAAAAATACCGTCTTCGGATACTTGCCCAAAAGGGTAAAATCCATAAAATATGCCGCAAGCATAACCGCAATACCAGCTGCCATAACCATTAACCGCCCCGGCATCCCCCAGTTATCATGCATAGCAAGAGTTGCTAAAACCCCCACCGCCAAAAACACTGCCACCGCCGCTAGCATTCCCCATTGCGGCCGCGGCCTATGCACACGGTCAAAACCCAGCCCAAGCTCCGTCGCGTCCCCGGTGTCGACAAGGGCTTTTTCTGTTGCCGTTGCCTCGTCCAGTCCTTGGCGGATATAAGCATCCCGTCCGTCTATGATGTGTGCCGTCATTTCTTCTGATACGCGCAGGCGGGCTTTTTTCCAACGGATTTGTTGGCAAACGGCATACACGTATCCGTTAATTGGTTTATCACGCGAAGCCATATGCCATGCCCCCGTTCATTACCATACCTACGGCGTTTGTGTACGCCGCCCATTCAGATTCTTTTTGCGCAAGCAGCCCTTTGCCTTTGTTGGTTAGACGGTAGTATTTGCGCACACGCCCGCTGTCGGCATTTTCGTCGTAAGATATAACGGTACCGCTGTTTTCGAGGCCATGGAGTAGGGGATAAAGTGTGCCTGTTTTAAGACGGAAAGCGTCTTCGGATTTGTGGGAAAGCTCTTCGATAATTTGATACCCATACATATCCTTCGCTTCCAGTAGTTTGAGAACCAACATAGTGATGTTGCCGGAGAGAAGATTTTTTTCGGTTGCCATAGAAATTATCCTTTCATATGTAGATTGTCTACGCATGATTATAAGCAGATAGTCTACATATGTCAATAAAAAAACAAATGGATATTTTATCCACTTGCATAAGGCTTTCATGTCTTTGCCCTGCTAGCTTGCAAAAGGGTTTTAAAATTAAACCGATATAACACATATCGTGTACAACGCAAACGTTTTGTTGAAACATCTGAAACAGAATGGTATAATCAAAACAAGCCAGCCGGGGACGACTATACAGCCCTCGCACGGTACAAATTTTGGCAACAAAATAAAATACTACAGAGTCCATGAGGGCGACCAAACACCTCATGGCGATGTATAGGGGATCAAAGACATCACCTACACACCACAGGAAAACCTGCCACTGTAGTACCCACACATTCTACACCAATACCCCTCTCTTTTCAAGAAGAGAGCATATCGGCTGTAGTCTGTTTGCGTGTACATGGGCAAGGTAGAATGTGTTGTTTGTGCATATAGAAATATTACAGCACGTAGGTGATGCGGTTTAAGAAATAAGCCGCCCCCTGCGTGTTTTTTTGCTTTTCCCGGCTTGGCTACATTATAAAAGGAGCGGTAAAATGAAAAATTTGAGAACAGTAGTAATGGACGAGATGGGACGTATAATCCTGCCGCATGAAGTACGTAACATACTGGATGTAAAAGCAGGCGATACCCTTGAGGTTACTCCATCTCAAGACACGATAAGCGTAACTCTGCAGCGTGATGCGTCACCGGGCTCCGTCCAGCTCACGCTCGAACAGCTCCACAGGTTAACCTTCTCCAAAGAGTTACGCGCAAAGCTAGGCTGGACCAATGTAGACTGTAAAGACACCATATCAGTGTCGGTAAACAGATGGAACCGAACCCTAACATTACGGTTATATGAAAAATACGAAAGAAAATGCGATTTTTGTGATAAGCCGGAAGCGATACAAAAAATAAACCGCTTCGGGCTTTGCAGAGACTGTGCGGAGTCGATTAATTTGGAATTTAAAAACCGCCAAGGCTCTTAGCGTATTTTTTTACATAGGGATGCACAGGTTTTGTAAATTTTTTGACGCATCATGCAAAAGGTGTGTATTTGTTAATGAGAATACACCCTATTTACCCACGCACACCAAAAATACTACTCCCCACCCGTACTATGGTCGCGCCTTCTTCCACCGCAACTACATAGTCTCCGCTCATACCCATGGATAAATGGCGCAAATCCAAATGCGGCTGCTTTCGTGCGGCTTCACGCTGTCGTATATGGCGCAGCTCGGCAAAAATCGGACGCATTTCTTCCGGGTTATCCACAATCGGGCCTATAGTCATTAATCCCTGTACATGCAGCAGCGGAAAATCTGCCATAGCCGCTAAAAAGTCCGCTACTTCCATTGGCGATATCCCCGCTTTGTTTGTATCCTCGGCAATATTAACCTGCACCAGCACGGGCAATACACGATTAGCTTTGGCACAACGTTTCTGCAGTTCTGCCGCCAAGCCTATCGAATCCAGCGAGTGCAACATAGCAATTTTATCCGCAACAAACTTGGCCTTGTTGCTCTGCAATCGACCAATTAAATGCCACGTAAGCTCGGGGCGCATTTCTAGTTTTGGCAGCAGCTCCTGCACGCGGTTTTCCGCAAACTGTAGTTGCCCGGCCGCGGCTGCTGCTTCAATTGCATCCATGGGCTGCGTTTTACTAACCGCCAAAAGAGCGACATGCTTTGCGGCATTTTTGCTTACCGCTTGTGCTTTGGCAATATTTTGCCGGATTTCTAATAAATTTGCTTTGATATTAGGCGCAGTGAGCGTAGCGAACGTTTCCCGCGACGTATTAGGCGCAGTGAGAGAATCGAACGTTTCCCGCGCCGTATTAGGCGCAGTGAGAGAATCGAACGTTTCCCGCGACGTATTAGGCGCAGTGAGCGTAGCGAACGTTCCCCGCGCCGTAGAACTATAGCAGTTCAATTTAAAAACTCCTCCCATAAAATGTAGCACAAAACGCTCAAACGTGATGCTCGCGTTTCTGCAACTAAAATTCGATTTGACTGTATACATACATATTTTCGCACAACTCGGGCAATATATCTACATGAAAAAATCAAAATTGGCAATGGGTATAATAATCGGGTTCATCAACGGCCTATTCGGTGCGGGCGGCGGCTCGTTGCTTGTCCCCGCTTTAGAAAAATTATCAAAATACGAAACCCACAAAGCCCATGCCACTACGGTTGCGGTAATTTTACCGTTGTCAGTCGTAAGTGCCGTGGTATACACACGTGGTGTAGACGTAGACTGGCAGGCCGTAATCTGGGTATCCATTGGCGGCGTGGTAGGCGGAATCGTGGGAGCAAAGTTGCTAAACCGGTTAGCGGGCATGTGGCTAAATATTCTGTTTGGCGTATTCCTGGCAATTGGTGCGGCAAGGATGCTATTTGCATGACCTAGTGCTGCAAAACCTTCGAAAGTTATATAAGCGATTTGGTTGCATTAAAGTGAAGTATAAAATTTCAGGATTAACCCATTGCGTACGTATGCATATTAAAAACGATTGTTGTATGGGCAGCGTGGGAAACGTTCGACTTCGCTCACTGCGCCTCGTCGATTATTAATCGCCCGCATAGATCAACATATGTAATATTTCAGGCGTGCGTAATACTATTCGCCCCTATACATGCATAGGGGATAATTCCATAAAATTTCGAAAGGAAGCCGCTTGCATGCTAGGTCTAATTTTAATAGGTTTCGCCGCCGGAGTAATAAGCGGAATGGGCATTGGCGGCGGCGCAATTTTAATACCCGCGCTCACAATCTTCTTCGGAATGCAGCAGCAAAACGCCCAGCACATCAATTTGCTATATTTCATCCCCACCGCACTGCTGGCGGTAAGCATACACAAAAAAAGCGGCAACATCGAAAAAAAGGGACTACGACCGCTAATTCTATGGGGATTACTGGGCGCACTACTGGGCTCACTTATAGCCGTAAAACTAGACGCCAACTATCTGCGAAAAGGCTTTGCCATATTTCTACTAGTGATGGCGTTATACGAAATACGCAAAGGATATTTAAAATGGAAGGAAACCAAAAATGGAAACCACAGCATTCGAAACATATAAAATAAAGTTCCGCCACGCGGACTGCGACACAAAAATACAAATGTATGTAGAAGCCGAAAACCTAACCCAAACTCAGTACAAGGAACTTCTGCGAATGTTCCCGCTTGGAGAGTTAAACAGGCTGGAAGCAGCGTTGGGGTAATACAGCACAAGGCTATAAATAAAAACCGTGTGGCTTCGCTCCACACTCCCCAAACTTTAAAACTAGGCGCAGAGAACATTGATTTCGTTCACTGCGCCTAGTTTGGATAAAACTTTAACCATTTGAAATGGTGCAATATTTGTATCGGTGGTAGATGCTGCTGCCATCTAAGCTTAACCTCATTTTTAAGAATAATCATGTGAAATTTGAATTAGAACAATTGTAGCGATTTTATAACCGTCCATATTTTTTCGAACTCATCTTTATCACCGTCGTAGACGGCAGTAATAAAAGTTTTAAATATTGCGGGATATTTTTTGCTAAGCGTTTCTGTACGTGCTAGTATCCAGTCGGATTCTTTGTTGTTTTTATTTATAAACCCTCCCACAACGTTATCATTGTGATATCGTAATACAAGCAATAGTTCTTCATTATTTGCGGGCAGGAAAAATAATGGCGGATAGAATTCGTTAATTATTTCATTATGTTCCACATCGCCATCTTCAAAAACTATCTTGTGATTTTCAGAGTCATAGCATTTTATAACTCTGTACTTTTGGAGTAATGCCGCATATATAGCATCAAGTAAATGACCATTACCGTATTTAGGAACAAGATAAGTACATTCGAAGTTATCAATCATATTGCTACGTGCAAAATAGTCATACCAACCATTATTGCAATCAAAATTAGTTAAGCTGGATAAATGATTAAACGAGTAGTGAGTGTGATCATCGGAGAGGCGAATTTTATATGAATAGCTGTAAAAAATGTTTACCAATGAATGTTTATAGTCGCCGATTCCATTCATTGTTGCTTTAAAGATATTTTTTGGCGCATCCCATGTGACAAAACCTTTAATTGCTTTTCGGATGGCGAGATTTATTTCGGAATTCATAATTAAAGGTATTAATTGTACATTGCTTCTATCTAGTGTTAAGTCAGGCCTAAACTTGTCGTAGCAAAGAGCAATAAATGAGATTGTATTACCAAATTCTAACATCCTGTGATTGGCATCATAAACTATACCATTGTGAGTAAGCATTAAATTTCCTATAGGTCTGAACTCTTTAATATTATTAGATAAATATGGTGATGAGTCGAATAAGGCTTGCTTTTTGTACCACTTGAACTCATTCATATTTATGCCTATGTCAAACAATTCACTAACACGGTAACCATCTCTGCCTTTTTTTTCAATCCAATCTCTATAGCCAAATGGAATATCGTGGTCGGTAAGACCATAATCGTTCCGTAATATCTGTAACATAACTTGATGATCAACTACTCGAATACAAAACTCTACATCCTCGCCATCTTTATCTATAACATCAGCGCTAATATGCTGCCTTAATTCATCATAAAAAATATCATCATATGGCGCATAGACATCAGACAAAAACAAAGCACCCTTAAGAAACTCTTTATTCGCATCAGTAACATAATTTCCTATATTTAATAACCCCAACTTTACACGTGCGGTTGGCTTGATTTCTACCTTAAACCTATCCCGCACCTGCTCTATAACTTCTTGCGGTATAGGCATCTCAATAATTTCGTCTTCAGCAATATCCGCGAGAAACTCCTCATCGGTTGCAGTAAGCTTCTCTCCATTATGGTATATTGGCACTTCAGGGTACTTGATATAGCCCAGCATTATTTCTTTGAAATCAAGCTCGTACGCATGTCTAAATGGCGCGATTCTTACCGCAATACTTGTTCCGGGCATGTTTAAAAAACTGAATTCTTTACCATCCGGGGTGGGCATATCATCAGCATTATGACTCTTCTCTTTTAGCTGCATTTTGAAATATTTTGCATCGGAACCGATACTTAAACGAACAGGGTTTCCATTATGCGAGTGTGACGACACCTCTACTTTGTCACCAGCTAAAAAGCACGAAAGTACACCTATCCCAAAACGGCTAATGGGAGTATAACTACCGGAGTGTTCTTCGTATTTCAAAATTTCTGCACGAAACTCATCAGAGTTATAGTACGACTTCCCCGCATTTAAAAAATACTCACGAATTTTTCGTTCGTCCATTCCCATTCCATTATCATCTATTCTAAGCCATTGATAGTTTTCATTATCCTTCCATGTAAACACATCAATTCGTGGTTGATAGCTTTCTCTGCCATAATGTGTCGACAATTTCCTATGCAAAACTGTGTCTATAGAATTTTGTAGCAATTCTCTTACAAATACAGTTTTATTAGGGTAGAGGTTTTCACCGGTAAACAACTCAATAGCTTTGTCTTGCTCCAATGTAAACAGATACTGACCATATTGGTAATTAACACCATAACTCTCGCTCCTTAAAACAGACACAGGCAAAGGAAACTTGCTCCATTTCCCGCTATGCTTGGAAAGTAACTCATTACATTCTATAAACTCTTTGTCTATTGCATCTAAAAATGAACGTATGTCATGCTCTATTGCAATATCTTCACATCTTGCAAAAAATGGTAATTTCCAGTTGTCATTTCTTGCAACATTAAAATCAAACCTAAGTGCGCTTTTATGCTTTAGATACTCCTTCTTGCTTTCTTCAAATCGAGTATTATCAGCTTCTTTTAGCTTTAAGAACTCGAAGAGCACATCGGGTGCTCGTGTTTTGTCAAAATCTAAAATATCTGCAATACGCAATAGAACTGAACAGAAAACTAAATCTGCAATCTCTTTCGGGAAGCTTGTTAAGAGATTATCTTGCAAAATCGTTTTGGAATTATTACCATGGCTTTTGCAGATTGCAGCAAGCTCATGCTTTATTGACTTTCCTTCAATAACTAAGTCAGGAATCCTTTCCATGCGCTTAGTGTGAATAGACCTAAAGTACCATTCCGCTATATCGTCTGGCACCTCATCGTTGTTTTCTTTAATCTTAATAAATGCGTAAGGATAATCTTCTTGGAATTTTAAAAATTCATGACCAGCTAAAATAGATGCTTTTTCAATAGGATCATAGACCATACCAATATCATGGTAATATGCAGACAAAATAAGAAGTGCCGTTTCTAATGAAGTTAACCTTTCTACCCCATCTTCTCCCAATATATCAAACATTAAGTTGCAAACGTTTTTGCAATGTGTTGCATTATGTAAAGTGTAAGTGGGAAAAGTGGCCGGAATCTGTAATAATAGTGCCTCGGCATCGTTGCAAGCTTTTTTGATTGCGCCGATATCATCTTCGCTGCCGGTCGTTTTCATTTTATCCACAAGCACACTCCAAAGCTTTGTGTGCATTACATTATCGTTTGCCATTTGTGAAAATTCCCCTTTACTTTACAAAATGTGTATAAAAATATTTCCTAACAAGCTAAGTATAACAATTGTTTAGAGTATATTCAACATAAACGGTGGGTGAATGACATTAGTTGACTTGTTGAGCAATATCACACAATTGATTTAGATATAGCAAAATAATGAGAAGAATAATAAAAAAAATACTACCACCATCAAAAGACAGTAGCAGTATATAGAAATCGGAGATGAGAGGATTTGAACCTCCGCGCCGGTTTCCCGGCCTATTCCCTTAGCAGGGGAACCTCTTCGGCCACTTGAGTACATCTCCATATATAAACGCACGTAAAGTGCGTTTATTTTTAGTCTGTGAGCAAGCCTGTAAGCCGAGTTCTGTCTTGGGCAGCCATCTATCTGGGCCGTCAGAACTTTTGCTATGCAAAAGCGGCTATGCCGCCCGGTTGCTTCCGGGTTCATACAGTTGCCTGTCGGCTCTTGCGACTCTACCAAAGCGGGGCGGGGCACCCTTACCTGTTTGGGTAAACAGGATTCGCTTTACTTGGTCTTGCATCAGGTGGGGTTTACATGGCCACGGCCGTTGCCGACTGTGCGGTGCGCTCTTACCGCACCTTTCCACCCTTACCTTAAGGCTGTGCCTAAGGCGGTTTATTTCTGTTGCACTGTCCCTAGAGTTGCCTCCGCCGGGCGTTACCCGGCACCCTACCCCGTGATGCTCGGACTTTCCTCATGATATTAATATCACGCGACTGCCCAGCTTACTCATTTGTTACCATATTATTCTAATTCAACAGTTGTACTGTTGTCAAGGGTTATTCTTCTGTTTCTTCAACAACAGGTGCTTCTTCTTCTGGGATTTCTTCTTCAACAGGCTCTGCGTCAAAGTCGCTGTCGAATACTTCGCCACTGTCGTAATAGTCGTCATCATCGTATTCTTGCGGGTTTAAAATATCATCCGCGGCACGCTTGGACAAACTTATTTTTTGGTTATCTAGGTCAATTGCTACTATCAGCACATCGATAACGTCACCTATGTTCAACTCATCCGCAGGTTTTGCCACACGCTTGTTTGCTATTTGAGAAATGTGAACAAGGCCGTCGATACCGTCTTCCAAGTGTACAAACGCGCCAAACTGCGCAAAACGCACAACTGTACCTTGTACAATCGAGTCTATTGGATATCTATCCAAGATACCGTTCCATGGATTGTCTGCGGCATCTTTAAGGGATAGGGAAATTTTACCTTTTTCTGGGTCGAAGTCTTTTACAATTGCGCTAACCTTATCACCAACGGCAAGTACGTCAGTTACTTTTCTTACACGCTGCCATGAAAGCTCGGTTACGTGAATCAAGCCATCTACACCACCAAGGTCGACAAACGCGCCAAATTCTACTATACGGCTTACTACGCCGTCGATGCGCTGTCCAACTTGCAGTTTGCCGAATACTTCGTTACGGCGGTCATCTGCTTCTTTACCTGCTAGGTCGCGGCGTCCGGCTATAATGCGCAAACGGCGGCCAGAGCGGTCAAATTCTAATATTTGGAAGTTCATTTCTTTGCCTTTGAACTCTGCCAAGTCTTTTATAAAGCGGTTGGACGCTTGTGAGGATGGCACAAACGCGCGGCATCCCTGAATGTTTACGGTCATACCACCTTTTACAATTTCGGTTACTTTGCCAAGTAGAGGTTCTCCGGTTTCGCAAGCTGCTTCCAGATTTTTTAGATTTGCGCGGCTTTCGGCCTTCTTTTTAGAACAAACTACATTTCCTTCGCCGTCGTTTACGCGCAATACCCATACGTCTATTGTGTCGCCGGGTTTTGTCAGTTGCGCAAGTTCTGTAGTTTGGTCGTCCGAAAAGTCGCTACGGGAAATAATTCCGTCAGACTTGAAGCCAAGATCTACAATGACCTCGGTTGGGGTAACGCGTACAACGGTGCTTTTGTAAACATCTCCAGACTTTACAGTTACGAGAGTTTCGTCAAGCATTTCTTGAAAAGATTGTGTGTTTGTATGTTCGCTCATAGACTGAACGGCCTCCTTATGGCCAGCATTGTGGTAAGTTATACATTTCCTTGGTTTAAAACCTTTAATGTTCGCATTTCAACATAAGCGCACTAAGGATTTTAAACACAGAAGCGTATACTTCGACTATATTATCACGAGTAGACAAAATCTGCAAGATAAATGTAAAGTGGAAGATAATGTCATTATTTGAGGAGTGGCTTGATGCGCTCGCTCAGTTCAGACATTACTTCGTCTACCAGCTCAGATTTAACTTTTTGGCCTTGATATTTTTCCATTAAAAAAGGTTCACCGATATGAATTTGAACAGTGCGTCGAAAGCGAAACGGGCCTGTTATACCAACGGGAATAATGGGCGCGTTAGACTTTAAAGCAAAAACGGCAACACCGGCTTTTGCATTGTCGAAGTCTTTCATGCGGGTACCTTGGGAAAAAATTAGAAAACCGTTGCCTTCTTTGAGAAGCTTTAGGGTGTGACGGTAGGCGCTCATGTCGGTGGTGCCACGGTCTACTGGGAATGCACCCAGTGCGCGCAAGAACGCACCCAGCGGCGGAAATTTGAAAAGCTCCTTTTTTGCCATAAAGGTTAGTTGGCGTTTAGAAAACGCTGCAAGGGCGATGGGGTCAAACATGCTTATGTGGTTACCGCATAGGATAAATGCGCCTTCTTCCGGGATGTTTTCGATACCTGAGATTTCAAAACGGTAGAGAGAGTGGGATAGGGCTATTGCTATGCCGCGGATTGTGCGATAGAACATTGGGTTGCTCCTTTCGTGGTGGTGCCTCAAAGATGAAAAAGACTGTGTTCTTTACATAATAGACTTCTTCCAAAATTGGAATTGTCGAGCGAAAATGCTCCCTGATTCCTAGACATTTTTGATTGCTTACTTTTATTTCAAAAGAAGTTTAACGTAGGAAGCGATTTTTTCTGCCACTTCCTGTATAGTCATATTGGCTGTGTCAATGTAGATTGCGTCGGGGGTTTGAATTAGCGGGCTTATGGGGCGAGTTTTATCACGATGGTCGCGCGTTAGGGTTTCTTGCAGGACTTGAGCAAAGTCTGCTGGCTGGCCTCGTGATATAAGATCGTCTGTGCGGCGACGGGCGCGAATTTCCGGGGCTGCGTCAAGATAGATTTTTAGTTGTGCCCATGGTAAAACTTGACTGGCTATGTCGCGGCCGTCCATTACCACCGCACTGGTTTTTGCCATCTGTTGCTGCAAAGCTACCAGCTCATTGCGGACGAGTTCGTTTGTGGCTATTTGAGCCGAAGTGAATTCGGATATTTCTTGGGTGCGAATTGCGTCGGTTACGTCCTCGTTGTTTAAATAGATTTTTTGTGTATAGTTTTCGTAGCGGAGTTTGATGTCTATGTTGGATAGAAATTGCTCTGGATGCGCTCCTGTGCGTAGGGTATGCAAGGCCACGGCTCGGTACATAGCGCCCGTGTCGATGTAAGTCATGTTTAGGAGCCTCGCGACTAGTTTTGCGGTGGTACTTTTGCCTACGCCTACAGGGCCGTCTATGGCTATGGCAAAGCCTGATGTTGGGGTTTTCATGGTGGACTCCTTTGTAGGTGGGTTGTATTTTACTTAGCCATGTGCGGCGGAAAGACCAGCTAGGTATCCTGTGGAAAAAGCTATTTGTAAATTGTAACCGCCCGTCATTGCGTCTACGTCCAGCACCTCTCCTGCAAAGAATAGGCCTGGGTGTAGCTTTGACATCATGGTGGATGGGTTTATTTCTTTTACGGATACGCCGCCTTTGGTTATTACTGCTTCTTTATACCCTGTGGTTTTTGTTGGTGTCAAGGGTAGTGCTTTAAAAATGTTTGTTAGATTTTGCCTTTCTTGGCGGGTTATGGCATTTACTTTTTTGTCTGGCGAAATTTCTGATAGGGCGATTATAGTGGTGATTAGGCGTTGGGGCAAAAGATCGTTTAGGGCGTTAGCAAAATTTTTGTTTTTGCTTTCGGAAAAGTCGCGAAGGATACGAGCATTTAGCTGCTCGTGAGTTAGCGCGGGTTTTAGGTCTATTTCTATCGTAATGGGAGTTTCGGATTCTAATTTTTCTGTTAAATACGCACTGGCACGCAATATTATTGGGCCTGTTATTCCCGTTGGTGTAAAAAGCATTTCGCCCATTTCCTTGTATAACACCTTTTTGCCCATGCGAGCGGTGCAGGTGACGTTTCGCAGACTTAGGCCTGTGAGGTCGGCTACCCAAGGCTCTTTTACGGTTAGTGGTACCAGAGATGGATAAGTAGGTTTTATTGTATGGCCGAAAGTGGTAGCGAAGCGGTAGCCGTCTCCTGTTGAGCCTGTGGACGGGTAGGATAGGCCGCCTGTAGCAATTATTACGGCGTCGGCATGGTAGGGGTGGCTACTGGTTTGGATTGTGTAAGTGCTAATATTGTGTCCGCTGTTAGGCTGCGCGTTGGTTGATATAATTTCGCGAACGGTGCAGTTTAATTCCACTTTTACACTGCCGCGGCGCATATATGCTGCCAACGCTTTTGTAATATCGTCCGCTTTGTCGCTTACCGGGAAAACCCGCCCGCCGCGTTCTGTTTTAAGCGGCGTCCCCAACCTTTCGAAAAACGCCATAAGTGTGGCGGAATCCAGTGTGTGAAACGCGCTTTGCATAAACCGCGGGTTAGAAAGCGTATGGGAAATAAGCCCCTGCACATCTGTGTTATTGGTGAGGTTACAGCGGCCTTTGCCTGTAACGTATAGCTTTTTACCAAGTTTTTCGTTTTTTTCAAGCAGCGTTACTTTTGCGCCGTGTTCCGCGGCTATCCCGGCGGCAAGCATCCCCGCGGGGCCGCCGCCTATTACTATGACGGTTCGCATGTTAAGCCTGTTTTTAGGGAGCGGTTACCCAGCTTTTCTATCAACGCAGCCAATGGTGTTTCGTCATATATAAATGAATGTAAATGCTGTATCATCTCAAGTCCTTCTCGTGTGGCGGCGTGATAACGGTCTATAAAGCTGTCGGTATAAGTTTCGGCATTTTCCCATGGAGCTTGCCAAGGGGTGTTTTTTTCATTTAGATAATCAATTCCGGGGTCTACAACTTGGTCGTGAACTAAGCTTGAGTTAAGAGGATGGCCGATTGTTAGGTTTTCTACAAGGCTCACAAACCGTTTGCGCCGCCCTTTGCGTGACTGGATTAGCCGGGTTAGGCGTACCATATGGCGCATGGCGCGGTAGATGTCTTTTGTTGGGATTTGGCGGTTGTATATTTTTGCCAGCACGTTTCCGGTTGCGGCGGCGGCAATTTTCATATGTGTAGGGTCCGCGGCTATAAGCTGCCACTGTTTGTAAGCGGCCGGATGTTTGCCTTGGACGAGTTTTAGCATAGCCGTGTCGATGGCGGTCTCGAACCGGCGGTGGTCGGTGCTGTTTTTTATGTTGGATACGTTTTGTTGATGTGTGCGGGCGTATACATATGGGTGTGTGTTTGCGTCTGTAACATAATGCATGATAAAGCCTGCTGTGTAGGCGAATATTATGTCGCGCTCCGTCTCGGTGGACTGCTTTGCGACTTCTGCCATTTGGGTAAGAAATTTGCCTAAGTCGTTGCGGTGCATTTGTGTTCCTACGCCACGGGAACGTTTGCGGATTGTGCCGGGGATGTAGTAGAAGAAGATGTCTGGACCTTGTGTGCCTAGATTATATAGGCGTTCGCTGTTTTCGATTATTTTGCGAATATCGGATTTGGTGCTGCCAAGCACCGCTTGTCCCGCGATGTAGTGGGTTAGAAATCCGGGCATGAGATGCCTCCTTAAAAGTTTTGTATTTTAAACTTAAAAGTTTTGTATTTTAAACTTTAGAGTTTTGTATTTTAAACTTTAGAGTTTTGTATTTTAAACTTTGGTTGGTTACCAACTGAATATTACGGTATACGGCAAATAGCCGCCAATGTCTCAACTAGAAGTACATGCTCCTGCTTTAAAACTCGCGCGCTTAATGTTTCCGCAGTGTCTCCCTTTTCCACGGGAACGGTAACTTGCGAAACAATTTCTCCCGTGTCATATCCGGTATCAACCCTGTGGATAGTCGCGCCTGTATTCGCGTCTCCTGCGTCTATTACTGCCTGGTGAACGCGAACACCGTGCATTCCCACACCACCATACTTAGGCAGTAGCGACGGATGGATATTAAAAATCCACCCTTTGTATGCATCCAGGATATTTTCGCCAACTTTTTTCAGATACCCCGCAAGGAATATAATATCGATTTCATGTGCCGCAAGCGTTGCCAGAATTGCGTCATCAAGCCCACACGGATGTGTCTTTGAGCTAAAGTGGAACGCCGCAATATTTGCGTCTCGCGCGCGCTGCAGGGCTTTTGATTTGCTGTTATTGCTTATTACCATATCCACAACTGCGTTTATCTTTCCCTCTTTGCAGCCGTCAATAATCGCTTGGAGCCCTGACCCGCCGCCGCTTGCAAATACGGCGATTTTTTTCTTTTTCATATTAGCCTCCGCAAGAAAATGTTTACAAATCTGCATATATGGTATATAATATATCAATAATATAAAAGGGAAACGTTAGTTTGAGAACGTTTCCCAGACAAGTTGTTTGGTGATATAAGCTAGCTTCCAAATTACCTAAATAATTGAAGCGCAAAAATAAGCCTTTACCATTGCCGTGGGTGGCTTATTTTTTTATGTTCAAATATGACAAGATTGCAACGGCTATCTGTGCAACCATAAGAAGCAAAATAGCAATTTCAAACAAAGTCATACGGCCTCACCTCCTTTCGGAAGCCTGGCCAAACACCACCCGCAACTTGCTTGTTCTCATTATACCACAATTTAACTTATTGTCAACTGTTTGTCCACAACTTATCAACATTTTCTTGGTGGTTATCAACAGTTCTGACGGTTATCAACAAAATACTAGCAGTTGTCAACAGATCGCTAAAAATTATCAACAAAATATTAATAATTATCAACAGTTCACAGACAATTATCAACAGCTCGCAAGTAGTTATCAACAGCTTGTCAATAGTTTCTATCTGGAAAAGTTAGATCACTATTTCTAATTTCAGCAATCTTCGATGATAACTCATGCCAAACCAGAACCAAGTTGCTGTGTTACTTATAAAATTATATTCAAACGTTATTTTTACCTTGCCATCCTCCACAGACCATGTATAATATACGCTAGAATATGATATTTTCATAGTATAATGTCAGGAGGTAAAATATGCAATCAAAAATCAAAAACGACCTGGGTACAATCACCTTCGAAAATGAGGTTTTGGCCCGGATAGCAGGTCTTTCCGCAATGGAATGTTACGGTGTGGTAGGCATGGCGGCCAAAAGCATCAAAGATGGTTTGGTTCATTTGCTTAAAATCGAAAGTCTGTCAAAGGGTGTAAAACTTGAAACGTTGGAAACAGGCGAGCTGGTAATAGACCTGCACATCATAGTGGAATACGGTACAAACTTGGTGGCCATAGCTAATTCCCTAAAGGATAATGTGCGTTATAAAGTAGAAGAGAGTGTTGGCATGACAGTGCGCGACGTTAACGTATTTATCGAAGGTGTACGTATCGACTAGGAGGAAAAGTTGTGGGATTTACAAGCATAGACGGTAAAATTTTAAGAAAAATGATAGTGGGCGGCTCAAACGAAGTTACAAGAAACACCGCCGCGCTTAACGCGCTTAACGTATTTCCAGTACCTGATGGCGATACAGGAACAAATATGGCGCATACAGTACAAGCGGCGGCTAAGGAAGTGCTAAAGCAGTCTTCCCCCAGCGTTGCGGACGTATCTAAGGCGGCCAGCAGCGGCGCGTTGCGTGGCGCGCGTGGTAACTCGGGTGTAATTTTGTCTCAGTTGTTCCGTGGGTTTGCCAAAGGGTTGGAAGGCCGGGCAACCGCAACCGCCGAGGACTTGTCGGAAGCATTGGCGCGTTCGTCCGAAATGGCGTACAAAGCGGTTATGAAGCCAAAGGAAGGCACAATGCTAACAATTGGCCGTGCCGCAAGCGAAGCAGCATTTGAGATAGCGTTTGAGCAGGAAGATATCGGTGAATGCTTGAAATTTGTAATAACTCGCATGGACGAAGTTTTGGCAAAAACTCCGGAAATGCTGCCAGCGCTAAAGCAAGCCGGTGTTGTGGACTCTGGCGGAATGGGCATAGTGTGTTTTTTCAAAGGCGCGCTTGCCGCGTTTGATGTGGATGGTGAAATAGAGCTTTTAGATCAGTCGCAAATTGCCGCGGAAGGCACATCTGCCGCGGCTATTAGTACCGAAGATATCAAGTTTGCGTATTGTACGGAATTTTTAGTAGAAGTGGACAATGATAAGCCGGGTGTTTCAGACGACCCAGAGGGTGTACTTAGAGGATACCTGCCAAACTTGGGCGATTCCGTAGTTGTTATTGAGGACGAAGGGTTGGTTAAAGTTCATGTTCACACAAACAACCCGGGCAAAGCACTTGAAAAAGGTTTGCAGTTTGGCCAACTTCTTAATATCAAAATCGAGAATATGAAGGCACAGCATTCGGAACTTTTGGATTTCTCTGAGCCCATAGACCAGGGCCCGCCAAAGCCGCTTGGGCTTGTGGCTGTAGTAGCCGGTGCAGGTATGGCGGAGCTTTTTAAAGGCCTTGGTGCGGATTATGTGATAGAAGGCGGCCAAAGCATGAACCCAAGTGCCGAGGATATTGCCCGCGCTGTGGATCGTGTAAACGCCGAGAACGTAATAGTGCTGCCTAATAACAAAAACATAATTTTGACTGCGCAACAGGCAGGTAATCTGGTAAAGGGCAAAACCGTCCATGTTGTACCGACATTGTCTATCCCTCAAGGTGTATCTTGCATGGTAGTTAATTCAGACACAATAAGTATCGAGGATAATATGGCGGGCATGAAAGAAGCAATGGAAGCTGTACACAGCGGCCAAATTACCCACGCGGTACGCGACACGGTACTTGACGGCCGCGAAATAAAAGAAGGCGACTTCCTTTGTATTTACGATGGCGAGATTGTGCTTGTAAAAAAATGCATGGAAACCGCCGCTCGCGGGCTGATGGAGTACATGCTTGACCAGGGCGGGTCGCTTGTGAGTATCTTCCATGGCGAAGGTACGACAGAGGAAAACGCAAATGGTTTGGCAGAGCATATCGCCAAAAAGTATCCCGACGCGGAAGTGGAAGTGTACGAAGGCGGACAGCCGCTTTACAGTTATATTTTGTCGGTGGAGTAGGGAAGTAACCCCACGCAAAGACAAGAAAGAAGTCAAATATGCGAGTTGATAAACTACAGGGAGTGGGCGCGAAACGCGCTCATTCTTTATATGCCGCGGGTATTTCTACGGTGGTGGACTTGTTGAATTATTTCCCGCGGGATTACGACGACCGCTCGGAGATTAAAACCGTTGCGGAGCTGACCCTTGACGCGGTTAACACAATCCGCGGCGTGGTGGCGTCCGACCCAGAAAGCGCGACTTTACCGCGTAAAGGCTCGCCTGCGCTTAACATCACAAAAGTGTTGATGAAAGACCGTACCGGGACGCTCGAAATTGTATGGTACAACCAGCCTTATCTGAAAAAATATTTTAAAAAACGCGGCGAATACATCTTTACCGGAAAAGTACGCGGCATGTACGGCGGGCGTGTGCAAATGCTGTCGCCGGAGTATGAGCCTTGCGGTGAAACTGAGCTTTCTCACGCGCGTATAGTACCGGTGTACACCCCGCCCAAGCAGTTTTCGCAAAAGACGTTTCGTGCGTTAATGCATCAGGCGTTAACCGAAGCGGAGCATTATTCAAGGGTGGGCCATCCATTCGTAGACTATTTACCCGCCGCCATCCGCGAAAAATACAACCTGTGTAACCGCGAAACCGCTATCCGTAATATTCACTTCCCCGAAAGCGACTTGTTTTTCCTACAAGCGCGCCGCCGCTTGGTATTTGAAGAGCTTTTTTTCATGCAATCCGCGCTTTTTCAAATGAAGTCTGTCACTCGCGCGCAAGCAGGCCTTCTTGTGAAAAACCTAGATTACACTCCGTTTCTGCGGGAGCTACCGTTTTCGCCAACAAACGCCCAAACGCAAGTACTTGTAGAAATTGCCCGGGACATGTCGGCCGGGGAACGTATGAATCGCCTTATCCAAGGAGATGTGGGCAGCGGTAAAACTATGGTGGCTATGGCGGCGGCGTTTCTTGTTATGAAAAGCGGCTATCAAGTAGCGTTGATGGTACCCACGGAAGTATTGGCAAACCAGCATTTTGCGGAATGTGAGAAATACTTCACAGAGCTTGGCTTTGAAACGGTGATGCTTACCGGCAGCCTTGGTGCAAAAGCGCGCCGCGAAGCATTGGAAAAAATATCAGACGGCCGTGCCGCAATGGTAGTAGGGACTCACGCGTTGATACAGGATAAGGTGGAATACGCCGCACTCGGGCTGGTGATAACGGATGAGCAGCATCGTTTTGGTGTGAATCAGCGGTGGACGCTAACGCAAAAGGCAACTACTCTGTCTGTAAACGGAGACTGTAGTAACACCGGCGACATTGAGGCTATAATTTGTTGTCCCCCCACGCTCGCCCCTGCCAACCCTCACACTCTGGTAATGACTGCTACTCCAATCCCCCGTACTCTAGGCCTAATACTCTATGGCGACTTGGATATTTCCATAATAAACGAACTCCCACCGGGGCGGCAAACCATCAAAACATATTCTGTAAACTCCGGCTACCAACAGCGCGTCCATGCTTTCATTCGCAAAGAAGTAGAGCAAGGCCGACAAGCTTATGTAATATGCCCGGCAATAGAAGCACCGGAAGAATTGGAAATGGATGATATCCCTCAGAAAAACAAGACAGAAATGCAAAACGTCCTAGACTATACCCAAAAATTAAAAATGGCTCTCCCAGACCTAAAAATTTCACATCTCCACGGCAAAATGAAACCCGTTGAAAAGCAGGAAATTATGACTGCGTTTAAAGCGGGCGAGATAAACGTACTCGTGTCCACCACGGTAATAGAAGTAGGCGTTCATGTTGCCAACGCCACATTGATGATAATAGAAAACGCCGACCGTTTTGGCCTATCTCAATTGCACCAACTGCGCGGGCGAGTAGGGCGCGGCACCTACGAGTCCTACTGCATATTAATAACCGACACCAAAAATGATGAAACTAAAGCTCGTATGAAAGCCATGTGCGATACCACCGACGGCTTTAAGCTTGCGGAGCTTGACCTAAAGCTACGTGGGGCAGGGGACTTTTTTGGAACGCGTCAGCATGGATTGCCGTCGTTTACCATAGCCAACCTGTACCGAGATATGGATGTGCTAAAGGATGTGCAAACCGCAGTCGCGGATGATCTGCCACTTTCTGATGAAGAATCGGCTAAATTAAAAATGCGCATTGCTCAAGTGTTGAGTGACACGCATGGTGGGGTTATGTGAGAATGGTTTTGAGTAATTTTGTTGTTGTGAATATTTTGTATTTACAAGAGGATCAAATTTATGTATAATGCAATTAGGTTTGGAAATATGATAAATTTCGACAGAAGCCCTAGGTATAATGTAGATACTAAAGGTATACAATAGAAAAGGGCAAGTGCTCCAACACCTGCCCACAAACTGGACGGTTATGACCGGACGTAAGAATCAAATTTCGATTCAAATCAAAAATAAGCCATTTACCTTTGTCGGAGGCGGCTTATTTTTTTGTGTTCCTATATGACAAGTATGATAAAACTAATTGCATACACATGATGAGCAAATAAATCACTTCAATCATGGTCATAGGTCATTCCCCCTTCCATAGTTTATTCAACTATTTCCGAAAGTCCGACCAAGCCGCCACAGCTTGCTTGTCCATTATATACTTTTTATACCAATATCGCAAGGTAATATTATGTTTTTAAAGCACTTTTTGTGATGGTTTCGTTAAGTTTTATTTTCCAAGATACTAATAACATGTTAGTAGCGAAATCATGATATAATAGCAAAACCTTAAAAAAGTCAGGGGTTACACATCCATGATCAAAACAATAAAAGAATCGGGCTTTTGCTATGGCGTGCAGGCGGCCGTTGACAGAGCCAACGCTAATTTTGCAAACGTGCCAGACGGGGTATACCTGTTTGGCGATCTAGCAAACAACAGCCATGTAATGGCTACATACCGCGCAAAGGGCTTTCACGTTGCCAAGTCTATCGAAGAAATCCCTCAAAACACAATAGTAATAATCCGTGCCCATGGTGTACCTCGTGTGGTTTACGATAATTTGCGCGAAAAAGGCGCGAAAATAGAAGATTGCACTTGTGTAAAGGTAAAAAAAATTCACAAAATAGTGGAAGAAAAAAGCGCGGCAGGATACTTAGTTGTAATAGTAGGAAAAAAAGACCACCCCGAGGTAATAGGTACACAGGGTTGGTGCGACAATGCTGTAATTTTGGAAACGGAAGCAGACTTGCATGACATTAACGTGCAGTCAAACATCTGTGTGGTGGCACAAACCACATGTAAGCGCGATTGGTGGAACAAAGCAACCGAACTTGTCTTGAAAAAATGCCCCACAGCGGAGATATACAACACTTTATGCAGCGTATTAACAGAAAAACTGGATCAAGCGGCAGAAATTGCACAAGCGGTTGACGCAATGATAATAGTGGGTGATAAAAAAAGCGCGAATTCGTTGGAGCTGTACAATACCTGCGCAAAAATTTGTGCGCAAACATACTTTGTATCGTCGCTTTCAGATGTACCTGCCATTAATCCAACCGCAACGGTAGGGCTGGCTGGCAGTGCGTCTGCCCCGGCAGAAATTGTTGCGCAAATACACGATTGTCTGACCTTTGCAAATTTTTTGGCAAAATCAAAGGCGGAAATAGACGAAATTACCGACAGACATGTGCGGAATAAGCAGCTTGTACCAGACGACGTACCCTTCGTAGATGAGGCTGTGTTGGAACTTTACAGGCAAAACGAAGGCGGCAAGCGCATCCGTGGCGCAATGATAAAATTGGGCGAGAAAATTGCTTTGCGCAGTTCAACTGGTGACTCACAGTCACCAGTTGAAAATATCGAATGCACAAAATATCTCTCGGTGGCAGTAGCTTATGAGCTGTTTCAAACTGCTATCTTAATTCATGACGACGTCATAGATAGAAGCGAAACCCGCCGCGGTAAAAAGACGATCCACGCCGCAGCTAAGGATGCTCGTCTTGCAAAAGGCGATACCTCCGCAGAAGCGCGGCACTTTGGAACTTCACGGGCATTGTGCGTGGGCGATTACGGCTTATTTTTGGCAAACCACCTAATAGCAACCGCACAAATAGACGACCGCACCAAAGTGCGGCTGTTTAATCAGTTTTCGTCAATCCAACTAACTACCCTCGAGGGCGAAATAATGGACGTAACTCTACCGGCAGAGCCAATAGACCCGGTGAAGAACTACGCCGCGTACATGGATGCGGTATATCAAATTTACGAAAGCAAAACAGCGTGGTATACCCTGGCTGGGCCACTAAAACTGGGTGCTATCTGCGGCGGCGCGGATAACGCGTTTGCGGCCAAACTAGCGGATATAGCCTTGCCGCTTGGGCTGGCTTTCCAGATAAAGGACGATATGCTTGGCATGTACGCAGACGACATGGTGCTTGGAAAACCCGCCATTTCGGATATGCATGAGAAGAAACAGACCTTGATATACGGCTATGCCTACAAACACGCAACTGCCCAGCAGCGGCAAACTTTGGATGATTTGTACGGAAAGCAAACCGCAACTACGGCCGATTTGAGAACCGTACGGGAAATTTTTACAGCTACGGGGGCGGCAAAATTTGCGGATGACGAAATCACCAAGCTGTCTGCGCAAAGCCTGGAGTTAATAGACGCCTTGCAAACAGATGATGAATGCAAAATCCTATTGCGCGGATTGGTGTACTACTTGCTGGTGCGGAAATATTAGAAGATTAATATCTTACGAGTTATAGTGGCTGACCCATGGCATTCAAATTTCCGTCAAATTGCGTAGGGGCGATTATTAATCGCCCGCAGAGGCCAACATATGCACGTAACATACGTGAATGGATAGTTCCGAAAAAATATATAGACAGGGGCTCATCATGCTAAAAAAGAGATGGGAAATTAAAGCAAACGCAAAAGCTGCTATGAAAGAGCAGTGGGGCACGAGTATCCTCACATTGATAATTATGAATTTAGTGATTTTTGCCGGGAGTATTTTTTGGTATATTCCCATACTCGGTATACTCTTGGTTTACGCAACTGTTATTTTTATCGATTCTCCTCTTATGATTCATGCAGAAGGTGTCTTTATCAAAGTTTATAGGCGGCAGGAAACCGACGCGGGTGAGCTTTTCTCAGCTTTTTCCATAAATTATTGGCGAAAAGTTGGCGGCACGCTATGGATGAACTTATGGATTTTTATATGGTGTATTCCGGTAGGCATAGTCTGGGGTGCTTTTGTCTTTGGAATGGTTACACTTTCGTTATCCGAAGGGACAGTTATTCTCGCTATTGTTATTATAATAGCACTGGCGATAGTGCCTATAGTAAAGTATTTTGCATACTCCATGGCGCCATTTATTCTTGCGGACTGTCCGGGCGTTACAGCCACCGAGGCACTAAAGCTGTCTATACGCATGACAAACGGACATAAGTGGAAGCTGTTTGTAATGTTCTTGAGTTTTATAGGCTGGTATATTTTGGGTATATTTACGTTTGGCATACTTTGGCTTGTTTTTGTCAACCCGTATTTGTACAGTACTCACGCCGGATACTATGTAGAAATTCGCGACTTAGCTATTTCGGAAGGCACAATAGACGCTTACGAATTTGGCATTGAAAATGGCCAAACTATCGACAGCTCCGATTTGTTTGGCCATGAATTCTTTTAACCCTTTGATAATCTTGCTACGCACTCCACATGCTGTGTCCGCGGGAACATATCCATTCCTTCGATTTCTTCCACCACATACCCCGCGGCAGCAAGGATGGGCAAATCCCGCGCAAGTGAGCTTGGCTTACACGCAACGTAAACCAGCTTATCCGCGCCAAGGGCAATAATATGCGGCAGTGCTTTGGGGTGCAGGCCGTCTCTGGGTGGGTCTACAACCACAACGTCGGGACGGTGGTTTAGCTTTTGAATTATGTCAAAAACATCACCGGCAAAAAAGTCGCAATTGGTAATGCCGTTTCCGGCGGCGTTGTCGATTGCGGCTTTTATTGCGTCTTCGATAAGCTCCACGCCCACTACTTTTTCGAATGACGGGGACAATATTTGCGCTATTGTGCCTGTGCCGCAGTATAGGTCGTATGCTGTTGTGCCTGTATTGCTATCGATGCTTGCGTATTTGCGCACTATGTCATACAGACTCTCGGCCCCGGCGGAATTTGTTTGGAAGAACGAAAATGCGGATACTTTGAAGTCGAGGCCGCATAGTTTTTCGTTGTAGTAGTCACGTCCCCATAACAGGTTAACATTTTCGTTTTTTATCACATCCGCAACGCCATCGTTGGTGGAATGCAGAAAGCCCACTATCTCACCATCAAGGTCAAGATCGCGAAGGCTTTGCACAAGGGGCATTAATGGAGTGGTAAGTGCGGAAGATGTGGAGAGATTTAACAAAATTTCCCCGGTAAATTCTCCGCGCCGCAGCACTAAATGCCGCAGCGCGCCTGTGTGGCGTTTGCGGTGGAAAAATGCTTCGCCCGTGTTGCGAAAATACTCCAATACGCAGGAGATTATTTTTTTTAGGTCGTCGCAAATAAGTACGCATGACAGCGGCGTGGCTACCTCATAGAAACTACGCTTTTTGCGCATGCCCAGCGCAAGCTGTCCGTCGCGGCCTTCGTCGCCGAAGGCAAGTTCCATTTTGTTGCGGTAGCCTTCTGTTTTGGGAGCCGGGTGCAGGTTTTGAACCAAGTGTCCGTAGTCGCCTAAGGTTTCTATCAGTGCGGCTTTTTTTGTTTCGAGTTCTTGTGAATAGGGGATGTCTAAGTAAGTGCAGCCGCCGCACCTGCCAAAATGTTCGCATATGGTGTTCATTTGTGCCTCCTTGGTTAATCTATTACCCACGCGCCCAATCCACCAAAGACATTGTCTGGGATGGGGGCGACATTTTGGGTTATTCGCATATTTGTAAGAACGGCAGAATGCCGGAACGCCAAACTTATCACAGGCAGTTGTTCCGCAAAAAGCAGCTGAAATTCTGCCATTGCTTGCAGGTATGCCATTTCTGTACCGGCAAGACGTACCGCGTAAAACGCGTCCTGCAATGCGTAATCCGCGGGGAATAGCTTGCTACCCTCGAAAAAAAGCTGCACATGTGGCGCAAACGCCAAATTTACGCCGCCTATATACAGGTCAAAATCGCCTAAATCTATGCGGGCAAAGTACTCCGCAAGGGGAAGAAGTTCTGTCTGAGTGGGCAGGCCCGCGCCGGTTAGGCTTTCTGCCAAACGTTTTGCTATGGCCGTACGCTGAGGGTTGCAGTCGTTGGCAATGATTGTAAGCTCTTCCGACTGGATAACAGCTAAGAGATTGTACGCCGCCACGGGATTGTACGCAAGGCCAGCAACAGAGCTTGCCGCCCAGCTATACGGATGAATTGGGCTGGATGCCCGTACCGCGTGGGTTAGATATATGTCATGTATTGCGGTATCCGCGTCAAAAGCATGGGCTATGCCGCGCCGGATTTGTACATTTTCAAAAATCTCTCGCTGGAAATTGAAGCCAATGAATTCGAAGTACATAGCGGGGAAAATTTCGTGACGGATATGACGCAACCCGCGGTGCTGTGCCCAGTCCGTTAGCGACAGATGAAGCGCGTCTATGCGGCCTTGGTCGAACGCGTACAGGTCTGTTTGTGCGTCCGGCAGGAATAAGACTTCTATTGTATCTACCTGCGGGCGCGGGCGAAAGCTGTATGGGTTGTGCGTAAGCGTAAGACTGCCGGTAGAGTTTGTTGGCATAAAAGAGCCATTGCCGGGTAAGTTGTCTGATGTGTGATGGCGTGGGATTATTGGAAAGTTTAGGTCGTATGCGGCATGGAGCGTCATTTTGTGAAAGTGGATGTGTACGGCGCGAGAGTTTATACGGGTTACTTCGGCAATGTTTTGTACATTTCGGTAGTAGATTGCGTTGGGAGACGCGCCGCGCAGGGCTTCTATGGAAAAAATCAAGTCGTCGGATGTAACGGGCATTCCGTCGCTCCAAAACGCGTCGCTGCGAATGGTAAGACTTACACCGGAGTAGTCTGACGCAAATTCGATTTCCGCAAGATTGCTTGTGGGACGAAAGTTCTCGTCTAGGGTTATAAGAGGCTCGTAAATAAGACGCAGGATGCGTGCCACGGTCACGTCCTGGTTAAGCAGTGGGTTCAATGTTAGGGGATGGCGCATGGATAAGCGTAAAACGCCGTCGGTATCGGTAGGCATTGGTATGGCAATGGGGTTTTGCAGCGGAGTTTCGTCTATGCTGTAGTGATACAAATCGTCGTTTTGGGGTGTGGCGGGGTTTAGCAGCTGGGGGACGCCTGAGGGAGCTATAGCTATGCGATTGGCGCCGCAGGCGGTTAGTAAGAAGAAGGAGATGAGAATGAAGAAGAGTTTTTTCATTGGTGAGTCCTTTCCAAGAAGTCAACTGCGTGGGGGGTGGTTATTGCTTGCAAATTTGCTTAACTTAAATAACATTGCAATGCTCGTAGGGGCGATTATTAATCGCACGCGGATTACCAAAAAATTATCAACGACAGTATTGTGGCAAAAGTAATCGATGCCAAGTATGCTAAGGATTTGAACTAACTGGCGATTAATAATCGTCCCTACGGCTGGCGTACAGCCAACAATATCTGATAAACCCGCCGGAACTGGTTTACCCTACGGATGTAATTTTCGGTTTCTGGAAACGGGATGCTTGTTAGATTTACACCATCTGCGGAAAATTGCGGGTTTGCAAGCCAACTATCTACGTTACCAAGGCCCGCGTTGTACGCGGCAAGCGCCAGTTCCACGTTGCCGTTGTAGCGAGCCTTTAACCAACTCAAATAAAATATACCCATTTGGATGTTTGTGTCGGGGTTCCATACATGGTGTGGAGCAAAGTCGGTATTGCCCATTCGTCTTGCTATGTCGGCGGCAGTGTCGGGCATTAGCTGCATGAGACCTTGCGCCCCCGCGCGGGATTGCGCGGTTTGGTCAAAACTGCTTTCTGCCATTATTACCGCTAAAATTAGAGCAGGATCAAGATCACCCGCGTTGGCGGTTATAGTGTCCATGTGGCGGATGGGAAATAGAGAGCTCACCGCCAAAAACGCGGCTGCAGCGCATAATGTGGCAATAAGTAACAAGGCTAGGAAGAAACGCAGTTTTTTCATGGAGTGGGCGGTTCCTTTCGAGATTGGGTTAACTCAAGATTTGCGCAAACTTTTTCCCGTAATAAATCCAAGTCAGAATCGTTTTCGATTACCACATGCGCATACGGTTGTAAAAATGTATCGCCTTTACGGCTTTGTATGCGGCGGATAACGGTTTCGCGGTCTATATTATCGCGTGCGGTGATGCGAGATACGCGAGTTTCGTCTGGGGCGGTTATTAGCCATACACTGTGGCAGATTTTGTGCAAGTTGGATTCTACCAAAAGGGGAGCGTCTATTACCGCAAAAGAGTGCGCGCGCGCGCGTGTAAGCAGGTTTTCAATTTCGGCAATAACAGCCGGGTGGATTATCGACTCCAAAATGGCAAGTTTTTCCGGGTTGCCAAAAACTATTGCACCCAATGCCTTGCGATTGATTTCGCCGTTTGGGTGTAGTATAGGCGTCTTGTGGGAATCTGGCTTTGGGGTACAATCCACAAACGCGTTTAAAACTTTCTCATAAGCAGGCTGCCCTTTTCGCATAACCCCATGGGCAAGCTTGTCTGCGGAAATTACATACCCACCCAATTCCGCCAAAATAGAACTGACGGTACTGGTTCCGCTGCCGGTTATTCCTGTTACGCCAATAATTTTTATATCGTGATTATTTTGTGTCATACCAACTATCTCCCGTATTTACATCTGCTACCAGCGGTACACTTAAGGCCGCGACATTTTCCATTTCATTCTTCAGTTGATCACTTACAGCAGCAAGCTCACTGTGTGGCACTTCCAGCAAAAGTTCGTCATGCACTTGCAAAACCAGCCGCGCGTCAAGACCTTCTTCCTGCAAACGGCGCGAAACATTTATCATAGCCAGCTTGATAATGTCGGCGGCGGTGCCTTGCAGCGGCATGTTCATGGCAATTCTTTCACCCGCGGCGCGGATGTTAAAATTAGAAGACCGCAGCTCGGGCATGGGGCGGCGTCTGTTATACAGCGTTGATACATAGCCGGTTTCCTTCGCGTCTTCGATTGTTTTGTCCATAAATACTTTTACACCCGGATATTTGGCAAAATAGCCAGCGATATAAAGCTCTGCCTCGCGTACGGATATTTTCAAGTCCTCGCTTAACCCAAACGCGCCCATGCCGTAGATTATGCCAAAGTTTACGGCCTTTGCGCGGCTGCGCTGCTCTGCGGTTACATCTTCCGGGGCAATGTCCAGCACTTGCGACGCTGTTAGTCTGTGGATGTCCAAATTTTCTTTAAACGCGTTTATAAGCACGCTGTCGCCCGACATGTGAGCAAGCAGACGAAGTTCAATTTGGCTGTAATCTGCATCCACAAAGACACAACCCTCCCGCGGGACAAAAGCCTTGCGCAGCTCACGGCCAAGCGGCATGCGTACAGGGATGTTTTGCAAATTGGGCTCCGCACTGGACAGGCGGCCTGTTGCGGTAAGGCACTGGTGAAAGGTCGTGTGTATGCGGCTTGTAACGGGGTCGATAAGCGGCAGAAGGCCGTCTACATAAGTGGAGCGCAGTTTGGCATGGGCTCGGTACTCGAGTATGAGCGGCACGATTGGGTGCTTGTCTGCCAGCTTCTCCAACGTACCCGCGGCGGTGGAGTAGCCTTGCGTGGTTTTTTTGCCGCCCTTTAGACCCAGCTTTTCAAATAAAATTACACCAACTTGTGCGGGAGAATTTATATTAAATTCCTCACCAGCCAATTTATGAATTTCCGCGGTTAGTTCGTTTATACGCTGCGTTAAGGGTTTGCCGTATTCGGCTAATATGGCGGGGTCTACTTTTATACCCACAAGTTCCATGTTTAGCAATGCTTTGGCCATGGGGAGTTCCATGTCGGTGTACAGTTGCATTTGGTTGTTTGCCTGCAATTGCTGCTCAATTAGCGGGCGAATGCGCAGCAGCGCGTCTGCAATGCTTGCGGCAAATTTTGCTGCGGCTTCTACGGGAATATCCCGGGCGTGGCGGCGGTCTTTCCCCCGCTTGCCTTTGTTCTCCAATAAATCTTCGAGGGTGGGCAGGGTTTCTCCCAAGTATTTTAACGTGATATCCGCGGGGCTTTTGTTAGGAGAAAGGGCATCCAATATATATGCGGACAGCATTATGTCCAGAACTTGTGTAAAATTTAGGGAAATGCCGTAGTTGTGAAGAAGATGAGCTTCGGTTTTTGAGTCATAGACGCATTTGGGGGTAGGGGACTCCAGCCATGGTTTGGCTAACGCGAGTAATTGGTCGGCGGTAATGCCCGGTACGGAGAAGAGGGATAGTTCGCCCGAGTCTGTGGCAATGTAGGTTAACTTGTGCTCGTTTGCAATTGCTGTGCCAACCAAAGTATTACCGTCCCATAGCAAGTATATTGCGGCGGGGTCTTGTCCCAGTTGTGCGAAAAATTTTTCCGCGGCTTCGTGCTCTTGTATTGTCTCATACACAAGTTCCCTCACCGGGGTGGTTTCTTTTGCCTCAAACCGCTTGTAAAAGGATGTCAGCCCCAGCCGCCTAATTTCTTCTTGTGCCTGTACATTCCACATTTGGTCGCTAGACACAAGCTGCAGCTCCACCGGCGCGTCTTGGGCAATTGTTACCAGCATTTGGCTCAAGATTGCCTGCTCTTTAAATTCCGCCAAATTTTCCGCGGCCTTTTTCGGCTTAATTTCGCCTATGTTTGCCAGCGCGTTTTCGAGCGAACCGTAGGCGCAAATTATCTTTGTGGCGGTAACTTCGCCAATGCCGGGTACACCGGGCACATTGTCGGATGTGTCACCCATTAACGCCTTCACATCTATAAACGCCTGTGGCGATACGCCGTATTTTGCCAAAACATCTGCGGCGTGATAGTCTTCCACTTCAGTTTTGCCCGCTTTTGTCTTGGGTAAACGGATTTTTACCTTATCGGAAGCAAGTTGCAAAAGGTCGCGGTCGCCGGAGATAATAACCGGCGACAAGCCCTGCGCGACAGCTTGTGCCGTAAGCGTGCCAATAACATCGTCGGCCTCGTATCCGGGGCATGCCGCCATATTAATTTGCATTTTTTCAAGCAATGCCTTTAGCGTTGGCACCTGCGCGCGAAGCTCGTCAGGCATACCTTTGCGGTTGGCCTTGTACGCGCCATATGCCTCGTGGCGGAAAGTGGGCTGCGGAAGATCCCATGCCACGGTAATGTAATCGGGTTTTTCCTCGTCTAAAAAACGCAAAAAGATGTTCATAAAACCATAAACGGCATTGGTATACTCGCCTTCTTTGTTTGTAAGCAGCGGGATTGCATAAAATGCGCGGTTGAGAACGCTAAACGCGTCGAATAGTAGAATTTTCACTTTTCGCCTCTATTCTTGGGATTCTAATAAAATGTTATGGTGATTATACCACGAGAACGCAGTGTGTATCTATAGCTATTCACGCGCTATACACAACAAAGAACAAAGCGCGCTTGCGTGCGCATTTCGTACAGAGCAATTTCCTAGCAAATAAAAAAAGCCCACACGCTGTAGGCTTTACAAAAAAAGTTTATATATCTAGTTCATCGTTAGCTTCATTGGTACTAGAATTATTCGGGCGTACTTTCATTAGTCCTGTAATGGTATGTGAAAGAATCTCTAATTCTTGCTCTGTTAAGCAGGTTAACTGACTCGATACTTTTTTGAAATATGTATCAGGTTCATGTTTAAATTGCTTGCGAGTGAGTGTAAGATTGCCTGGCTCTTTAAAAAGCTTGTCAATAGTAATACCAAATGCACGTACTATTTTTTCTAATGTAACCGGGGTTGCGCCGCGCTCTCCACGTTCTATTAAGCCAAGATGAGAAACCGTTAAATCAATTATTGCTGCTAGTTCATCTCTTGTCATGTCCCTTATTATCCGTTGGTTGCGGATGTTGGTACCTATGGTCTTGTCTAGACGGGTTTTGGCGATGCGTGTTCTTCCTCTGTCCAAGTTATTTCCTCCTTGTTGAAACTTTTGATTTGTCTTATTATATCATATTTTAGTGTTAAAAAAACATAAAAATACATAAAATCATAAATTATGATTTTTATGTTTTTGTTCACAAAAGAGTCAACTTGGAAGCAACTTTTTGTCATGCAAAAAGCATAGGGAGCTACCCTATGCTTATGCCAGTATTATATAAAATCCACATGGAATGGCCGGACAAAAGTCTTTCTGATGTGCTTTCTCCTTTCGATTATTGATACTTTAATCATAAGAACAAAAGCATCGTCTGTAGTTGCAATCTCAAAAATGTTTGTGGGTTGGGAAAGATTTTTCCCTTGCGACAGTAATTCATTCAACTGCAGCTCCAATGCCTTTTCTGCGTTTTTGTAAGCCTCTGCCAATGTCCTGCCCAAAATTTGTTTGCACCTGATATCAGGAAACGACGCGCGAAACAACTTTCTCTCCCGATAGAAAACGGCAGGGTAGTACAGTTCGGTTATCTTCATTTTCAAAGCTAACATCATTCCTCGCTATATGTAATTTTGAATCGAAAAGCAACTGCTTGAATGTAATTGTATGAAAATGAAGAATATGGTCAACAACTTTGTCTCGAATGACATAGCACACGTCTCTAATACTTTTAAGACGTGTAGCGTGTCGTTTAGGACAAAATATTGCACAAGACGATTTTATAAGCTATACTTCGACATAGTAGAATGGAGTTGGGTGTGGTGAAAATAAGCCTTACTAGATCAATTGCCCAACTTATTGCAAGCTGGCTCAACCGTTACACACAAAAAGAAGGGCTTGCGCTTGAAAAAATGACAATAGGGATAGAAATTTTCCTAAATAACATATCCAAGCTCATTGTCGTGTATGTGTTGGCTATCGTGTTGGGTGTAATATGGCAGACTCTAGCTGTTAATATTGCGTTTATGGTTATAAAGAGATGTTCCTTTGGGGTACATGCTTTAAGTAATACTGTGTGCACGTTGGTTTGTGTTGTTGCGTTTGTTGCTGTTCCTTGGTTTACATATGGTATGGGTATTGGGAATATTGCGGTGGCTTGTATTTTTGCTTATGTTATTGCTGTGTTGTATAGGTACGCCCCTGCTGATACAAAGCGTAGGCCGCTTGTAGGTGTTAATACAAGAGCCCGCTTAAAGAGAAATGCAGTAATATCTGGGTTGGTTCTTATGGGAGCCGCATTGTTGATACCAGATGGTTCGATTAAGTTAATGTTGGCATTAGGCGCGGTTTTTCAAACTGTGGCGATATTGCCTATAACATATAAAATACTCAAGAGGAGCGAGAAAAATTATGAAAAATATGAACTTGCAAAATGATGGTTTGTTTGGACGTATTGCTAAGGATATAGGCGACAGACTTGAAAAGGCTGCTGTTAGTCCGCGTGGCTGTTGGAATATTCTTGCTTACGAGTCAGAATTGTCTGATGAAATCATACAGGAAATGGTGGATTCCAAATAATTATGCCTATTCCACTGCCCTTGGCTGTATTTATTGAAAGTACGGGGATGTTTGTCGTATTTGCAAGTATGTGCCGCATCAAATTTCGAATACTGGAAGCCCTGGTGGTTATATTCGTTATAGCACTAGGGCTATTTGCGTTGGTTGGCTCAGGCATTACACATTATATAATGGTGGTGCTAGTTCAGATTATGGCTATAGCAATTATGACTTTAGTCGCTCATCACAAAATCAATCATATGTCTTTGAGTTTCTTTTTTGCTGTATCGACAAGTCTCATAAATATATTCTTTGGGTCTGTTGCAACTGTTATCCTATACCCTATCTTTACAACTCTACACGAGCATGTAAACCATACGGTTGTAATGGGTGACTTGGCACTGTATCTGTCATATACGATACTTGTCTTCCTAATGTCATTTGTTTTTGCATGGAATGCAGGTAGATTCTTTAAAACTAAAGTTCAGCTACTAGATGAGGGCGTGAAAAAAGCACTACTTCGTTATCTTTGTAGCGGTGTTGCAATTACTTTAGTTGCTTTTTTCATGATTTCTTTTTTACGTGAGATTATTACAGGGGTAGCTCCAACTTTGATATACACCTTATCTCTAACAGTTAGTTTCATCTTAATTGTGCTACTGGCTCTTACCTTTGTAGGTAGCTTAAGCAAAGAAGCCAGTTTAAGAAACCTCCGTGAATACGCCAGAAATGTCGAAATGATGGCGGCGGAGATAAAAAAATTCAGACACGACCACAAAGACTTAATGCTAGGCTTCTACGAGCATCTAAAAAACGAAAACATTAACGGCGCAAATGAATATTATCAAAAATATATGGTTTTGTTTAACAAAAACGCGGAGGCAATGGAAGCAAACTGGAACGAGCTAAGCCACCTGCCCAACTCCGAAATAAGAAGCATAATTTCGTACAAGCTAACCTACGCCCAGCAATTGGGCATTAACGTAACTATTAACGTTATGGAAGATGTTAAGACCATAGACCGGAACCATTTAGTGGATATATGCCGCATCCTTGGTATATTTTTAAATAACGCAATAGAGGCTTGTACCGACGTTAAAGGGGCGGAATTACAATTTGGTATACTAAATAAAGGCCCCCTAATATTGTTTGTAGTCAAGAATACATGCGAAGATTCGATAGATATAGACAAATTAAACCTTCCCGATTATACTACAAAAGAAGGAGCTCGCGGGCTTGGTTTGAACATTGTGTCGCAAATCGTCGAAGCAAACCAACAATTATCCCTAACAACTAAAGTAAAGGATGGATACTTTGTTCAAATGCTGGCTGTGATTCCATAAAACGCATCAAAGGGGATTGACATTATGCTAGCTATATTTGTATGCGAAGATAACAACAAAACTCTGGACAAAATAGCAAATTATGTTGAGTCGCACATTAAGTCTACAAGAGTAAACGCAAAAATAGCATGTACAACCCCTAACCCTAGCGAACTAATTACATATCTGCAAAACAACAAAGTATCGGGCTTATACTTTTTAGACTTAGACCTTAAAAGCTCGATAGATGGGTTTGGTCTAGCTATAGAAATACGAAAATATGACCCGCGGGCTTTTATTGTAATAATAACTAACGACAAAAACTCTAAGCCTCTCGTATTTGAGTTTGTTATAGAGGTTATGGACTACATAACTAAAGACAGCCCGGACATAGGAAAGCGAATACAAAATTGTATAAACATTGCACATGGAAGATACATAGACCACCAGTTACATAAAAACAAGAAATTGGAAGTTAGACTTTCGCAGGACTCTATATGCGCAGACGGTATAAGGTACTACAAAGGAGATACTATGTACTTGGATATCGAAGACATCCTTTACCTCGAAACCACACCGGGAAAAGCGCATCAGATCACTTTCCATTGTATAAATGGCGAGTATACAAAACGGTGGGACTTAGGCGAAGCACAGCAAGCACTTGGCGAAAAATTTATACGCTGCCATAGGTCTACCGTTGTTAATATCGAAAAAATTCTTGGCTATAGCTCTAAGAAAAGGGCAATTACGCTTATCAATGGCCGGGAACTGGATATGGGACGTACATATAACGCACAGGTGGTTCAAGGAATGAAGCTGCTTGCGGAAAATATTTGAGAATAGGGTTTGTATGTTGGAAATGGTACTATTATGATATCACGTTACTAGGCTGTATTTAGTCTAATGGCGTGATATTTTGTTTGTAGCAAATACCAATAAGTAGTTAAGTTGATCTTGTTAATCATGGCGTAGTTTTTACGTATTTCATCACAATATAACATTTTTGACATTTTCCAAGTATTTTGTCTTGAAATTTTACAAAAATACGTTACAATGGTATGTGGTGTAATAGTAATAATCTTTGTATTAAAATCTGATAATCGAAGCACCGTGCAAACCTTCAAATTCCAAAACATTTTGAGTGCTTCAATTTACAGATTTTAAACTAAGATTAGTACGACATTAATAAAAACAGCAAAAAAACACGAGAGGAATGGTTCTAAACATGGCGCAATCGAACTTCGACATCGCGTTGTATGACAAGCTGGACGCATATATCGACAGCTTGCCAAACAAGCAGGGCGCATTGGTTTCCGTTTTGCACGAAGCGCAAGGTATTTTCAAATACCTGCCAATAGAAGTGCAAACCCACATCGCCCAAAAGTTAGACATCCCGGCAAGTAAGGTTTATGGAGTTGTAACGTTTTATTCGTACTTCACCATGACCAAGAAAGGCGACTACGAAATTAGCGTGTGCATGGGTACCGCTTGCTACGTACGTGGTGCCGGCAAAGTTTTGGACAAGTTTGCAAACGATCTCGGTGTACCATCAGGCACCACCAGCGAAGATGGCAAATGGACAGTAAACGGTCTCCGCTGCGTAGGCGCGTGCGGTCTGGCTCCGGTAGTGCTTGTAAACGGCAAAGTTTACGGCCGTATCGAGGAAAAAGACGTGCAAGGCATTATTGACGAGTACAAAGACAAGGAGGCACCTGACGCATGAGCAAAGTAAAATCATTTGACGATTTAAAGGCGTTGCAAGCCAAGTATAGAGGCAACGTACTTATGCGCCTTCTTACAGACGAGTCTTTTGACGAGCGTGTGGAAGTAAATGTCGGTATCGGCGACTGCGGCATGAAAAGCGGCGCACGGGACGTTCTCAACACATTTTTTAACGAAGTAAACGCTGCCGGGCTGGATAAAGTATCCGTAATAGCCGTGGACTGCACAGACAATTGCGAAAAAGGAACCACAGTGGAAATTGTAAAACCAGGCAAAGCCGCCGTAACATACAAAGGTGTGGACTGCGCTCGGGCAAAAGAAATCGTGGCAAGCGATTTGGCAGGCTGCTGTTCCGCAGAAGTTTCTGAAAAAACAATGAACCCAACTCGTCTGCAAATTCTTATTTGCGGCGGTACGGGCTGTATTTCTTCCGGATGTTTGGATGTTGAAACCGCGCTAATAGAAAGCCTTGAGAAGCACGGCATCGCAGACGAAGTTATCATTTCAAAAGTGGGCTGCTTCGGCTTCTGCGAACAAGGCCCGATTGTAAAAATATATCCAGACAACACATTCTATGTTCGTGTAGAAGGCAAAGACATGGAAGAACTTGTAACAGAGCATCTTATCAAAGGTAAGCATGTAGAGCGTCTTCTATTTAAAGACCCAGAAACAGGCGAGAGATATCACCATCATAGAGATATGCCTTTCTACAAAGATCAAGTGCGCGTGGCACTACGCCACTGCGGTATGGTTGATCCCGAAAGAATTGACGATTATATTGGTGTAGAAGGCTATTCCGCGTTGGCAAAAGCCCTTACAACAATGAAGCCCGGCGAAGTTACTCAAGTGATTAAAGACTCCGGCCTGCGTGGGCGTGGCGGCGCAGGTTTCCCTACAGGTGTGAAATGGGAATTTGCCGCTAAAATGGAGAGCGACAAAAAATACGTTGTATGTAACGCGGACGAAGGCGACCCCGGTGCGTTTATGGACAGGTCTATCCTTGAGGGCGACCCACACGGCGTTATCGAGGCCATGGCACTGTGCGCATACGCAATCGGCTCAGACGAGGGCGTTGTGTACATCCGCGCAGAGTATCCTCTTGCGGTAAACCGTCTAATGAAAGCTCTCGACCAAGCTCGCGAATACGGCTTGCTTGGCAAAAATATTTTTGGTACAGGCTTTAGTTTTGACATTAGCGTAAACTTGGGCGCGGGCGCATTTGTTTGCGGCGAAGAAACTGCTTTGCTAAACTCTGTAGAAGGCCAACGTGGCGAACCACGTATCAAGCCTCCGTTCCCGGCGGTAAAGGGCCTCTGGCAGCAGCCTACCATCATCAACAACGTGGAAACGCTTGTAAATATCCCGCAAATTCTTTTGCGTGGTGCAGATTGGTTCAATACCATTGGCGCACCCGGCAACTCCGGTACAAAAGTATTTGCTCTTGCTGGCAAAGTTAACAACGTTGGCCTTGTGGAAGTACCAATGGGTATTACCATGAAGGACATCGTTTACAAAATCGGCGGCGGTATCCGCGGTGGCAAGAAGTTTAAAGCACTGCAAACAGGCGGCCCGTCCGGCGGATGTATCTCCGGCGACGGCCTAAACCTGGAAGTTACCTTCGAAAACTTACAAGCGGCGGGCTCTATGATGGGTTCCGGCGGTATGATAGTTGTAGACGAAGACGACTGTATGGTTGACCTAGCGAAATTCTACTTGGATTTTACAGTGGAAGAAAGCTGCGGAAAGTGTACACCATGTCGTGTTGGCAACACCCGTCTATACGAAATCCTTGACCGTATGAGCAAAGGCCAAGGTAAAGAGACTGACATCGAAGAATTGCGTCAGCTTGGCAACACCATCAAGTCCGCATCGCTATGCGGCCTTGGTATGACGGCACCAAACCCTGTGCTTTCCACAATCGACCATTTCATGGACGAGTATAAAGCCCATGTTTGCGACAAAAAATGCCCTGCAGGCGCATGTAAAGACCTTGTGCAGTACGTAATTACCGACAAATGTATCGGTTGCGGCATATGCGCAAAGGCTTGCCCGGTAAATTGTATCCACGCAACAGGTGAAACTCTGAAATCTGGCAAAAATATCCATGTGATCGATCAAGAAGCATGTATCAAGTGTGGTGCTTGTTTGCCAAAATGCCCACCAAAAATAAAAGCTATCATTACTGAATAGGAGGAAATACAGATGCCAAATGTTAAATTAAATGGCGTACAGCTCCAAGTCGAAGATGGCCTTACAATTCTGGATGTTGCCCGCGCCAATGGAGTAAATATACCAACTCTGTGCTACATGAACATGTCCGACGTTGGAATCGTAAACTGTGTAGGCACATGCCGTGTTTGTATGGTAGAAGTAGAAGGCCGTCCAAACCTAATGCCTGCGTGTGCGGTACAAGTTTGGGACGGTATGTCTGTGGTTACCAATTCGCCAAAGGCGATAAACGCGCGCCGTACAGTGGTTGAGCTGCTAATTTCTGACCATCCGAAGGATTGTTTGTCATGCGAGCGCAACCGCAAATGCGAATTGCAAGACCTGGCCGCAGACCTTAACGTGCGCGAAGACAAATACGCGGGCAAGAGAGTAGAATACGCAAAGGATACGTCTAGCAAGTCCATTATCCGCGACCCAGAAAAGTGCGTAATGTGCCGTCGTTGTGAAACCATGTGTAACCAAGTGCAGACCGTAGGCGTGTACTCCGGCGCGCACCGTTCCCTTGAGGCGGTAGTAAGCACCGCGTTCGAATATCCTATGCTTGACACATCTTGCACATTCTGCGGACAATGTATTTCTGTTTGTCCTACAGGCGCGTTAACGCAAGTTAGCGATATCGGCAACGTATGGTCTGCAATAAACGACCCAGACAAAGTAGTTATCGTGCAAACCGCACCTGCTGTGCGCGTGGCACTGGGCGAAGAATTTGGAATGCCAATAGGCACACGTGTTACCGGCAAAATGGTAGCGGGCTTGCGCCGTATGGGTTTTGACCATGTGTATGACACAGACTTTGCCGCAGACCTTACTATAATGGAAGAAACAGCGGAGCTTCTCAACCGTGTAAAAAACAACGGCCCGTTCCCGCTGCTTACAAGCTGCTGCCCCGCGTGGGTTAAGTTTATCGAGCATCAATTCCCTACACTGCTTGATATCCCATCAAGCTGTAAGTCTCCGCATCAGATGTTTGGCGCGATTGCGAAAACTTACTTGGCAGAAAAGCTGGGTGTAGACCCGGCCAAAATGGTGGTAGTATCCGTTATGCCATGTGTAGCCAAAAAATACGAAGCCGCAAGAGAAGAACTTGCAAACGGCGGCCATGCGGACGTGGACTATGTAATAACCACTCGCGAAATGGCGGCAATGCTGCGTGAGGCATGTATCGACTTTACATCACTGCCTGACGAAGATTTTGACGCTGTAATGGGCGAATCTACAGGTGCCGGTGTAATATTTGGGCGCACAGGCGGCGTAATTGAAGCGGCAGTGCGTACCGCGGTTTTCAAAATTACAGGCAAAAATCCTGCTAATGTAGAGTTTGGGCAATTGCGCGGCCAAGATGGTATCCGCGAAGCTGTTGTAAAAGCTGGTGACATGGATCTTAAAATAGGTATCGCTCATGGTTTGGGCAATGCTCGTACACTGCTTGAGAACATCCGTGATGGCAAGAGCGAATATCACGCCATTGAAATTATGGCATGCCCGGGCGGTTGTGTAAACGGCGGCGGCCAGCCATTCTACGGCAACGACCGTATGGTGGCTGCAGAACGCGCCAAAGGCCTGAATGCGGAAGATGCAGACAAGCCGGTGCGTGTGTCTCATGAGAACAAGGAAATACAGACGCTGTATAAGGAATTCCTTGGAGAGCCAGGAAGCCATAAAGCGCATGACTTACTGCATACATGCTATATCAAGCGTGAGAAGATGTAATAATTATAAAACCCCCTTTGCGGATGCGATTCGCAAGGGGGTTTTTATAGTCAATTAAACCCAACGCTAAATTACATTTCTACATCTCTTGCTAACGCCCAACATGTCCGGCAATGGAAACAAATGCTGTATTTACCTGCGTTAAAGCATTATGAAAATCATCAAACTCGACGCCAAGAATGTTAAACAGGCGGCTCATATCCCCCGAATACGCGATAATCTCATCAATCGTCATACCAAGCTCATCAGCCCAGCCATTGACAATGTTAAGCAACCTAGTAACGGTATAGGCTTGGCTTACTATATTTATGAAATCTCGTGTGTTGATGCTGGAATCGAGCGAGTCGAAACTCACTCTATTTACTAATGCCGAAACATCGGCGTTTGTTTGAATAAATAAGTCAGAGCTGCCTGCGGCAATAGTATAGTCAAAAATTTCGTCTATCGTCATGCCAAGTTCATCAGACCATCTGTCCATAGTATCTGCTATCCAAAAAAAAGATGAGTGAAATTGGCGTATTCTGTTTGATGTGCTTGCTTGTCCTGTCGCTTGAGTTACTGCTGGCTGTGTAGTTGCCCCTGTAGTGCCCGTTGCCCCACTTGTGATAAGTACAGTGTTAGTAGTGCCGTCCCAATTCAAATTATATCCGACACTTTCTAAGGGCAAGCGGATAGGGACCATAGTAGAACCCCCAATTATCTGTGCCTGAACATCAAACATATGAGAGTCTCCGTTTGTTGTAAATTCAGCACTTCCGATAGTAATTAGTATAATATCATTGCCCCGTGTTATTGTTGCTGTTTGGGTTGGTGTATCCCATTCGACAACAAATCCCAAATGCTCAAATACGGCACGAACCGGAACAAGAGTGCGCCCATCTACAATAACAGGTTGCTGTCCCGCAAAATCGACAGGTTGGCCGTCTGCAGTAACTCGGATTTGGTTAGCATAGACCGCTATTGTCGGAATGAGGATAAGGACGGACAATACCGCCATGCCTAGTGTTAGAGCTTTCTTTTTCATGTTAATTCATCTCCTATATTTTTTATTTTTTAAGGCAACATGTTAAACCAAATAGCATGTTCGCCATAAAAGCCAGATAGTCCCTCTCACTATTAATACCCTGCAGCCTATCAAAATGCTGCAAGAAAAATAAAAATATTTTTCATCGATATAGTATCAGCAAGCAGGACAAGTGTTACGACACTTGCGATTTTTTGATTGATGTCTTACGGTTAATTCGCTTAATTGGTAATTTCTTGATAAAGTCAAATTATCGTGCATTTTCTGCTTGACATCCCGGTTATGTCGCATTATAATAATCGATGCGAAGTACCATATTATTTCGCTATAGGAGCATAGTTCAGCTGGTAGAGCGTCGGTCTCCAAAACCGAATGTCGTGGGTTCAAATCCTACTGCTCCTGTCCATTAATATAGTTAGAATCTTTGGAGGTAAGAAAGTCATGGCAAAATGTGAAGTATGTGACAAAGGTATTCAAACCGGGCATAGAATTAGTATTACTCGTAGCCAAGTGTCACGTCGCGCCAACAAAATGTGGCGTTCAAATATCAAAAAAGTGCAAATTGTAGAAAAAAATGGTACTGTCCGCAAAGCAAAGGTATGTACACGTTGTCTGCGGTCGGAGAAGGTAACTAGAGCAGTTTAGTCTAAAATTTTGTCGATTAAAGCCTTGTGGGAATTTATTCCGCAAGGCTTTTTATTTTGTGTAACTAGTGTACGTTAAAATACTTTCCGAAATTCAGCGGTTTGCGCTATAGCTTACGAAAGGGTTTTAAAGTTAAACCGCTACAATTTTGCTTTTGGGTTGTGGGTTGTTTTTGTGATGGGCACGACATAGAGACACTCCCCAAAAATAAAACAGCTTGCAACAAACTCATACATCGTGTAGAATAAGCACAAGCAAGTCAAAACGCTATACTCATCATTACAACAAAAAAAGAACCACAGCGTCCGAATGGTGCTATCAACACCAGACGGCGCAGTGCAGGGGATGTCGAACCATCACCCACACGGCACAGGAAAACCTGTCACTGCAGTTTCCACATTCTACACCATTTAGCACTTTTCTTCAAGTTCCTTCTGAAGATATTATGGATGTGTAGTTTTGTGGTTGCATCTGTGGCTAGTAGTTTTGTGTTAACTTGTATATGTAATGTTTGCATATCTTGCGTGTAGGTGATGACGGTATAACCCGTCTTCCCCTGCACGTTTTTTTTCGGTTTTTGTATGTTAAAAGATTTGTTGGGGGGGAGGGTAATACAAAATTTGCAATTAAGGTATCAGTGATATTTCCCTTGCGATTTCAAATGCCGCTATTCGCGATGGAATGTATCGCGGTTTAACTTTAAAACCCTTTCGCAAACTACAGCGCAAACCGCTGAATTTCGGAAAGTATTTCAACTTAATAATGGACAAAGGGCGTCCATTATTAAGTTGAAATACTATATCATCGTTAAAATGCGAGATGCTATTGCAAATAGAATAGTTTGTGAAAGTTTTTGGCTGCAAAATGGGGGCAGTTTTCAACAAATTGAAAAAATTTGATTTTACTACTTGCAAAATATCGCATAATGTGATAGTATTTAAGCGCGTTATGGTTGTGTTTTGGTAAATAATTCTGCTTTGTTGGCGAGAATTGTCTTTCTCTAACAGAATTAATGCGACGTATCGCTTATTAGGGCTGGATT
>Ga0131853_10001340_pt1 | contig 44125 bp, 25 predicted proteins | sample TergutLab28metaG_FD_92764 | JGI IMG/M metagenome (GOLD analysis project Ga0131853, IMG submission 92764) | Labiotermes labralis P1 segment gut microbial communities from Petit-Saut dam, French Guiana - Lab288 P1 (version 2) (version 2) | ecosystem: Host-associated > Arthropoda: Insects >... | reverse complement strand
TGCAGTAACATATGTCTTGTTCTCCTGAAGATGGGCATAATGATGCCCGAAACATGTTGAGAAATTGTTAAAAATAAACATCTAACTATTGCATCTTGTTGGTTTTCTCTCTCACTCCACAATCATATGGCATGTTCAGTGTTAATATTTATTGCCATTAAAATATTCAACTAAAGTATAAAATGAATGCAACTGTAGAAAATTATTAGGAGCTGTTCTCAATTGCTTACCATTGCTCGATAGATACTTTATTTGAGAAGGGAGCTTATTATACACCATGACACCAAAATAATGTGGTCCTTAGTGATAAATCATTAAATGTGGTGATGGATAGAAAGATTGGAATCATTCCTAGTTTTGACACTATGTAGTTGAGAATTTTCTATAAATAAACTTCTGTTGTTAAAAACAAACAGGGCTAAAGACAACATACTGAAATGTTAAAGGTAATATTTCTAAATTTTTTAAAAGTTCTCTATAAATGTCTCTTGTTCTGGCTCCCATTATGATTCTAAAAATGTATTTTTGTAAACAAAAAATATTATCACTGTGTGTGGAATTTCCCCAAAATATTACTCAGTAAGTCATAACAGAGTGAAAGTAGGTATAATAGAGCATCTTTAGGGTAAGCAATAAAATGGTTTAACCACTCTTACCACATAACAGGCTTAGTTTAATTTGGGTGTAATCATATCTATATGGCTTTTTCTGGGCAATATGTTACTGATTATTATTCCTAGAAACTCTAAAGTAGGTGTTTAATATTATTTTACTGATATAATTAATACTCATAATATTATGAGAGCTATGTTTAGTTCAAAAATGCACGAAATGAGTTTTACCAATATTTAGAGAAGGCAAATTATAAGAATACCATTCACACATATAGTTCAAAATGATATTAATAACTTTTTTCAAAATCAGTAAAATTGGGGTTGTTTATTATTACAATTGTATCATCTGGAAATAGTATGGTTTTAGGATTGTCATTTAACTTTGTATTAATTGTACTATTTGGTAGGCCATTAATATAAATTAAAAAAATGCAATGGTCCCATTGTTGATCCTTGCAGAACACCATACTTATCTATATCCCAATTACAACAGGTATTATTATTCGAGAATTTATCCGTAAAATCATACTCTGCTGTCTACCTTCAAGATAAGATTTACTAAAAGTATGTGCCTAGTTTATTATTCAACAGAATTCTAATTTTAATAATACAACATTTTGGTTACATAATTAAAAGCCTTTTCTAAGTAAAAAACACCTCCAACTATTCTTTTATTATTAAAAGCTTTTAGTATTTCACAAATTAAACTACAAGAAGCCCTTTCTAGTGATGATTCTGACCTCATTCAAAACTATTCATTTACTAAAATATTGTGATTAATAATATCAGTAAAAATTCTTTATATATGACCCTCTCCAGCACCTTAGAAAATGAAGTTAACTATGAGAATGGTCTGTAATAAGCCATACTGTTCTTATCACCAGTTTTAAACAGTGATTTTAAGATGAGAGTATTTGAAGTGGAAATGGAACACTCCTCTTGATTTGGATGTATTATAAATAAAATTTAGAAGAAAATTAATAAAAGGTGCATTAATTTTTAACATTTTCAGTGAAATTTCATCACATCCATGAGAATTCTTTGATTGCAGAGAAATGATATTTTTTCAGTTTTTTTTTAGAGTGAAGTATTACTAAATTTTATATTTGGAAAGGGATTTTTAAACAATTGTGATAAGTAGCGCATGGGATTTTCGTGGTATTACGATTTATTTTATTATTGTTAAGATTAAGAGTATCATTCTCACCAATGTTTACAAAATAATTGAATTCAAAACTGACTTTACAATAATTAATTTCATCACCTCCATTACTCGACAAGAAAGTATTGTACCATTTATTGTGATTTATAATTATTAAACCTACAGGGTTGTTTCCTGTAAGATAAAACTATGCCAATCACAGAACGTTTGTTTGGTTGGCAATATCGAATATTATATTAAAAAAATTCACTCCACAAATTAACCTCACACAGAATCAAAACACATGATAGTACAATTCACAATGGGTGCGCCACAGCCAAACTTATACCTCCATTAGTTTACTATGTTCATTTTTTTACTTTAAAGCAACATGCTTTATGCCACCCAATCACTAAACACAAATACTACTTATCTCAATAATTAACCAACTTCATGAACAAAATTTTTGTTTTACAATAAGTTTATTTCATGCCTCTACATGTTTCGAGCACTTGTGCTCATCATCAGGAGGTCAAAATTTCATTTCACAGCCTCTGATATCATCACACTGAAACAAGTGAGTGGTCTAAAATTACTAAAATACAATTCCATAAATATGAGCAAATAGTAGTAAAATTTATGTGTGAATTTTTCAGGTGTGATTACTGTGTATTACTTACTATAAACATGTTATACCATGTAGACGTTATGTTTATCCAGTTATTAAACTTATTAGAAAGGTACTGTGTCCATTTACATTTATGTTTGCTTAGTCTGTCTAGTCATAAAATCATATAAATTGCTGATTAGTTGTATCTATAAGGTTATGTTTGTCTGGTTGTTAGAATTGTTAAAAATACGACGTCTATTTACATTACCTATCTAAAAAAGTTGTGTTTATCTATTTATTAAGATTGTGCAGTGTCTATTTACTTTACATTAATTGTTGAATCTACAGAAAATGCAACTTGACTGTTGTTAAAATGTGCTTACCATATAGGTGGTAGTCTTGTGCACAGGTTGAGAGAGGACTGGTTGGAATGCATGGGATTGTGGGTTAGGCATCAGGTGGGTTATGACGCGTAGTATTTGAATGAAGGTCAAACATACGATTATGTTCGTTCAGATGTTGTTCTGGGATGAGTACATTATTATGGTGGAACAACTGGATGTACATTTGTTCATATGGAAGCAAAAGAGTCGGTATGTTGATCTGCGTGAGAAGAGTCATAGTGTCGTCAATTTTACCATACTCATGTCTGCAGTTAAGTATAAGCAGTGCATATGCCAAGCGAGGGTCATTGTTTTTAATGTACCATATTTGTTCCCAGAATCTTGATTTTAAGTTTCGACTTGTCTGCCCAACATACGCTTTGTGGCAGGTCTTGCACGTAATTTTGTATATTCCATTTTTTTCATGAAGAACATGATCAACACACTGACCCTTTTGCTTCCATATGAACAAATGTACATCCAGTCGTTCCACCATAATAATGAACTCATCCCCGAACAACATCTGAACGAGCATAATCCTATGTTTGACCTCCTTCATTCAAATGCTACACGTCATAACCCACTTGATGCCTAACCCACAATCCCATGCATTCCAACCAGTCCTCTCTCAACCTGTGCACGAGACGACCACCTATAGGGTAAGCACATTTTAACAACAGTCAAGTTGCATTTTTTGTAGATTCAACAATTAATGTAAAGTAAATAGACACCGCACAATCTTAATAAACTAGATAAACACAACTTTTTTAGATAGGTACTGTAAATAGACATCGTATTTTTAACAAATCTAACAACCGGACAAACATAACCTTATAGATACAACGACTAATCAGCAATTTATACGATTTTATGACTGGACAGACTAAGCAAACATAAATGTAAATAGACATAGTACCTTTCTAATAAACATAACCTCTACATGACAATACATGTTTATAGTAATACACAGTAATCACACCCGAAAAATTCACACATAAATTTTACTACTATTTGTTCATATTTAGAGAATTGTATTTTATTAATTTTAGACCACTCACTTGTTTCAGTGTGATGATACCAGAGGCTGTGTAATGAAATTTTGACCTCCTGATGATAAGCACATGTGCTCGAAACATGCGGAGGCACGAAATAAACTTATTTAAAATAAAAGTGTTGTGCATCAAGTTGGTTAATTATTGAGATAAATATACTGAGATGCACGGTCAGCAAAACGTCAAAAAAAAAAATATATATATATATATATATATTACTGGTAATTCTATACATACCAACCACGTTACCTGTGCCAGCAGTCAGTTCAGTTCTTTGTTACTTCAGAGTACAAATACGAATGCTACGTGAAACCATGACATTAACAATACAGTCACCTATACGTAAACATCTGCTAAACGTGGCCCAGCAATGCGAATAATTCCCAAGCGCACACTTTTCATCGTAGCCGCCATCTTGACACTAATATTAGCCCCGGCCTCGTCACGTCTCAAACAGCAACGGAGTCAATGTTACTGAGTTGGCAAACCTACACCAATATTGTTTGACCAATGAAAAAACGGAGCGGTTTCCATGACAACGGCTGGTAGCAGTCGGACGTCAGGAGTTAACCTCAACCTTGAAAACTATTTGTGAATTTACAAGTAAGCGATTAATACTACCACTCACAATAGTGAAGAAATGAAGTACATGTATACAAATTATAACATCTTTTTTTTTTACCAGAATAGTCTTAATTACATTCTCTTCGTTAGTGGTTAAAACGTTTTGGTACAAGTTTTTTAAAGAGTGACAGTAGTTCAGGGGGCAACAGATTCCTGAATTTGTGAAACCCGTAAGATATATACCAACTGTGCCACACACACTCATGTTCAGACCTTTATGCTTTGGGAGGGTATGTAACAGTACATCTAGAAGGAATGTGTCTGTGTACTTGTCTACCCAATTCTGCAACTTTCAAACTGACAGGATAGTTTCAATATAGTTACCATCATTTTTACCCAAATATAATATAAGAATAATTTCCTAACCCATAACTTGAAAAATGGGGCGTGACTTTATCATTTTCACATGTTCAACACCTACCGTTCAAGAATTTTCCTGAAAAATGAAGACTGTGAAAGTGGGTCATCTTATATTCTGGGTCTTCTTGTGTTTGGGTAATACGGTACGTGGTCAATCTAGGGAAAACTTATGTGCCACCACAAGTTAAATTTTTTAACATCAACTTACATCTTTAGTCAGGTACTGATATTACCAGTTTATTTTTGTTCCTAAGCAATAAGACATCACAGCATATACAGTGAATGAAGAAATGTGGTCTGTCTAAAAGACTATTATACAGGGTAATTATGTTAGTGTTCCAAGAATGTGATCTGGAAAGCAACAGAAAAAAGAAGACTCACACATGAAATTAAATTATTCAATTTGCATTGCACTTTGACTTGCCCTACAACCTGCTTACTAGAATCTAAGGAGGGAATCTAGTTCTGTCTATTACCCAACCTGATTAAGATTCAAACTAGTTCCCCACCTTTGGGAAGAAAATACCAATTACATCATCAAAAGTTACACATTATGAAATGAAACAGTGCTTCCACAACTGCAAGATGCCATGTTATTAAATAAAATCTACCTTTTTTATGCAGGTTAAAATTTGTTTTATTTCTACGATATGGATTTGAAACGTGCGAGACAGGCCATAGTGAGTGTTCCACCTCCTACATATCATTTTACATTGAGTGAGTGGTATCAAAAAAACAGGCATTGCTACAGAGCAGCAGAATACCAGCAACAAATAGCAGAGAGAGTAATAGCAGAATCCAACCATTTGTGTGATTTGATATCTGATGTCACAAAACTTAATAAAGCTGAAGTAGATAACACACTGAAAGAGAGAATTAAAGATACTGTGTATCAAAAGAAAGAAAATGAAATACAGAAGGAAGAATGCTGTAGAGAAGAAGAAACTTTGCTTGTATACAAAGGAAGAATTATGGATGCTATAGAATCTCTGAAAGAGCAAGTGCTGAAGATTTGTAAGAAATGTATCACCCTTAGGTAAGTTTGGAGTAATTATAAAATTTGTTGTCTGTTAAAAGCTACAGCAGTGTGGGAATTACAGCATTACTTTTCCCCCTTTCGTATCGCATAACTGAGCCTGTTCAGTTAGCAATCTTAGTTTCAGCTACCTGTTTAAGAAATGACAGTTTAAAACATCAATGAGGTTACCAGCTATCCTCAGAGAGCCCCTTGAAATGGACTGTCAGTAACTCGTTTGAAATCTCATCTACTTACTCTCATAATCATGTTGTAAGTTTTGATGCTATATAAGTCATGCAGATGAAACATTATTGTCAAGTATCCTAGGAATCAAACCAAGGGTCAGCTGTCATCATTACTCTCCTTCTGTGATTTGAAGTTGTTACAGTAATGACTATGAAGTTAGACACATGCCAAAAACTGTGCACTTTACATTCTGTAAGGCATCAATTTGCATCTCTTTACCCTTAGAGTAAAACATCAAGATGAATCTGAAATCTGATAGTGGGATTAATATTGTAGTGTATTAATTTTTGTAAAACTGGTATTTAATGCAATAGGAAAAATCTGTATACTCTAGGAGTATTTTTCTACACACAAATAGGTTTATTAGAATGTAGGCATACAGTACAGTGTTATCTCGCACCACATATCTAATACTATGTAATAACAATACTCATGAAATGATTATATTTTATTGCATACAATTTTCAACTTCTCAAATGTTCCAGAATTGAAAAAATGTCTTGCCTCTTGAAATTTGTGCCTGCATTTGGACAAAAACCTTCCTTTTTCTAAGAAATGGTTTTCTCAGCAATGTCTAACATATTTCTCTAAAGGTACCTCAAATAGGTCCTTCTCATGCCCTTAGAATCATGAGCTGTCACAGTGCACTATATCTGGGCTATGCATCATAGCTGACTGTGATGTCTGTATGAATATATCCAAAGGATTTGCTTGCTAATTGCCATATACAAGACATACTTGATTTTTACATATTGTAAAGATAATGATTTACTTAGCCTCAGTATCAATATGATAACGACAATTTAATGTGCCTGTGTAGATTAAGTCTTATAGCATATCCAACAACAAACTATTTGCTGATTTCAGACATTGCATGAAATGTTCCACTAATAAATAAATATTTACATCTACTAGGGAAGGCCGCCTAGGAATTGATCTAGTACATGATGATGTAGAGCGTGAGTTGCTCAAGGAGGTAGTGACAATTGAAGGAGCCCTATCTCTGCTGTGTCAAACTCTGGAACAGGCAAATGAACAAATCCGTTTGCTTCGCTCGACAAAGTACTTTCTAGATCAAGATAATGAAAACAAGGCCACTGCCCTCCAGATTGATAAGTATTGTACTAGTCTACAAGAGACCAGTCTGAATCTTTGTATGTATCATGAATTAACACCACTTGATGTTGGGTAGGTCACATAACTGTTTTGAATTCCATTCTTGTATGGGAGATCATACCAGTATGTTATGTATGTTAATGCTACTTTCTTATTGCAGAGGCACTCACACTTTCTCAAGGCAGTCCATGTGTTATTTGTGGTGGACAAAATGGCAGGCCTTCTTTTTTTTATCTTTTCTTTTCTTCCCCCAAAGACTCAGGACTTCAGTTATCTGTCATTGTATCAATATTCCACATTCATCAGTCACTGTGTGTCCCCTTAGATGTGTAAAAAATCCTGTCAGCAGATAATAACCTTGGCCCTAAGGCAGTGCTTCACTTCTGACATGGCAGGTTGCTGGACTTTGGGAAGTAACTTCATGTTCATATCTACTGAATGTTTTGTATCAAATTAATGTGCTTTTTACTAAAAAGATTACCCATTAATTTGGGGAGGAAGTTAGTTGTCAAGAAAGTTCACTGTTACAGAATTTCACTTTTTAAAGCCAAACAAGGCCTTTAATGTCAGATGGAGGGAATTAATTAAAATACTAAAACATTTTTGACACACACTAGAGTTATGAATTGCCACTGATATTTCAGAGAAACGTGCTGCCTCCATACTCAGGGTGATAGAATTATGTACAGGTAGAAGCTTAAGTGATATGGAGAAATTCTGTCACTTTCTTTATTTATCATTTGTTTTATCAACCATACTACAATCATGATGTGTAATATTTACATATTTAGTAAATGTTTTATACACAGTGATTCACATTACACATCAACATAATTCCAACAAAACCTGTTTTAGTTATGTACTATTGCTTATGTTCTGAAATATGTGGAAAGATATTATCTCACATTTAAGTGTACAGTTTATGCAGTTAGTACAAATAATGCACAAAACATTATTTTCATTTATGATATTGATGGCTTTTGGTACTTGAATACAACCATTTCAATAATGTTTCTGAAAACTCTACTTACAATTTTAATCATCAACAAATCTGATACTGGGGTATCTGACACACTCATACTTAAATGTATATGGAAAATATTTTATTAATCTAACAAGCTGTACTGATTTCTGCCTTTGTACCTTTGGCATGTAATCTTGCAAGTGTAAACGTTTCCCTGTCCGTGCCATAATGGCATGTGGGAGAGTGGAGCATGTAGCTCTACTTGTTCTTAACCTCAGCACTAGATGGAGATAAGCAGTGGTGAGCTTCATCCTTCACCTGCTTTATCTCCAGGGCAAGCGCCCCCTGTACCCAATGAAGAACAGACTGGTTGGGCCCTAAAGCCAATCTGATTGCCTTGAAGAAGATAACAGTTTCAATCTGTGCTGGAACTTGAACCAAGACTCCTTAGTTATTCAGCTCATAGCATAGTCACTATACTGACTACACTATCCCAGCTTGTAGTATAATGGTGTTAAAATTTATATAGTCTAATTTTACAGTCTCCTTAAATAAAAAATGATGCTTTTATAATTCATACATTTTAACAGTAATGTAACAAAAGAAGAATGGGAACACTTCTCTATGAAGTTCATTAAGCGTGCAGCCCAGGAAGTTAATAAAGCACGACAGTTGTGTTCATACATTGACACACTTCTGAAACAAGTTACAGAAGATCTGTGGAAACAGCTCAGTATTACAAATGAGGCTTTCAGACAGAGAACTGCAGAAACCCGAGAAGCCAAACTTAAACTGGAAAATGAACATCATGAGGTAATACAAATATTACATTATGAAAACCAGCTAAATATATGCCCTAGTTTAATAAACATTGGGGTTATTCAGTCTAACAGTAATGAGAATAATTTTATTTTGTATGTAATTCTTCCAGACATTGCGGCAAGCAAATGAAATGTTATGCAACATCACACGCCTGGAAAAGGCCATAGCAGAAAAGGAAGGCTTCATGGCTCTAGCTCATACTCGTCTTGAGCAGAGGGTAAAAAGATCTGCAATTGAACGGACAAGGTGAATCTAAACAAATAAACTACAAGATTTTCAAACACTAACATATCTACACAGTTGTAACTAGATGCATCTCAAGTTCTGAGCACAGTAAACTGTCCTGTCACACAGATAAATGATACAAATTTATTTCTATATTACTGTACTTATTTCACTTTTATGAAGAACTTACTACCTAAATACAGCATTTTGTATACATTAAATTTACTGGATAAAACATAGAAGTTTCACATCATTATCATATTTGTAACTGTTGACAAAATATTTCACACATAACGGCAGAATGTTTTTTGCCTATTTCTGTACCATAGTTCAGATTACTACATCCAGTGGTTCAGAGGTTACAGTCATCAAACCAAAGTGCAAAGAAAAAGTGTTTCCTCAGTCACTATATTATTTTATATTCTACAAAACTGTTACCATAACAAAGTTGCACACATCTCCTTACATCCTTTCAGGACCAATGTCACTAGTGTCATTTGTGTCTCATAAATTCACACAATTTTTTGGTCTTGAGTGAGAATAATGTTATTTTTCTCATTTTTAGAGCAGAATATTTATATTCTTATAGAAAGGTTTGTGTTTTTATATACGTTCTTATTTATATGGTGTTACAAACTGTTGGAAATAAAAAGTACAGCATTCAGGTGGCATATGTTATTACCAAGTTGGTTACCTGGTACATAGTTGAAACTGGGATACAGTTGCATCATCTCTTAAAATCACATGCTCATGAATTGGAGTTGAGTGACAAGACATCCTGACAAAACCTATTATATAATTAGTAACTCATACCTGAAAGGTTGCCTCTGTAAAAAGAGATCCATGTTCTACGCTATTTCCATATACACATAGAAGAAAACCAGAACAGTTGTGAAACTGGCATCTAGGAAGCCTCTGTCTACTGCTCCAATAGACAGTCTGCCTCTCATGATAGCCCTGTACTCTGCATTTTAACTGCATTTAATTGGATGTGCAACCATTTGTTTAAGTAGTATGTAAATCAAGTTCAGTCTTTTGTGGATACCAAATTCAGTAACCACCTGCAAATTGGCGAAAATATTTTCCGCAAAATATTATTGGCGTAACTTATATCCTATGAAGATATTTTTATATTCTTGTAAGTGCATTAGGTGCCAATTTTGAGTACAACGTATGGATGTGGGATTGCTGAGATATTAAGGGGTGTTTCATTTTTAAATCAACATTCATTACTGTGCTCTGTAAATACTACTAAGAGCAATGATGAATTACAACCAGGTGAGGCAAGTGGAAAGACAGACCATCTATATTAACACTTGTTGCACCATACACATCCTACCGTCCTTAAAAGCAGGTACCTTTTGGTGTCACATGTGGTCAGTGAAAGGATGAGTCCAGCACCTCTCAACAGTTAACAAAGCTACATTTCCAATGTATGTCTTTTTGACAAATATACAACAGTCATTCAAATGAAAACTGGAAAAATTGCATAAAATTTGCAATGTGAAACAGCCTGTGATAACGTCATATTGATGAACAGTGAAAGGTATAGTGATGTGCTGCAGCAAAAGCTTAAGCCACCAATTCAAACAAAACGCCATGGTTTGTTGTCTTCTGGCATGTCTGCAGCATGACAACACCCAACCTCATACAGCCTGTCATACCATTAAACAGATTTACGATTTAAAACTGGAGGTGTTACTCCATCTGCCATTTTCACTAGATTTGGCATCCAGTGATTTTCACATCTTCTGGCCCTGTACGATGCTCTTACGTGGAGGAAACTTTGGACTGGATGAGGAGGTAAGAGAGGGGGTGTATGACTGGTTGGCATAGCAACCAAAACTTTTTTTCCCATGCAATTTATGCCTTAATGGAATGCTGGTGGTGTGTAGAACCTGGTGAGGAATACATCATAGATTAATGTAATTTTACTGTGTTTTTGCAATAAATCACTTTATATAATTTTTCCAGTTTTCATTTGAATGACCCATGTTACGTATTACCACGAAAATACAGGGATGCAGTTGCCAAAGGAAAAACATTCAACAACAGAAATTAGTACATACATACCACAGAGATGTATGATTTATTTAAATATCAAGCAGTGTAAAAAATGGATTAGGCACATTTTCCAGAAGTTAATAAAGTTTCAAGAGGAATTTTGTTCATGGTCCAACACATTCAATAGGCTTTGCTGATGCCCATAACTGAACATGCTTTCTTTATTTTTGTTCTCTTTTCCAGAGATGAGGTGGAAACAAGATTAGTGACAGAAGTACAGGCATTAAGAGATAATGTTTCAGCATTGCAAGAAATGTTATCTGAAGTATGTAGTACATAAATCAGTAATAAGAAAGCAGTGGATATGCATGGCTGTGAAAATAGGATTAGAAAATGTTACTGTTTTGTAACAATTTAAAAAAAAAAAACATCTTTTGATTTTTACATCTCACCTCTTCCAAAACTCATTTCCCCTTATAATATAATTAAACAGAGCTGTTTCTTAAGCAGCTAGTTCTGAGGCAGTCACTGCCTACAAGCACCCACTTGACTTTTACATATGGGCTCATACTGTATTTGATGTTGACCAAATTAAAATTTTAAAGTATGCTTGTATAAAAAAGACATTAACACGTACTGTCACTGTGTTTACTGTTTTGTTTATTGAATGCTGTTGCATGAAGCACATAACTTAAACGGCATAAAATAATTATGATGATTATGAACTATGTGGGTTCACTGGAAAAAAGTAGTACTATCCCATATTATAGTAGCATCCCCCTCCAAATGCAATAAAGGACTAAAGAAACTACAATAAAAAGCATCTGAATATCCAAAATTTGACTGAAGAACTCCTGAATATGGCATGTTGATCAATACACCACACTGTCCAACATATGTCATTCTCAGTGTACAAGATAATATCCTACTGAATTCAAAAAACATTGGCTCATGATGCCATAACAGATGCACTCACCTGCAGTGCAAGTTGCATTCTGTTATAGAAAAAATTATAAATGAATGTTTAATGTGTTCTTCAGACATTCAGTACTTTCTATATACCGATTTTTAGGGGTGTTAGCAAAATTGCAAAAAGCAACTATTAGTGTCATTTGTCTGTCCACATGAAACAACTCAGCTACCAGTGAATGGATTTTCATTAAATTTTGTATTTGAGTATTTTTTCAAAAATCTGTCAAGAGAATTCAGTTTTCATTAAAATCTTACAAGAATAATGGGTACTTTATGTGAAGACCTATGTACATTTATGATATATCACTGAATTTTTAGAAGGACAAATGATGTAGAGAAAATCAAAACACATATTCTATCTTCAGTAACACTCCCCTGAAATTTGTGCTTTCATGAGACAATTTGGAAAAATATGGTATGGCTAAACAGGCCATTTGACATAATAATGCTGCATAGAAGATATGCTTTGAATGCTAAGAAAACTAAGACAAGAATACAGACACACATTCATTATAAAAGGCCATTACTCAGATAATCTTTTGTTTCAAAGCAGTGTTCATATGTACAAGACTGAATCCTTTAAAGACAATAGGTGTCTGTTGTATATAAGGACTCAGTGCATGCCACACAGTACATTTATAATAGTATCTTACTCAATTCTTCTTAGAATAAGAAATGTTTCAGAAAAGTTTTAGGGAAAATCAAAACTCATACTTCATGTTCAGTAACTTTTTCCAGAAAATCATGCAGTTTATGAGATAATGTGGGAAATTATGGTACAGCCAGGCATGCTACAGGTCAAAATATAATACGACATGGAGAAGATGCGATTTCCATGCTGGATGACCAAGGCAAAAATACAGACACACACTCAGAATATTTCATACTCGCACTTATCACTTTTCCATTGAAACAATGGTTATGCAGCAAATGCGCCTCAATGTTACATTTTATATACAATGGCCATCTTATTATCTGGCGCATTCAAATTATAGTAAAGGACACTGCTGTCATTAATAACAGTCATACAGTTGGTACTCCAGTGACAGTAAATGCTACAATCATTTGGGTTTTAGTGAAATTACTAAATAGCAATCACCCAGAAAACTGCCAACTACTGCTCTTAAATATTCAAATCTTGGTAAACAATAAAACAGTAAAAGGATAAGAGTGGTACAAAGACAAAATTAAGAGGAAAATGCAAGATATTCCTGCAGGTAATAAAAACTTTTGTCAATACGAATTTTATTTTAGGCTTTCTTGGCAAATTTCAATCAGAATCTAAAGTTATAGATATTTTCTAGTATTTCATTATAATATTATGATATAAAAACTATTATTTGTTAACAGGCTCAAGGGTCTTTACGTTACTTGCGTAAGACACAAATCCAGTTGGAAGAAGAAATTAACATCAAAGCAAGCACACTAAAAATTGATGAAGTGGACTGTATGACTTTAAGAGAGAGCATGGACTACCATTTGTATTAACCGACCTTAAAGCAGTGAAAGACTTCAGCGTGAAATTCGGTAAAATAAAATTGTGTGTGCTCATATCTATGTTTTATACTGAATATTTTTAAAATTTGTAGTGTTGATTCTGTGTTACAGTTCACTCCATTGTGTAGACTATGTATGTATGTGAATGACAGAAGCATTATACACAATTACTGTAAACTACTATACAATTACTCCCCTACTTCATTATTACTTAACTGCTGGCCTCAGTGTATTGTACAGACCTATAATTTTTCACATACTGCTAGCCTTGGTGAAATATATAGTTGTGAAGCCCTTACGGGCACTGTAAAAATCCCTCCATCCTGGGCAGCAGTAGCAATTCAATCCTCTGTGTTATTGAAGGTTTAATAGTAAACACTGCAGGTATTTTGAAATAAAAAGAAATTATATAACTTATTTAAGTCTGTAGAAGAAAACCTCTATGCACCAAATGTCAAAATATCAAAACAGTGGAACTGATGACCTTGTAATTTGTTCTGTCGTGTTGCACAATTTTCACAAGTGTGAATGTAACAATGAAAGTGAAGCTGGATGTTTCAACATTTTTGCATGTTCAAAATTAGTGTTACATTATTGTAAAACAAGTAAAAACAGTAAATAAAATTACAGTTTCAATGATAATGGAGTTGTGCCAAAATCTGGTTAAAGAAAAAGCAGTAATCATTTACGTTATGATACCCAGTAATTTACATTGGATTTTAAGGGCACATTTATGTTTCATGCCATTTAAATTACTCCATACAGGCTAATGAAATTTGACCACGAAAAGCTGCACAGACTGGACAAGACAAAATTGCATTGCATCCTACAGACCAGAGAATTTGCTACATGCGTAATCAAATCTATGCAACTGTGTCCCAAGGTAACAGGTGCTCTGTTACTCAGGAAATCCCCCCCACTTCTACACTCTTGACTATTCATTAGCAAATTAAAAAACTGTGTCTCTTGTCCTTAATCGGAGTCATACCAATCCAGTCCAAAATGTCCAACTCTACTTAATTCGGATCCACTTTAACATCATCCTTCCAACTATGCCCAGATTTTCAAAATGATTTTTTATTTTAGTTTTGCAATCAAAATTTTTTTATTCACCACTTTCATGCCCCATCCATATCATCCTTTGTTAGGCCTACTTTTATATGTAACAGGATAGGGCCTGTTCTTCTGAAACTGTGTTCATTATGTATGTTTACAAGTACTTGCAGATTACCAGAAGATGACACTGACCATTTGGTGTTCTGTTATGCATCTGCAAGTTTGTAGTGGTTATGAATGGTAACTGAAGATGGCAGCAACAAATGACACTGGTTAGTATAACTGAGTCAGTACTACAGTGCCCACCTTTCACAAACTATGTTCTCTGGGTAGAAGAAACGTGTAGAGCATATAGTTCTTCTGTCATATTTATTATCACAGTCCAACTGCAACTGTATTTTTAGAACCTTTCACTCTATAAAGATTAGGTAATAATGACAAAGTGTTTTTTAACTATATCCCTTTAAAATGTCGCCAGGTTTATACTAGTCCTACTATCATTTGGGAGGAAGAAAAACAACTTATGAAGCTCATGAACATGATATTTTCTTCAGCCTACTGTTACTTCCCTTCTCCAGGATAAACATTCCTCTCAGCCTCCTGTTCATGAATATCCCACACGTCTTTGTCAAAAGGGCTAACTTCTACTCAATAAGTGCGGATTACACTTAAAGGGAACTCAAAGAATGTACAGGATGAAATGCAATCACAAACATAATCTGTTACTGTTAGAAGGACTCTCTGCACGTTAGCTGCCTTACTGTACTTAGCTCAATGAAGGAAAAAGTGGAGTTCATACTATGGTCAGGTTTACAGCATGTCATACATGGTGAAATATGAAACTAACAAGGCCAGTTTCAAACCAACCACATAAGAAATCTCACCAATCACATTTATTTTAGGCATTTTTAAAGAAACTTCAGTGCAGGGATATGTCCTGCACAATTATGCACAGGCTGAGGATGTGACTGTACAGTATTTATGACAACTCATGATTTAACTATACACAATGGAGTATTAACAAATATTATAATACAAAGATCACTGAAAATATTTATTCACCTCTTGTCAAATGAACTGTGATGCAGTTAAAGGAAGAGCCACAATGGTATACCTCTGTCAGTATACTGACAAACTGAAGATATTTAGATGTACTGAAAATTAACTGTTTGGACTGAAACACAATTTAAGACAAAATTCAGCAGCATTAATCTTAAAATGTTAAACACCTTGCTGAAAATAAAAATTAAACTCAGTATAAATAAATGATACACAAATTACAACTTCTGTAAACATTTAAGCCATATATTTCACTTTCATTAACAATAATGACTGAGAGATGGAAGGATGGGAAAAGGCAATATCCTTCAGTTTTCTACTCAGGAAAATGAAAATCACCTTGATATTTTCAAAATGATCTGAAAGCTTCCCATGTTCATGGTATTTCATTCTGAGTGTGCTAATGCACTGAATCGAAGTCTCACTTCACCATCTTGTGGATATTCCATTTGCTTCTCTGCATTCGGAACATAGTAAACACTGCAGAACTTTTCAAAGTAACGTCCCACCTCCAAATGCTGCACCTGCACAGGTTCAAGGGCCACCTCCAAATTTTCTGTTAAAAATAAAACAAATTTATTGACTGCTATGCTTCAACTTCAATGGATAGTTCTTGAAACAAAATCAATGGAGGTAACCTGCCACATATGCCTGTGGTTTCTTCTTGTAACATGAATGTAAAAGAATACTTCTCCATTTTCAGGCAATTTTCTGAAACCAATAACAACAATTTTACCTTGTGCAGCGTAACGTGTGGATCCATCTTCCACAAGGACATTGTAGAAAGGTTGGTGGCCTTTTTTTGGTAAATTTTCAACACCCATTTGTTGAATCCAGTCTTGGGAGGCTGCACACAATGAATCCCACCCGTATATCACACATTTATAGTTGTACTGACGATGACGCATAATCATTCCCACTGCATATGATACACTTTCTGTTCTCAATTTTGGCTCAATCTAGAAAGGTAAATTCATTTTAATTAAAGCATGGCCAAGGTCATTTACACCTAAAGAGATGTGTTCTTACAGAACAAATAATGAACAGCACCAGCAATGCAGTTCTATCAAAATCCCACCATCCTGTACCATCCTAATTCTTTTAGATCCTTATTAATGCTATCCTTCCATCTAAGCCTAAGTTTTCTATGTGGTATTTTCTTCAGCATTTGCAACCAGTATTCAGCATGAATTTCTCATAACATCCATGCCTACTACATGTTTCATTTTTCACCTTCCTTAATTTGATTACCAAAACAACATCTGATGCATATTATCAATTACGTAGCTCCCCCTCACACAATTTTCTCCAACCTTCTGTCACACTCTCCTCTCAGCATACTGCTTTGCAATCACATACTCTACATGCATAACTTCACACAAGAAATAAACAGTGGCCAATGTCTTCCAACATACACAATCTCCAGCAGCTACATGTTAGAAGAGGAGGGAGAGAAAGCCAATTCGAAGAAGAGCTAATAAGAACTACTTTCTTATTGTTAAGACCTACAGTGCCAGTAAATTTGGTTGTTAATGTTATATTAAAGTAATAAAAGTCTGCAAAACACCAACAAAATGAAATTTACATGATGGGTTGGTGTGCTGAGTTTGAGAGAATGTTGCCATAAGACTGATTTCTAGACAAGTCTTCTGGGATTTGTAAATTGTTAGCAGTGTTTCAAGGAGATTGCAATTGTTGTTGTGAACCAATAGGGGGAGAGGAGTGGTGTTGTAGGCAGAGTCGTACAGAGAGCCTGCTAAAGGCAAGGAACATGAACAGGGATGATAGCCTAGTCTTCAGCAGGTCATGGAAACCTCTCAATTATACCATAAAGGAATGAAAAAAACCCTACAAACAAGGACAAACAAAAGCATTACAGGTCTTTTCAAGAGCAACAAATCCAGGCTCTCCTTTTGTCTTACATCCTTCACTTGGTTCTCCCTCCTCAGTCTCTTCAATTTGTCATTAGTTAGTTCTCCTTCACTCATGCAATCCCTCCACACCGTGCCTCCTAGTGACTCACTAAGAGCGTCAACTAACCCACTCTTTCCCCATATAATGCAACCAGCTCTCCAAAGAACTTATAATTTTTTGGAAACCCTGAAGATGGGAGCAAAACACTAGTAACAAGTTAGCAATAAACTCTGCATCATATCCCAGAACACCAATGCTGTGAAAAATTTATACCACACACAATATTCTTACTGTTTACAACTATTACTATGTCATATACAAGGAAATGTTCTTGGTTGGAGACAAAAGGAACAGTGCAGTGTTGTCACCACATGTGTACATGTGAAATTATATAAACAATATTCACCCTAGAACACATATTACTCTTGCAATGGTTTTCACTAATAGCTGCACGTAAATGTTAACAAAGCAAAAATGCTTTCAATATACAATTATCTTCTTAGTTAAAACAGTGCACAATTTTCACCTGCTTAACAGTGTGGCTAATTTTGTAATTCACATTTTATATTAAACAAAGAAAAAGATCTCTCAACAAAGATGCACACTTTTCAAAGAACCGTCAGCATGTAATTTCTCAACCCTCAAATTAGTGCTGAGTCCACCCCACAAATTAATTTGTCCACCATGTTGTTATTAATAATCACACAAAAACAATTAACATGGAATTATGATGCCCTCAGTGGCATAAAATGCATATCAAATTCTGTGAAAATTATTTAATTGGTTCAAGGGATGAAAGGGGCAATATAAAGATACAGCCTCCATGAAATGGCCAAAAAATTACAAAAGATTATACAAACCTCTGGAATGTTATTTGTTGTGTCCTTGGAGTGATGGGTTTCATACACTTGCAGCATTTGCATTATATGCTGTGCCTGGTCTCTGGCACGTGTCTCCAAATCCTTGGGGGGAAAAAAAAGGCAGTACATTATTATTATTTAATACCTTCTTAGAATGTACATAAATGACATAAGATAAGTAAAAGTAATTTTTACCTATCTAAAATACAAACAACTAACTGGGTACCTCTTTTCTAACTTCATTTGCTAAGAAACATTATTTTTATACCTAATCTCAGAAAAACATGCTCTATCAACAAAATCATTTCCTTTTCACTTCGGTTATGATATAAAAGAACAGTATACAGTACTAAGCTAAGAACATTCATTTTGAATAGTTACATAGGAAAGAGAGTGTTATGCAACAATTAGCAAAATAATTTTAAAGTAAATACAGCAATAAACAAACTTTTCTGAATACATCAGCCATCAAATGCCTGTACAACACACTTATGAAAACTGGAAACTTTTTGTTTTTGGTCTCTTTTTAACAATAATTTCCAGCAGCTCAGATTATAACATAAAACCTACAATTGGGATGGCCACAAAGGAATATGAACCAGTCAACCACACTGTTTGGTGAAAACTGAAACGGCCACCACCATGACCACATTGAATACGTTTAAAAAAACGACTTTAACAAGAGAATGTGACAACTCACAACTGTTGCACATCATTGTTATACTTTAAATCGATCTCATAGATAGGTGATTATATTACAAGCATTATGACCACAAAAAAGTCCAGATTTCCTTTTATAGGAGATTTTTAGGAATACATATTCACACCAGCTTCACAGAAGAGTTACCAAATCAAAATCTGCCATGCAGTAGATGCTATGTCAACAGATACAAGTATGCTGTAACACAATTAATTGTGTATTTCTATGTCAGGAATTTTCAATTATTTCTCTAATGCCACTATCTTCGATGGGTTGCATCTGTCTTTGAATGTGGTGTATTTTAAAATGCCGTATACCACTATTACAATGCTTCTGGCTTCCCATAATTAGTAGTGGTGGGAAGAAAATAAAAGTGATATATGCAATTTGTCACTGTAACAAGACTGCATTCTTACTTTTCTTTAAAAAAAAAAAAAATATATATATATATATATAATAATAATAATAATAATAATATCTGTAAGGTTTTAAGTAATAATGTATAGTATTTTCCTTTCTTACATCTTGTAATTTGACAAGAGTTGTCATCAGCTCAGACAGATCCATGTTGTATAACATGTAGAATCTTGCTAGATGCAAAATGCAGTTCATGTCTGTAGGGTTCACAAGGTTAAGTAACTCCAAGGCACTGCGCAATCGGGCACCTCGTCCATTCATCTGAGTTCGCTGGCGACCAGCAACCTCTAAATTGTTCGCCAAACGCTCAACGACCTTCAGAAAGCAGATTAAGTGAACTACAGCACACCATCATGATCACAAAAAATTACATCTGATCTAACACAATTTCCTCATGTGTACACATGAAAAAAACGATGGGAAGTTACAAAGTCCAAGTGAACGCATAACATGTGATCTAGGACAGTAATAAAAAAATTCAAACCATACACATTCCTAGCAAATCCTGAGGGATGTGAGTGTGCACAGTAAGTTTCATGAAAATGTGTGCAACTGCTCAATTGATTCAGACAAGTTAAATAAATTCATTACATACTGTAGACCATAAAACTCATTATAAAGAACCAGGCTAACAAAAGAATACTCATACAGCAGTGTCATTTATATTCATTTTAATAAAAATTCTTCAGTGTGTTAAAAAAGATAATTGTAAAAGTTGGTGGACAAGTCGTATGTACAGTAGGCACCTTTTTACTGTCAGTCTTGATCTGGTTCAGTCAAAACCTGCTCACCCAGAGGAATTAAAAAATAAATTAATCTACTCTGTTATGATAAGCATAAAAACCCATGGGTGACAAATGCTGCACAAGCAGCCAACAGCTCAAAAATTAAAATTTACAATTCAGGTTTTCTCCCTCATTTTATGTTGTGTTTCAAAGATCCCAAGTCATTCAACTGTGGGTTAAATTTCCTCTGGTTTAAGATTTTTCTCAGTTCACTGGTGGAATCTACTGCTCCCAAAAGAAGTCTTAAATGGTGAGTTCATTTTACATTGCTCTGATTGCTGAACTGGGCCAATAATGGATAAGCACTGATGATCAGTTTGTGAAAGCCACAATTACCTGAAGAGGAGTGGCAGGGCTGACACTCATCCCTCGCATAGGACACTGACTGTCAGGTGAGTAGCGAGGACAGCTGCGTTTTGTAAGAAACTGCCCACCATTGAACACGTCTATGTAGTAGTAAGGACTTAATTCTCCTCCAGATTCTTCAGTGCTATAAATGTAAACATCTTTTGATAACCAGTCTGACTTAGCCCAAAATGTAACAATAATCCCAATAAATTTTCAACATAAAGGAAAGCTTTAAAATGGCCATTCCATTAACACATGAAAAATACATCATTACTAACTTCCTCACATAGTGTGGTATTTTTTTGCACCACCTATTAACGCCTTAAATTTAATAATTATGAATAATTATGACTGTCTTCAACACACACTTGATTCCGAGTTTCAACTATCATGTAAAGTAACCTTATTTCAAGCATAATTCAAGTGAAATAAACAAACGATATTAAACCAATAAACACAAATATTCTGTTAAAATTTACTACAAATTACAGTATATAGCGAGTTTAACAAAACACAAGTTCCTCATTATCACCTAAACCATGTTTTTTTTAAAAATCATCACACATCTGAATGAAAACATGAGCATTTGTGTAGTAACAGCTGAATAAAAATTACTTCCTTTACTCTTACTTGTATTTCTCTCTCCAACGGAGTAGAAAGTGGGCTGGAAAACTAACAGGCTCACACTTCACTCCAAGCCTCCGTGCCACACTTTCAAACACAATACTTAAAGTGATTGGAATTCCTCTACGATCCTCCAGTACCTGTTCACAATAACAAACGTAAATTCAACTTCATGTTAACTTCTCACATCAGATTAGATTACAAGAGTATACCATGATGCAGCTGTTCAAAAAATATAACATTATTACAACTTCTACAGCTTCATCTTTCTAAATAACAGCTTCATACGCAATTTCATTTTATGGTAGTGCTAAGAAAATATACATGAAGCTTACGTTTCTGCAGACCACTGTGAAATCCTTATAACTTCTCTATTCTCAGTATACAAGCTACAGCCTAAAAACTTGATCTAAAATAACTATGAACTAAATGGCGCTATATGAAAGACCTGTTTCAGAGAAAACTGTTAAGTGAAAATGCCCTGCCAAATCTATCATATTATATGAAATAGTTTTATAATATATGTTCAAACCTTATTGATGTAGCAGTTTACTGCTGAATAGTACATCTCATTATTGCCATGAAAACCCATATCCTGAAACAGTACAGAGCACATTGCTGAAATAATCTGTTGAGATTCAAATGGTTTCCACTGATTGCCACTGATATTCCTGTTTCTCCATGACTTCAGTTTCTCAGGATCAGCATGAAATATTGGATGGTTTTCATGATCCATAAACAATTTTCTTTTCACTTCAAGAACAATATTATCCAGTTCGGCTGCTATGTCACTGTATGTCACTTTCACCATTGGCTGACACCACTGTGCTACCAGCACTGCTCCCCTTTCCAGTAACTGATCTTCAAGATCCAGAGCCAGAAAATCTTGCCACTCTTTTTTCAAATGCTGTTGCTGAACAAAACGCATTACCTTCTCTGCATAGTACTTCTGTGTCAAATTTGAATACCTGCCAATGACAAAACAGTCAGGAAAATATACTTGAACTGTACTAACCCTTGTATTTGACACATGTAATGAAGTGACACAACCTTTACCACAAACATTTAAAAACCTTCACAATTTTGTACACTTCTGGCCAACCTCTAAGTCTCGATCCACAATGTGAACAAAAGTTTGAGCATAACGTGAAAACCTTCACAGACATACTTAGAACCAGTGACTAGATGGCCAAAACTTACATTCAGAAAATATATTAACCACATTCCAACAAACAATTTTGGGGCATATAGTAACTAAGATCAATCACAATAATGAAGAATTCAAACAACAGTCAAGGAGCCGTGCAGAACAATTCATAAAATAGAAACAAGGTAAGGAAATCAATTTTGTCAGTGATGGTCTACTGTACTTGCACTATGGTCTGGCACAGGATGCTTACCAGCATGTACTAACTGGATGCAGACTGTTGGAAGAAAACACCACAACATGCAGAAAAGTATCATATGCAAAATATTCATTTTCTTCCAAGCGATCACAACTTATCACACATACAAAAATTCTGTACTCATGGAAGATTATATCCTAACTTGACTCTTAAATTTAATTTACACTTACTTTCATTTATTTTATGTTTTGTGTTTTGTTGGTAATAATTAAAGCTAAATGCAGTTTCACTAAAGAGTTTATATTGGTTAGAATTAGAATCCAATCCTGAAAAAATCATGCTTTATTTCAAACTCACCTAATATGATTAGACATGCTACCTTTCAACCTCCTTTGCTTTTTTGCCTAAAGTTGAAGACTGAAATTCTTCCCTCCCCCCTCCACACAATATAACAGATCACACGCGAATTATTTTAAACCATTTATATTTTGATGGCTAAAAATTAACTTGTTTTAAACAAGTAACACCATCACAATAATCATTATTCTTGCGCAGTGACAAAATTTAGCTCCTAAACTTTAGTGAAGGGAATGGCAAATAAAATACTTTAAAACCCATACTTACACATCATCATCATATGTGACGTTCATGAGCTCATTTACCATAAAAGCATAACCATATTCATATTCCTGCATAATTTTACCAAAATCACAAAGTTCTGAATTGGAAATCTCTTCTCTCTTGTGGAACCTGCATGACATCCCCGCCAACAGCTGCTGAACCTCCCTCCTAAAGCGAAATCGAATTTGGTACAGGCATTGCCAAGAGTAAGATCTTTGATGGTCACAGGCATCTTGTAAATCTGGCCACCTTATGGACAAAAGACAGACAGTTAACCATCCCTTATAACAAACATACAGTAATGAATACGAAGGAAGAGTTTCTTCCACTTAAAATATACCGAAAAAAAAAAACTGCCCATTTAAAGGAACTGTATGAAGATGGAACTCAAGTATACCTATAATTAAACCATCCTGTGGATATGTTATCTGGCAACTTGATATTATTATATCTCAGTTGATGACTGTGTCTCAAATCCAAATGAAACCCAGATGAGAAATATCTGACCATTAAACGAAAATAAATTTCAAATATGTTTAAAGTAACTATTCTTGTTGTTTCATGTTACTAGCTGCATACACGATGAATAAATGGCAAATATCAAGCCAGCAAGAATCCTGGACATGAAGTGCACTCATAGAGTTTCAAGGAAACTTTAAAATAATTTACAATAAAAAAAAGTTTTCCAAGAACATAACAGTTTTATATGAGGGAGCCTTGAAATTGCTAGGATTCAAGCCATGATTCAAAACTGTTTATGCTCATATTGAGTTTCTGCAACAACAAAATTGTCACAAACACTAAACATTAAGAGAACAACACTTGGACAACACTGAAAATTAATTTGAACATTTCCTTCTGAACACAACTGGTTCAAGAACTTTTTAATGATGACAGAGAAACGACGATGAAATTCTGTAAATATATTTCTTTAGACATTCAGACAGAATGGCAGGTATACTGAGGAACCAACCATGGCCTGTGATTTGTTTATTATTGATTTATTTAACCCTCTGGAGCCAGAATTAACTGTCCACAGTCCTGTGCAAAAGATGTGGGATTTAAATGGCCACCCATTACTTTGCATGTACCTGGCCAATGACTTCAGTGGCTGTTTAATTTTCCCAGCATCACACTGCATGTGTATTATAGTCGACTTTCAGCACTGAAGGGTTAATGATGTTTGCAACTGTTCAGAGTATATACTGTTCATTAAACATGTCACAGGAACAACTAAGCATACAGTTGTCAACAAGCATAAAAAATTATGAACAGTTCCCAACTAATGATTACATACATAAAGTTTGACAGTACACACATATATTAAGTAACCTCACATTTCACAAGTATGTAATCCTGCATTACCATGATCAGTGTTTTAATTCAGACCCAAATTAACATCAGCTCATGTTTACTAACTTCACAACACCTGCATGACCTGTGGTTCTAAAAGCAATAACTATAAACCATGTGGTCTTATGGAATGTAACATCACACTCTGCTGGACACCTACTAACATTTCTGAGAAACCTGTGACCTCCCTGTAGATCAAAGACAACAGAAGACAGAAATCTTCATAACACTTAATGCTCTAATAACTGTAAATTTCTTTGTACTTATACTGACCTGAATAAAATTACACCAACTCAGCGGCAGAGGAAACGGTTTTTAATTTTGTTTAAAATAATTACTTTAATTAATATCCAATTTTAGTCCACAGAGAATAAAAACAAAAATGGCTTGGCACCTGTGACCACATTTAAGGGATGTAGCAACTCCAGCAAGAATAAGGGTAGGCAGGAAAGTAGGTGAGTCATTCTATGATAAAGCAGAAGAGAGGTACCTAGTATGAATTCAGAAAACACATTCCATAAGTACAGTCAAGCTGAGCCTGTTACTGTTTCCAATCCAATACAAATGTATATTACAGACAGTGCAGTAAATCTGTTAAAGGCCTTTATATGTGTATTTGTTATAGAACAGTGTCATGTATGCAGTGCAATAGTATTGTACTGTATTCTGTACAATAGCCAACTTAGATACACGAGAGTATGGAACTAACAGACAAAGTTATATACAAATACACCAGACACGAAGGCAAAAACACTGATTATTACCAGTAAGCAAATAAACAGACAGAAGAAACACGTGATGGAATGGCGTGGAGTGCTATACAGGTATTCATAAACAAACATAAAAGAACAACAGAAAACAGTATCAAAGGTTGCTTGTAATCACCAGAAAAAATAATAATTTCCCACAATGTTGTGCACAAAGATCATTTTAACAAATGCGTTATTAACACCACAACCAACAGTCTCGAAATGAAAGAGAAAAAAATGTCAATCATACAAAACCTTCTACCATTTATGAAAGAATACCTATATTTTCCATGGAACAGAAAATGTGTTGGTAGTTCTAAAAGAACCACGAGACCTTTGTGGATAAACGATGATACAAATTGAAGGTGTAAAGTCATTCCTGTCCAAACAATGAAAGCATACATGGGGAAAAGAGGCACAGTTCCACTCATTCATAACCTTTGCACTAGAGTGAGGTCAGTTAGATGGAGGACGTGCCAATCAAAACAAAATGCTGATCATAAGGGAGATACTGTCAGTGATGAAACATGGGTCAACAACAACCTAATATGCACAAAGTGCTGGCAAGATGGTTATGTTACGGGAATTCGAAAAACAGCTAACTTTATCACATGTCAGGGACACCAATGACTTACTACCCAGTGGCAAATTAATATATGTCAGGTTTTGCAACAGGGAATTATCATGGCCAAATAACAGTAACAATTCTGAGAACTGCAGTCTATACACTGTACCCCAATGTCGTCCCTGCCTTAGATACCACACCACATCACTGCATCCAAAGTGACAAAACACTGACACTATACTTTCAGAACACAATTTCTATACCCTCATTCTCCTACTGAAGTCAGAGATAAAGAGAGATAAGACAGAATTTTGTCAGGCCTCTGGCACACTGTTAGCCCTCCTCCAAAAACGTGTGACTTAAAGCCCAAGAACTTGCGTGGTCAAAATAAAAAGGAACAAATCTGTCACTGCAAAAGTTACTTCAGACTGCAAATGCTGCCTAGCTGGAGATAACAATGGGATGCTTGTGCTGCACGTTATAGACGAATTAATAATCAGCCTCAATTCTGAAAGTGAATAGTGCACTCGAAATGACAGAGACAATGACAGCATTTTTTTTTGTAAAGCTGAGACGGAACGGGTGTTCTTAGACCCAAAAGAAAACAAGCTATGAACCGTGGTAATAATAGTACACCTCGCAACAAAAATAAATCCACTTACTGTCCTCCCATTACTTTAACGTCACGATCACAGCCGCGGCCAAACTAGAGTTCCACTTATTTGGCTCGTGTATTTTCAACGCTTTTAGGGGGAACTTACCGCTGAAAGAACTTCGTTTTCCATAGCTTGTTACTGCCACTTACTAAATTTCTAAATTTTCTACACGTTAAACCAAAGTTGCACACATCTACGGTGGATAATACTTCACTCTGAAGAATATATTCTAAAATCTCATTTGGGAGATACGACACAAACACACCAGCAGCCATTACTTGAGACGTCTAACCCGCAGCGTAATTTACGGTCACATTTGATCTGTGGCCTGAAACCACAGAACAAACCTCTGTTCTATGATCTGTGCTCTATTTTGACAGCTACGCCCACAGATTCATACGATTGACGTTCTGATCACGGATTACATACACGATCTCGCAAGTGTCAACAAGATTTGTAGTTCTCTACCAAGACACGTTGTAAAGACCGTGTTGCTATACTCCAGATGTGCCATTATTGGTCAATCGTAATCCGTGATTGGTCACTTACACCCCGGGAGACTTGAATGTTCAGATTTGAGGTTCCTCACAATCGTTGCTAAAGAGTTTTCTTCCGCGATGTCATTTGCGAACCAATTAAACGACGACACGGCGGAACATCACAGCTGATTCGCACTGTGCTGCCTCATGTTCTGTCACCTGGGCATTATGACCAATGATGTGGCTAATGGGGGGGGTCTAGATATTACATACATCTCATACACAGAGCAGTCCAAAGTTTTAGGTCTGTTTTTTTTTTTAAATCGAAGACACATACCTCTTTATTCAAAATAAGCTCCATTGGCATATATACAGGCTTTTGTGCTGTCATACAGTTTCTAAAGAGCTGTCGAAAATTTCTCTTTTTGGACCTTCTTTAACTCATCAGTTACGGCTTCTTGGATCTCAGCAACATCTGCAAAGTGGAGTCCTTTTAACTTCATTTTCAACTTGGGAATAGAAAATAGTCTGGCGGAGATAAAACTGGAGAGTACAGGGGGTGATAAAGGGTTGTAACATTTTTTGGGTCAAAATTGGCAAACACTTGCAGCTTTGTGGGTGGGTGCATTATCGGGCAACAAGAAAAAATCTCGACAGCAGAATGCAGCTGAACGAACCTGCTGAATGCGTTTCAGGAGGCGATCAATTACTCCTTCATAAAATTCTGCATTTACTCTTTTTCACCCTGGTATGAATTCTTTGTGCACTGTGCCTTGAGAGTTGAAAAAAATAATCAACATGTTCTTGATGAGGAACCTTTGGAATTTCAAGTTCTTTGGCCAAGGGGATGTCTCACCAACCCATTCAGAACTCTGTTGCTTTGTTTCGGGGTCATATGCAAAACACCAGGTCTCATCTCCCATAAAAATTTTGTTAAAAATTTTTTTTTCTGCATTGGCCATCGCGATAATGTCTTGGCAAGATGTGACTCGATCTTCCCCTTCCTCAGGTGTCAAGAAGTGTGGAACAAAACGTGCACACAACTTTCTCTTTCCCAAATCCTCTTTCAGAATCTGAAGAACTACAGTCTTGGGGATGTTCAAAGATTCTGCTATCATTCTTGATGTGACTGAGCAGTCACTTTTGACCAAATCAGCAAACAGCAACAATGTTTACCTCAGAGTCGATTTTGGATGGCCACCTTTCTTGCCAACTTCTTCCAGCCTTCCATCTCGAAATCAATTTGATTGGTTCAGAGCCTCATTTCTATAACCCTTTTGCACCAAAACTAGTGTTTCTGTCGCAGACAGACCAGCTTTGAAACAAAATTTTATGGAAACTCTCTGTTCATTTCCACCATCCATGACGTATAAAGAACACTGACTTTACAAGACAAGTTATAACTCGTATTGTCGAAGATACACAAATGAAACTCGGTGTGCGAACGGAAGAATGTTGATAGTACTTAGTTGGTTGACTGATAGATCACTCTAGTTCTGTTATTTAAAAAAAAAAATCAGTCCTAAAACTTACGGATCGCACTCTGTACATACTTACACATACATCATAGATCCAAGTTTTCAAGAATGACAGTAGGATCTGGAAGTCATAACATACAAAATATGCGTAACATACTGAATTACCCAACAAAACATTATAAATATGTCATATACAGAGTTATGAGTAATTCTGAAACAAGAATTTGCACAAATTAAGCATAATCTTAACGCTACTTTAAATTGTGCCGTTTCGTTCCTAAGACTTGTGAGACTAATCGGCAGCTCCATCTATAACAGTAAATACCACCTTCAACAGGACCACAAAAAATGTTCTCCCCGAACCCTCCGAACAAAACTATACATACAATTCCAAAGAGCCATTCTGTAATCCAGATACAGCTAAGTGAAGCGGGTGTTAAGTAGGCAATCTGTTGTAAATAAAAACAAACAAACATACAAACAAACAAGTCAGTGAAAAAGGGTTCTACCCTAAAGAATGTCTTGCTTCTGTAATGCCAATACACATTCCTGCATTTAAATGATATATTTTATCGCTTCAAAATTTACAGTAAAAAAGACAATAAATGATAAAGATATTCAGAATGTAATATCACAGATTCAGGAGAGGCATCAAGCACAATAAGACATGGAAATATGTTTACAACTAAGAACAATCTACAGACATGTCTACTGCTAATACATATTTTTATGTGTATCAATAAAAATACATTACAGGAATGTTAGAAACACAAGAACTTTACACCACAGCTTTTATACCTTCATCAGTCAACATTACATTTCTAATGCCTGAATGTTTTTAGAATGACATATAACAGCTAGCTTAAACCTAAAGTTTCATATGCACAGAAAATGAAATACATGGTCATTTGAATATTTCTTTACTCATACATCATAGGTATGTGTATCTAAACCGTAGTACATACAGTGAATTACACATCTCACTTGTTCTTTTATCTAAACCAGTGTATATTGTTGCAAATTCCAAATGACATACCAGAAGGAGATACCGAACTTGAAGACAGAAGACAATAAGATAAATATATTAATACAACTACAGACATGTGCCTTCTTTTGTAATTCAGGATCAGAAATAGTGTACCTAATACAACAAAAAACACTGTGTTCTGGGACATGCCATGTAGCGTGGAAGAAATTCACCATTGTTTTTAACAAACCTGCTGCCTCCATGTTCAGGGTAGGAGCTCCACTCTTTTCCTCCCCCATCTTTCTACAGGCTTGCATAGAATCCTGCCACAGTCAACCCTGTCCTTATACCAATAGGTTATAAGCATAAGTCTTATTGTTCTACCTCCAAACACCGACAATTTCAAGCAAATACCAACAAATGCTCTATATTACAATGTAAAGTTTTTGCAATTAAAGCACTATATGTGTATAAAATGTAGATGAACCAAGTTAAAATTGTAATAAATGCTTTTAATACAATTTTACTTTATTTCATCTATTTATAATCTACATTTTATACACACATTTATGTACACTCCCTGAGGATGCCCCAAAAGGGTCGAAACATATGGGAGTTGTAGTTCTTTAATTGTAAAATTACATTTTAATATAGGCATTTGTTGGTTATTTTCTGAATTTTAACAATTAGTTCACAGATATGAACACCCTAAAAACTGACAAATTTCTACCAGACTACATTGTATCATATCCCAGAAGAGGGGTAATAATCACAGTTAATTCCACTGTACCACACTCAATATTCTCTCTACATAATGGTTGAATGGATAGAAAACACCCCTTTGATCCACACGTTTTGATACGTGAGGAATGAAATATGTTTGAATCCAAGAAAAATAATTAATTACAGTAGTCTGGATGAAAATTACTATAATTTTGGAAATTATTCATAATCAAAAAATGTTTGATGGTATCAACTAGCAAATAATCTTAATTACTTTTAAGTGTACCGCTACAGCAAAGATGGAGATAAAGTTTTCCTATACCATGAAAAGTAGAGGACCAGCAGACAAAGGTCCCTGTTGTCTTAAATTCTGCAGTGGATGGAAATGAGTGGTCAGTTGCAGTACTAACACAGTCCATTATCATGCGAAACTTTCTTGTAGATCTATTCTGAATTTCAATATTAGGGACCTTATTACACATTGCTCCCTCACTGTAGTACAAACTGGATATTTCAGTCACAAGAGCTTACCAATGAGAGTCAGTATGTAAAACATAGCTATTTCTGTAACTGTGTTTACGGGTCACAATTGTACTAATAAAGTTTACGTAAACCTTGCACTTAAGCAGTGCATCTGTCACTGCTGAGTTGATGACCGAACCATTTAGCCATGTTCAGAACCCAAATGCTCTGCTATGTTTACTCCTGCCCATACATTTTTGCATCCTCTGTATAATAAGTGATTTAATTGTTAAAGGTTTCTGTCCATTTGTTTAAGGATTTCCTCTGCCTTAACTTATAATCCACTGTCCCTCATAGAAAAAATAAGTAAATATTTCACTGCATTTTAGAATAATCACACAATATAGGAAAAGAGTAAAAGTGTATTTCATATTATAGATTTTAAATGGGATATAAAATTTTTATATTCTAATTATTATCACATACAAGCAATACTGTAATGCATTCTGTATTAAAGATAACAGCAGTATCTGCATAACTCTATTTGCAGATTAAACACATTTATACTCCACAATTTCTATGCTTTTTCTTTAGTAGTATCTCATGGAACTGATGGTGAGAATATGAGGTTTAAAATTATTCAGGTATAACAGTCACATCAAATCACACTCAGCACCTCAATATACCCACCTTCTGGCAAACATCTTTTAAGTGAGAGATGTAAAGAGTTACACATATTTCATATAACTTATTACGCATGGATGCCTGACACAATGCAGCAATTTTCTTACACATGCAACCTCCACCTTGAGATTTTTAGCTTACAAGAATTTTGTACTAACATGATTCTGTAAGAACCTCATTCTTTTATCATGAATAAATGATAATGAAATAAACTGTTGAGGAAGGGGACAGACTCATGTGCTAAAATGATGGTATTAAAATTAACTAGCTTACACATATTTCAATGAAGATTTAAAGCACTGTAACCAAGGAATAACGAAAATTCTTAGTTCAATAACGACTAATTTTGGGAATGCTACTTTATGGTTGCGGGACACAAGCAGAGTTGCACAAGGAAATGCTATTCATATTCATCTGGAAACACAATGACTGATGTACTTGATATAGTTAGATCAAAAGCATATGTAACAACAAGGTGTGTAACCGAGTCTAACAAATACCTGTGGTTCAAGCTCAGTCTAGCTAACAAAACCTCACTGAAACAGTACCTATGTATGGGAATACACATATTAGTGACACTTAGTTCTTACACGTTTATTGCTGTAGGAAAATTTAAATATCCCCACACACAAGGCACATACATTAAACCAATTCTTGTAGTAAAAATCACAAGGTTCCTACTGAGTTACACAATCCTGGGAAGAACACTGGGTTTTTCCAATGTTACTTGGTTTTGTATACATAATTATGTTTTGGCCAAAAGGGAAGTCAATATTTGACACAAGTTTAAAGTAAAATAATAGGTTTGTGTTGTACTGGAGTACATGGGTACATGCTTCCAGGAAGCATAAGCTGGGCCATCAAGCTGGTAGCAGCAGTCATTTGTATGCTGCTTGAGATGGAAGTAATGACCAACACAGTTCCCATCTGCTGCTTCCTGTAGGTACAATGTCCATACCACCAGACATTCTCGTTTTCAAGGTTCTTAAGAGATTACTATTTCCCAGCAACAAAGTTTGTGCACTGTTCTCCAATACACATGGTGGAAATTCATGGAACCATGTCACATAAAAAACAGATGCTAACACAAATAACACAGCCTAAGACATCATGTGATAGCTGTTAAGGTCTGATAGGAACAGTGAACAATGCAGGTGTAGCCAAGCTCATATGGTCAGGTCAGAAGTCAGAAGTGGATTACTGGCATCCACATTCTCACTTCCTTAAAGCCAGAGACAGAATCACAGGTCTGATTACAAGTAAATTATAAATGTAAACAATCCGTTCACATTAGGTGTACTGCAATTATTTCCTCAATGATGCCTTTATGAAAGCTCCCAACTTATCACAGCATCCTAGTCAAAATGACAAGGAAGAGGAAGGGTAGGAGTTTCTTGTAGAGGGAACAGTGATTGGAGATACATACCTGTCGACACTGGGTATTGACTAGATGCAATACAACTTTGCTATCATGTGTTACATCAGACAAGGCCGTCTGGTATCTTTATATGCAGCGTAACTTTGCTATCATGCACTACACAAGACGATGCCATCCAGCAACAATTTGTACTTAGTAAACTGTACTCTTTCTTGCCAAGTTTAGTGGCCCATCTGAATGGTAAACAACAAAAATTTTCACTTAGGTATAAAATAAAAATGATTTCTGATAGCCAAGTTCTGTGAATTCTGATTAAGATTTCAACACATTCTAAGTATACTATTCACTGAGCTATAAGGAACTATGTACCAACATTTCCACACCTTGTGTTTACGGACTGCAGCCACCCCAGTTACCAACTGCTATGATCACTTCTGATTCTGTTAGCTGCAATAGGATATTTAGTCTGTTAAAAGACATTAAGCAAGTGGCCAACCATCCATTCATTTTCTATCACCGCATGTCCCATAATGACAGATGTAACTGAGTACACACTTGTTACAGAACTGTGATTCTGATGCAAGGCAACTCTTTCATCACACATTGCACCACAATGTGAGTACTGTCACTCTAAATATCAAGAGCTCTTAATAATTTACACGCATGGGCTTCAGGTTCATCTGCTTTGCAGAGAAGAGAAAACTATACACTAACCTTTCCTAATATAATCTATCACTGCTTGGAGGCTGACAATGTCCTTCATTAATATTAAGCAGTGGCTTCCTAGCATAAGCATTCCAGATATTTTCTCTTCCAGAACACCTCACATAAAAGTAACATTTCAAAATCAGTCATTAGTTTTAAGTAACTAGCCCATGGCAATGGATTTCACATTAATAGGTAAATTATAGGATTTATGTTCAAAATACCACACTGTAGTATAAAGCATGCACTTTCTTGTGCAGAATATGATGTCATTTAGCTACTCATATTTTAGTAAAAACTGTAGTGTCTCAAGAAATAAATTTATAGCCATTTCACTATCACTGCTACATCAGACATTAAAATATATCACACAATATAAAGTGTCAGACATTTGTTATACATGATGCTGGCTGCCATAAGAAATTATGGGCATCTAGTCACTCAAACAACTTGCAATAAGTTTTGAATCTGTAGAAAGAAAATTACATAAATTTTCTGTCACTTTGTATTTATGAACTGCAAACTGTACATTTACAGCACAAACCATAATTTCATGCTGAAAGTAATTTATGAAATAACAGAAACATTACTGAAGTCAAGGATTTATCCTATCCACACCTCTCTTGCAGTGTCACACTTTAGCTGTCCAGTCACCAAACCATTCATTCACATACATGTTCATAGTTATAACCATATGACTTCGTTAATGACAAGCATTTTGTGCTGATTGATGTAGGCATGAGAGGACTAGAGGGGAATACAACAGCAACCACAAAGATGGAAGCCACAAGTGTTGCTACCTCTACAATCCTTGAGACTTCTTCCTATGGCTTTGATCTAGCTCCCTGAATTTTGTACTGGAATGCTGACACTAAGATAACCACAGATGCCAACCAGTCAATTTAGTATATTATACATACTTCTTAGAACAATAAATTTATCTGCAGCAGGTGGTAACAACAAAGATTTGAGAATCTCTAATGACAGACATGGTATGTCCATACAAGAGGAAAGTAATTACATAGAAAATAAAACACAGTATCACAGCAATTGCACATTAAATCAAGATGTTCCGGAAGGCTTACTTCTGTCATCTGTTGAGCTACGAAAAAAAAAAAAAAGTTGTGGTAAGCAAATACAATGCCAGTGGAACCCACATAAAAGAAGTTGTTAACCATCCACCCTCAAAAATAGAGGCTAACGTGATGTACACTACAAAATATTTTAACAGTTATAAAACAGAATAATAAACCTAAACACTGCAGAAACTGGCAAATTTTCTATCTTCTTATCACAAGTTATTGATGTCACCTAAGACATTGTGGCCAACAATAATTACAGCAAAACCTCACTAATTTGTTAGGTTCATGATAAAAAAATTGTGCTTTGTATTATATGACTTCAAATAACCTAATTTTTATTTTCAATGCATGCTTATCTGGTATGAGGTTAGTTACCATCACAAAGGAACATAATCTATGATTTTTTTATATAGCAGCATAACTAGAAATTAATTTTTTTACACACCTGTAACAAATGTACAATTTACACATAGACAACAAGCCTGTAAAAAATCTTCATGTTTTTCAAACTTAGATCTGCATTCACTATTTCTTAAAATAGGAGTTAATTGACCTTTGTTTCATATTGTTTTTAGACACTTCAGACATAAAATCTTGCAGTTCATCCATAGCTTATACAGTTCTCTCATATGCATTAAACTTCCAACTGATTTCAGTATCAAAATTGCTGTTAGAGAATCTTCATGAGGTAGTCAGGTGGTAAGTAGCCAGATTTCCTCTGTCTTCTCTCATCCTGTCCCATTACATGCATGGAGCTGGGGCCAGGGCTGTCCAAACTTGTTGGCTAATCATCAGATTTAGGGACAAATTTGTTGACATTAAGAAACCTGTCAAAAGTACTGGGGCAATCAATGCAGCATTGCATTAAACCCATTCAGTTTTCTTCATAACTGTTGGTGATGACTAAATTTGCAGTGCTGAAGCCACATTTCACAAAGCAGCTCTGATGGACTTCCATGCCACTGAAACAACTTGTACGCTATCCATAATATTCCATTTTCTTACATTTTCTGCAGGAAAATTCCTGTTACTTCTTGCAACAAGAAAAGTACCACATTCCTTCAGGATGCTTGTTTTACACAGTATATGATATGCGGTCCAGTGGCTGCATGTAAGTGGTGGTGTTTGGCAGTAGGTTTTAAGGAAATGCTCTCGTCATTGTGGGCAGCACAAAGCTCCACAGAGCAAGCACATTCCTGTTCAGGCATGCCATTCTCCTTTCCAAAGAGATCAGTCACTCTCTATAAACAATCTTCCAGGCATTCAAGCATTTTCTTTATGATTTGTAGTAACATGGGTAATGCCCCAAATCTTTAGAGGAACGGCTTTTCAAACTTACTAGCAATTAATTGATGAAGTATTTCACTGCCACCAGCCCTGCAACACAAGATCATCACTCTGTCTTACCCTTACCCTCACTGACATTTCTCACCTTTGAACGTCAGAGTCCCCGTCATGTGCCCATTACAAAAAAGTGCTAATTCATTTAGATTTAAAATTCCCTTTGAGGAATACTGGGTAAAGATTAGTTTTACATGTTCTTGCCACTTACATGCAAAATCAACATCTGCTGAAGCATCTTTTCTGCTCATTGATTGTAATGTGATGTTCCATCTCCTTAAAACTGGTACAGTCATCCTGTGGAGCAGTTAAAATCAATGCCCATCTACAGGCATATTTCATCACACTTCCTTTTCACCTTCTGGCCATCTACTGCAGTACTGTTCTATCAAGCATGGCAAAACAATTAAAACAGCTCATTTTTCATATCGCCATGCTTTGCTCCACATATTATCAAGTGTTCTGAAATACCATCCCATGAAAAGCCTGCTGTTGAATGGAATCCCCACTTTCTAAATATGTCAACAGAGTGGAGAGTAGGATTTCATATTCCTGGGCTATTTCACTTGTACTTCCTTTACTTTGGTCCACTTCTGTAAAGACATCTGATTTTCATGCTACTGTCTTAACCACATTTTACTCTTCTTTTCACTCACACTTTCTGCACTGTGAGGAATAAAACATTCAAAATACAATATGTGAAATGTCATGGCATTTTTCAATGCATGAAAGTTGCACCTTCTTTGTCTTGAATCTCACAGCAGCCAGCAGAACACATAACAACTTGGCATGTGCCTTGTTTGCCTCAAGTAGGTTTGATGTTCAACAGGAAACCCACTCAAGCACAATTGCATTTTACATGGCTGGAAGAATTATGAGGGGCGTAAAATGAACATACTACTGCGATTTTTGTTTACATAACACCAGTCCATGCTAATGTAATTTCAAACAATATAAATTTTAGTCAGTGTTGGACTGGGAAACTGCTTTGAATTAAAAACTAACCATTTTTGAATTAACACTTTAAATTATACTTTCAGTTGGGGAATGATGTATGCTTCAAATTAACTTGTATTTTGAATTAATCAAAATTCAATTAATGAGGTTTTACTGTATATGACAGAAATAAGGAATGTAATGAGTTCTGGTTACTTTTAACAAACAAGCCAACCTTCATAAACACAACAAATGTTACATTACATTAATTTGAACTGTATAAGGTAAGGTGATGAGCACAAAGTTACCTGTTATCTTTTCTTTGTTTTTGTTCTTCTTTTTCAGGTTGGTTCGCTGGTCCTATGTCATGCTCTTGCCTGGACGCACCCAACTCTCTCTGCACTGGAAATATTAAACCATTCACTTGACAAATGAATGGGTAATCTTTTATACACAAAACATTTGACAGAAATGAACACAGTAAAAGCATTCACCTGAGAGTATTTAAATTATAATTAGCCTCCCTCAGCTAAATACATTAAAAAATCAGTATGCAAAACAACAGCTGTTTAAGATTCACTTCAAAATTCACTACTGTGTCCACCAACTCTGAACATCTGCTATAAAACTACAAGGGACTTAAATTTTTTAGTCTGAAACTCAAGCATGTATATTTTCGTTGGTAAAAAAGCTGTAAAATATGATGGCTTACCATGAGGTACACTAGATAAAAGTGGTGGAGTCCAGCTAAACAGGGATGTTTCAGCTGTGCTTACTGGTGAGTATGCACCTGGAGGAGGATGCTGAGGTGGTGATGAGGAACAGTCCCTGTTTGCATTCACAGATGTGTCTGGTATTTTCCTAAAAGAGATAAATATCATGCTGATTCCATCCCCTCCTAAGTTCTGCTTCCAGCCACTGTATTGTGGCACATCAACACTGACATACACAAAAAAAAAAACCCCACTTCTTATTATTCAATACTGTTCCATCTTTTATGGATTTGAACATACACAATTTTATACAGGTGGATTTATTTCCAACTTATTGCATTAGTTCATATACATAGGTTACTCCAACACATTTCTGCCACTACATGTAGCCATCTTCAGGTAGACCACATTACACACAGGCTACACATAGGCAAAATATGTCACCACTGGTATGTGGTAAAATGTAAACTGAATACTAAAACACATGTACATATAATTACAAACAATACCAATTATGATGTTACATTTTAACTACATATAGCCTGTGTGTAACATGTATTCCATTAGGATGGCCATATGTAATGGCTGCAGCATGCTGGAGTAACCTTTACAAATGAACTAGTGCAGTAAGTTGTAAATAAATTAACTTGTATATATTACTGCACAGAACATGTATAATATCAAATTTATACACAATTTTATGCAGGGTTCAGCTGAGCATATCATAGAATGTTCAGTACGAGCTACTGATTTACCTTGTTTAATTTTCAGTTACTATATCATTGTGTCCTGTTTATAATTTAAAAAATGCAATTTATGGAGCAATCAAACAACTTAAAAAATAAACTTGGGTCAAGAAGCATTTACAGTTTTGGAGCAGTCCTACCACATACCATAAAATTCTGGGGCAAGTTTTCGTATTCTGCTTCCTGCTTAATGTGCTAAGGGAAATACGTGCACATCAAGCACACCACTGTCCTTAATTCTTTAAAACTCCCCACCTCAACCTTTACCGCTGCCTGCTGAAGCACTCTCTCCCTACAAAGTAAGTGATATTCCATTCTACAACAACTAAAAAAGTATGTTAAGTATAAGAATTTTCATAATCCAGAGTGATTTACATCTGTTTCAAAGTCATGTTGCTATTGCAGTGAATGCATACAACCCCCCATAATCATGACAAATGAAGATGTCAGCCAGCAGAACTCATCAATAGGTCAGTCACAGAAACTGTTGTCAGTAATAGACAAAACAAATTTAAAGAACAAACACATACTTTTAATTATGAAAAAAAGTTTTGCTACTAGTTTTCAGAGTGAAGAGCCTCAATATCCACATCCACACAAACACAACCACTACTGCTACTGCTGCTGTTGCAATTACTACTACTACTCCTACTAATACCACCACCACCACCACCACCACCATTACTGCAGTATTAAAAGATAACATGTATCTTACACACAACTGACAGCACAATATTGTTAAGTCATTAGTTTTCTTGTGCAGCGAATCATGCCCCTTGTGACTCAGTTACAACATGAAAAGCAAAATGACAAACCCTAAGCAACAGCCAATTGCATTCAACTTCATTAGGTGCACAGTCCAGATTCACACAAGGTCAAACAAAGTTCTGTGACTAATGTTAATGAGCAGGAATGGTTTGGCAAACATACAGCTTGCCCATTGTTTCTCTTAGTTCATGTTATGACTGTTAGAAATTAGTTGTTTTGTGGTACAGCAAAACCTGGCTGCATTGACTATATTTAGCAGCAAATTTTAATGGGTGTTTAAAAGAATCAACAGAGTTGATAGTCTAAGTGAAATCACCCTTACTAAAAAGCATGCAACAATATGGTCAATTAGTTTCAATTATCATTTTTTGAGCTTACGGCATAAACAAACATACCCAACTCTGGTGACAAGAAGGACTCTGTTTGATGAAGTGTCACTTTCATTGCTTCCTGGTGGCAAATGAAACTGATCCATCAGGTTACTGAATGCCCGAATACGCTCCTAAAATAGAATGTTTCCATAACACGTAATGTAGTATAACTTACAATTCACAACAACAACAACAACAACAACAAATGATACCAGAATTAAGTTTAATTACAATATATTCAGCTGCAATTGAGTTCTCACTGTATCCCAAAGGAAATTAATAACAGGTTCTTGTTTTCAAATATGAATATATATTTCAAAAAAAAATTATACAGTTTTGAATTTGCAGTTTCACAACTAGACAAAAGTTGAAACAAGGCATGATTAAAGGGTTTTGAATAATTCATGGAATTCCTTCAGGCACTGTAAGTCACGTAAAATTATTTCCCATTAGGTACACTTACCTCTCGCCACAGACTAGGGTCAAAATAGTCTGAAGAATGTGTTAAATGGCTCGGTGTAGAAGTAGCTGCAGGGCCTTGACCCTGTCTACGCAATGCCATAGTTTGCTTTGAAGCAAGCACATTCCGGGAAGCTCCTAATGAAACTATATGACATAAAAACAACAGCAAATATCACAGAGATGTCCAACCAATTAGTTGCTAAATTTCAGATGGTTATTCAATACAAAATAAATACTGTGAATGTTGGAATAAATATTGTGATTCAGGTGGTTCTTTTGAATGTAAAATGTCACATCAACATGGTCCAATCAACTGTCATGGAGCTATCAGGGTTGCCAATAATATAATGCCCCATATCTTTGATTAGTATATATTTGTTCCTAAATTATAAAAATTATGCATAATGAAGAGTGAGTGATTGACTCCAGACCCTACTTTCATATAAAATATCCATCCATTTCTATGGCCTTGTGTATGTATGCATTTTCAGTATCATGCCTTGTCTTGTTCAAGTAGCCAAGTTCTCACTGCAGGAATCACAAAGTCATAAATCTCTAACATCATACTGCAGATACCATGCTTTAGGACTTAAAACAGGTGGAAATATGAGGATGATAGACTGGGGCTGTTGGGAGGATAGGGTAGCACAGTGTAACCAGGTTTAGTGATGGACTCCTGAGTCTTTAAAGTTGTGTGTGGCCTTGTATTAGCATGGTGAAGCAAGCTTTATGTTGGATGCTTGAGGTTGAAAATGTTTGAAAAGCTTCCTGAGTCTGTGAATGTCCTGACATAGGTGTCAGAGTTGACTGTCTCCCCTCCTGGCATCACAGCCACAAGAATCACTTCTCCACAGTACCACAAGACAGCAAGCATGACCTTGAATGTTGACCAAGACTGTTTGGCTTTTTTATGCCATTCCATGGACTGCTTTCTGTCTCCAGTTTAATACAATGAATCCAAGTTTCATCTGCTGTAACAATCTGGAATAAGAAGGGCTCTCCCTTAGCTTTAAAATTTGCCAACAACTCAGGAGAAATGGCTTAACTCTTGGTTTTGTAGTTGACTTTCAGGTTCTGAGGAGCCCATAATGTGTACATCTTCAAATGTGAGACCAAGGATGATGTGAGTAGCATTTCCTTTGCTGATTGAAAGAATACATGCCACCTGCTGGGTCGTAATGCAATGATCCTCTTAAGTGACGCATCAGCAAGTTGCATTACCTCAGGACTAACAGCTGTGATGGGACAGCCTGAGCAAGATTAATCATGGAGCTCTTCTTATCCTGTTTTGGAAGCCATCACTCCTTCTTGCATTGACCATCAGTGGTGCCTCTGTTGATTGCAGGACTTCCACACACAATGCAGAGATATTTGTGGATGTAACCCACAGATTCTTTCTTGACAACAAGGAATTGTATCACATTAAATTGTTTGTAACAATCCACTATCTGACTCCACTTTGAAGCATTTCTGCAGTAGTTTGTCTGCAGTCTTTACAACTTTGTATGTAAATGCTGGTAACTTTAAGTCTGTATCACCAAAATATCACATAACTAGCTTTGTTATGGCTAAGAAAAAACATGGGGCCTTACTTATTACTTTTTTGGCAGTCACTGTATTGGTTGAAAATTTATGAAATACAAAGAAAACTGCTGGTTCAGTACAAAGATTTGTTTTAACTTATCACCCACACTATCCAGTTTTTGAAATCATTGGCTGCAATGCCTAACCATAATCTTACTTGTTTTACAGAGAATATGTTCCCTTTTTTACACATTCAAGACCGTTTCTTATGAAAGCAGAAGCATCTGTGATTCGCAGCAACTTGTCCACAATTTCTCTTGAAAAATCAATGTCTTCAGGTATCCACAGCATGAAAACTCAAAAGGAATGAGATATGGCGAACAGGGAGGTCATCCTTGGGGTTCTCCACAACCAATTTAACAATATTAATGACTGTAGTTCAAGTAGTCTATTGTCTGTTGACTGCAGTAAGGCTGAATTCAATCACACTGTAGCAACATGTTTAATCTCACCACCCAGGAAGGAACTTTTCGCTAAAGAAATGGTAGGCTGTTCTGAACGAAATCGAGGTTGCAATTTGCAGGAAGGAGTAATTATTGTAATCAAACAGCTACATTCCTTACGTTTCCTCAGTTTTCACCAACAGTTCCATAATCAATTAATATTACACAAACGTACGTCAGCACAATCTATTTATTCTAGAGTAAGGCCACATGTTTCGACTAAATGTTAGTCATCTTCAGGCCCCTATACAATTTCATTACCAGATGCTTTGTCCACTATGGGATCCCATAGTGTTTACATTTGTGGATTACTTATTAGCTAAAGCTTTCTAGAAAAGTTTTAACTACAGAGGTGTTATTTTCAGACTGTGTTTAAGCATTAAAACAACAAAGCACAAAAATTCCTTTCTTTACAGTGTGTTAATTCCACCGGATATTCAATCGTGGGGTACTGTTGTCGTATTACGGTTTGGTGTTGGGGTATTTCTGCTTTCCTTATTTGATATGGATAGTTGTGTTCGTTTGCAGTTACGTTCGTTTGCCGTTACCGCCTTCCCAAAGTCGACAAAGCATCTGGTAACAAAATCGTATAGGGGCTTGAAGATGACTAACATTTAGTCAAAACATGTAGCCTTACTCTAGAATAAACAGATTGTGCTGACGTACGTTTGTGTAATACTAAATGATTTTCAAGCACATCATGATGCCTTCATTCAGAATAGTTCCATAATAGTCAAGTATTGGACACATTTATTTTTTAAGTATTATTTAATGTTGTTTTCAGTTGCAAATATTACAAAGCACTCATGATGGATGATAGGTATGAAGCACTGTGAATGATACTGATGGGGAAACCCAAAATACTCATAGAAAAACATGGCCCAGTACCATTTTGTCCACCACAAACCTCACATTTCATTCACAGTAACCATATGAAGTATACAGATATTTGAAGGAACATATGATGTAACGGCATATGATACAAATAATGGGATCAAGAATGACAAATTGCATATTTTAAGGTACTGTATCAGAATTTCACCTGGGAAAAAAGAGGAAAATCATCTAGCTGTGACTTAACAAACCCAAATGTTCATTGCTGTGTTCACAAGAGGCGGCCATTTACTGGATACCATCGTAAGCCACACAAATTCACTTCACATTATCACAATCTATTTTTTTTAACATTATCAAACCACCTACACATAGTCTCCCTAGTGGTCTCTTCCTTCACACTGTATGACTGAAAATTTAGAATGAAAAAAGATGAATAGGTACTAAGTCAAAACACATCACATGACATATTCTTATATAAAAGTACACACACACATATATATATACCATATTTATTCAAGAAAAGTTTTGCCTGTCATCACTACTCATAAGTCTCAAAGCGCTGGGACAGAAAACATAATGTCGATTACTGTTGTAACAGGTTTAAAGTGTTATAAAATAGATCACACTAGTCTGACATTTATTTCTAATATCCTCATCTCTCTCCCTTTTAGAAACTTCTGCAATTCTCAGTCAAACTGAATTTAATTATACTGAGACCTAAACTCCCACATGCATACAAACAAACAAATGACAAGTCAGTGCTGAAACAGTTCAACTGAACTAATATCACAACAGCATCAAGACCAATTGAACTCTGCTACTAGTAAGAGAAGATTAAACAGCCATAGCTCATCTCAGATGGCACTGGTGATAACACAAATGCAATTTGAAGAGCCCAAATGCATAAACAGGTTGAGACGGTATGTTCTGAAAGCCAGGGATACAATAATCCTACCACCGTGTATTATACATGATGGGGGGACTTGTAATGTATTCATCTGCCTAAGGATAGGAAAGTGTAGTATGCTTTTGTAAAAACAGTAATGAGCCTTTGGGTTCCATCAAACGCAGGAAGTTCTTGACTAGCTTAGGAACTATTAGTTTCTCAAGAAGATCATTGCTCCACATCTATTAAAGAGGTAACATTGTATCTGTACATGCCAGGATAGCATATGAGGGGGGGGGGGGGGGGGGGGGGGGGTTTTGTTCCCCCCCCCGGGCCCTAGAGGGGGGAAAGGGGGGGGGTTCGGGGACTGGCCAATTTC
>Ga0131853_10001339_pt1 | contig 44147 bp, 32 predicted proteins | sample TergutLab28metaG_FD_92764 | JGI IMG/M metagenome (GOLD analysis project Ga0131853, IMG submission 92764) | Labiotermes labralis P1 segment gut microbial communities from Petit-Saut dam, French Guiana - Lab288 P1 (version 2) (version 2) | ecosystem: Host-associated > Arthropoda: Insects >... | reverse complement strand
TTATTCCGCCACTCTGCGTCGATTGCTCCTAACAAAAGCTTTGGCTTTGCGTCGTCGCAATCTCCTTGATTGGCGAAAGATCAGCTCGAAAACCCGCACAACCCATTACTGAAGATAGGTTCTAAGATTGCAAGGTTGCCACGGCGTTCCTACAAAGACCGATTGCGCTCAAGGATTCCCTTCAACGCAAGTATAGTTTCGCTAATAACAGCTTTTTCAGTAACTGAACATTCTGAAATTATCCCTTCTATAGAGAAAGCCTTATGTAAGCGCATAATTGTTGCATTGTCATAGAATAAATCATCTAGTGTTAATCCGAACATTTCTGCAATACGTAAATATGTACACACACTAGCTCGTACATGCCCCGACTCAACTATACCCCAAAATTGCCCAGAAATAAGTGCCATCTCTCCGGCTCTTGCCTGAGTCAAACCTCTTGATTTGCGCTCATTGCGAATGCGCTCACCGACCATTTCTAGATCGAATGCATAGTTTTTTTCATTTTGAAAGCTCCTATCATAGTTTTAAAAGTATAGCTACATTGTATAGCTACCGTTTCTATGATATAGTCTTGTTAAAGATTGCTGAAAGGAGCTTTAAGATGACTCGAAAAAATGAGGACAAACTGCCGGTTCGGTATTTTTCAATGGTATCGGCTCGAAATGTGGAATGGTTAATTGACCCTTTGCAGGCGTTTCTTTCGGCAAGTCAAGACATCACCAGCACCAAAAATATGCGCCCGTTTTTAAGAGAACTGGGCAATATTGCAGAACGCACAGGTGCAGCAATGGTTATTATCGGCCATATGAATAAGAACGATAGGACGAAAGGCATCTATCGTGGTTTAGGTTCTATAGATATCACCGCTGCCGCTCGAAGTGTTTTGTTGGTAGGAAAAAGCAAAGACGACGAAAACATTCGATATATGATGCAGATAAAAAACAATCTTACCAAGTTTGGGAGAACTGTTAGTTTCACTATCGGCAAACGAGGTGGGGTGAAATTCCTCGGCGAGAGTGATATCTCAGAGGAAGAACTGCTCTCCGCTAGTGAAAGCATGAAGTCTAAATATCAGATTGCAGAAGAACTTATTACGTCTATGCTATCCACAGGGGACAAGAAGCATCGATGAAATAGTTAAGTTGGACGAGCTATTGCCACACCCTTTCATAAAAGGTCTATGAGCAACCCTTGGATCGAATACGAAATTGTGTGAAAAACTGATGATTTGCTATTGACAAAACAAAAAAGCTGTGTTAAACTTGTTTTCGTTGATGCTACATCTTCACCCAAAAATAGACGCGGTAGTTAAAAAAATACAGGGGATTAGCGCAGCTGGGAGCGCGAACTGGTCGGTAAACCACCCCCGAAGCGCCCGTGAAAATGATATAACAAAATTGCATATATTTCCCATAATTGGGAAACCTTGGGGGATTAGCGCAGCTGGGAGCGCGCCTGACTGGCAGTCAGGAGGTCACCGGTTCAAGTCCGGTATTCTCCATGGGCATACAGCTCTATAGCGCATGGTGCTATAGAGCTTTTGCTTTAACGAATAGACATGTCCAATAACCTGTTTCACACAATTTCTCTGTCGCTTTTGCTTCTCAATATTTTTCAGGAAAACTACCTGAAAAATGTCTGCCAGCAAAAATTTTTTGCAAAGAGCGCAAAAATTACGCTTGCGAGAAATTGGTTCAACATGGGTTATTGGACAAATCTAATAAATGCTATATTAACGATATAATGATGCTGTGCATCATACAAATATCTGGAGGGATTATTTATGCTAAGGATGAAATGGTATGCGAATCTCAAAATCCGCGCCAAGCTAGGCGTTGGGTTCAGTTTGATTATCTTCATGGTAATCGCCATTGTGGCGGGCGTCTTTGGCTTAGCAATGATGGCAAACAATAATTTCACGTATTTGGAGGCATATCCTCGTGCCCGCCGTATGCAATTAAACGAAATGACGATCCATTTTCGAACCGCACAAAATTATCTTTTCGAGATGTCCTCTCATGGCTTAGAGTTGGATGCCCATATTGATCGGTTTAACCAATCTATAGAAGAAGAAATGAGCAATTTCCTTGCAGTAGCAGAATATTACAGAGTGTCTATCAACGTAGACCCGCGGCTTAGCCAATATCCAGAGGATGTAAGTTTTCATCTTTCGGAAATTAGCCAAATAGAGCAACTGGCAAACCAATGGCGTGTAGAGATTGCTGCACCCGTGATTGATGCTCACCGTAATGGATTGCATGATTTGGCCGGCACAATCATCACCCGGTATGCCCAAATTTCCAACCAGCTTATTGACAATTTAAATGAATTAAAGATGGTAACTACCGAAGCTATAAATAAAAGTGCCACCGAAACAACCGAATTTGCTTTCCAGCTAATTTACCTTATCATCGGAATAACGCTGTTTGTAATCGCGCTTACCATTGTGTTTATGTTAATAATGACTCGTTCTTTGGCTGTGCCCATTAAGAGACTGGCCGGTGTAGTTAATGATATGGCCGAAGGTAAGCTTAATGTCAACCTCGACCGCTCCAATATAACAAAAGACGAAGTTGGAGAGCTTACATTGTCTATTGCCGCTATGGCGGGTGCGGTAATCAAATTATCAGATGATTTGCGCGTTTTGTCTAGTAGTTTTAACCAAAAAGGTGAGATTGACGCAAAGATAGACGATTCGCAATATATGGGCACCTACAAAGAGGTGGCAGCAAGTGTGAACGAGCTTATGGGGCTTATATTGCAAGATATCCCTATGTTTTTGGGCACTCTTAATGCCTTTAATGAAGGCAACTTTAATGTGGAAATTCCAAGCTTGCCAGGCAAAAGAGCGGTTATGACACAAACTCTATCCGGTTTTCGTGATAATATGCAGTCAATTACAGCAGATATCGGCGGATTGGCCGCCGCCGCTACTGATGGCAAGCTAGATGTGCGTATAGACGCAGATAAATACAAAGGTGATTGGACCGGCCTTGTTCGCTCTTTGAATAATTTAGTAACATCGGTTGCCGAACCACTAACAGCCATTGAGTTTTCTCTTAACGAGATGAAAGAAGGCAATTTTGAAAACGCAGAGATTTTGAAAACTTTTAAAGGCACTTTTGAGAATGTTAAAGATGCTGTTAATTCTTCCGGCGAAACAACATTGCTATACATTAGCGAAATTACCAATGTATTGGAAAACATGGCTCAAGGCGACTTAACGTCATCCATACAGCGTGACTATATAGGCTCTTACGCTCCTATAAAAGTTGCGTTAACCACCATTTTAGAATCTCTAAACAGCACAATGTCGGATATAAAGTCAACGGTTGACCAGGTGGCTATTGGCGCAAAACAAATGTCGGCAAACGCTACGCATCTTGCCGATGGGGCCACAAGGCAATCTGCCGCAGTAGAGGAGTTAAGCAGCTCTCTGGCTTTGATACACGAAAAAGCCACCCAAGCAAGCGACAACGCAACCGCCGCAAACCAAAGCACCAATCGTTCGCAAGAGTTTGCTGCACAAGGCGGCTCTACTGTCAAATCTATGTCAGATACAATGAATGCAGTTAAAAGTTCTAATACAGATATTTCAAAGATTATTGATGTTATCACAAATATTGCTTTTCAAACCAATTTGCTTGCCTTAAATGCATCTGTCGAGGCAGCTAGAGCGGGAGAGCATGGCAAGGGTTTTTCTGTTGTGGCCGAAGAAGTGCGCACCTTAGCTGGAAGAAGCCAGCAATCAGCTTCCGACACAGGGGCTATAATTCAAGAAAATAACAAAAATGTAGAAGAGGGCGTGAGGGCAGCGGCAGAGGTTGTGGATTCATTCGAAACCATCTCTAATAACATAAGCGATATTTCAAGGCTTATTTCGCAAATCGCCGATATTTCTATAGAACAGTTGGACTCAATTTCCGATATAAACATTAGCGTTTCGGAGATAAGCGGTGTTGTTGCCAATACATCGTCAACAGCAAAGGAATCTGCGGAGGCCTCCCAAGAATTGAATTCTCAAGCAGAAATGCTAAGGCAGAAGGTTGCGTTTTTTAGAATCAGATAGAGTGTATAAAGCCGCCATCCCGGACTTGGCCCGGGTGGCGGCTTGTTGATATTGGTATTAACTACCTATTCGACGCTTTGTAAATCTCAAAAATACCCTCTTTGTCAAGCGGATTAAAGCTGCCCACCAGACGTTTACCCTCATGTACGCAGCTAAAGGCAAGCTCTTCAAGTACTTCATCGCTTTGGACGCCTATGCCCAGCTCTGTGAAGTTTGTCGGCATGCCTATCGTTTTGAAATACGCAATGGTCTTTTGTATGCCCTCATTGGCGGCGACGTCGTTATTTTCGGTGGTTACGCCCCATACATTCCTTGCGTATTGGGCAAAGCGTGCTGGATTTATGTGCAGACAATGACTTGCCCACGAACCCCACATTGTTGTTAGGCTTGCGCCATGGGCTACATCAAAGCGCCCGCCCAGCTCATGTCCCAGCTGATGCACAGAAAAATCATGCGTGCGCCCCAGCCCTGTTATACCATTATGGGAAAGGCTGCCGGCCCACATTATCTCGCTTTGGGCTTGATAGTCCTCGGGATTTTCCAGAGCTATCGGCCCATTGCGTATTATCACCCGCAGAAGTGCCTCTGCAATTTCATCCGTCATTTCGTTCACCTTACCTTCATTAGCTTCGGGCGAGAAATACCTGTCCAGCGTATGCATGATAATATCAGCTATGCCGCAAGCTATTTGGTATTTTGGCAGGGTATAGGTCAGCTCTGGATTCATTATTGCAAAGCGTGGGCGGTTAAAGTCTGTGTTAAGTCCCCGTTTTTGACCGGTCTCGGTATTGGTTATTACGGCAGAATTGCTGGTTTCGCTGCCCGCAGCAGAAATTGTAAGAACTACGCCAACGGGCAGGGATTTTGTCACAATTTCCTCTCGCAGCCAAAGTTTCCAAATATCTGCTTCGGGATTTGCCACGCCGTGGGCTATGGCTTTTGCCGCATCAATCGCACTACCCCCGCCTATCGCCAAAATAAAATCCGCACCAAAGTCGATAGCCGCCTTAATTCCCTCTCGAGCAAAAGAAAGGTGTGGGTTTGGCGTCGCACCTCCGTGTTTTACATGGCTTATGCCACTTTCGGAAAGCCGCGCCGCAATTTTATCCAGCAATCCGGACTTCTCTACACTTCCTTTCCCGTACACAATCATAACCTTGCTGCCACCGTGCTTTTTTATCAAATCAGCGGCTTGGTCTTCTACGGCTGGTCCAAAAACAATTTCTGTCGGGGTAAATTGGGTGAATGTTTGCATAAATCCTCCTTTTTTAGCTCAAAGGCAAATATTGTTTGAGCTTTTCAAATAATTCATCCGGGTCAATGGGTTTTCCAATATGGTCATTCATGCCTGCCGAAAGACATTTTTCAATATCTTCCTTAAACACATTGGCAGTCATGGCAATAATGGGGATGCTCTGGGCTTTTGGCAAACCAGATGATCTGATGCGCCGTGTTGCCTCATAGCCGTCCATTTCCGGCATTTGAATGTCCGTCACTATCAGGTCGTAGAGAGCATGGTTTTTAATAAACAGCTCAACCGCTTCGACCCCGTTTTCCGCGCAGTCAACCGCCAGATTTGTTGGCTCAAGCAGTATCAGCGCGATTTCTCGATTAACTTCCATGTCTTCGGCCAGCAGTATTCGATAGCCTGAAAAGTCAGGGTCATCGTCATCAATGCCATCACCATACGCTTCCTCAACCTGCTTTTCTTTATAGCCGATACATTCGTTTATGATATCCGCCACATGGGAAGGAAATAGGGGCTTAGGCAGGAATTTGTCAACCCCGGACTCTTTCACTTCATCTTCAATTTCGCTCCATGCAGCGGCGGAAATCATGATAGCAATGGCCTCTCCCGGTACATAAGCCTTCTTTTTCAGTTCGTTGGTAAGCTCGATTCCGTTCATATCGGGCATTTTCCAGTCAATAAAATAGATATTATACAGGCCATTTTGCATTACTAGTTCAAGAGCATCCCGGCCGTTTGAGGCGGTATCGCAGGAAATACCGAACTGCTCCATAACTCTTGTAAAAAACATCAGCACATCAGGGTCGTCGTCTACAACCAAGACACGTACATTTTCTAAATTGATATCCGAGTTCAAAAGCGCGTCCTTTTTGTTAGAACCCCTCTCTACCTTGATTGTAAAGGCAAATGTAGAACCTTTGTCAAGTTCGGATTCTATCCAAATTTCGCCGCCCATCATGCTAACTATGCTTTTGGAGATGGAGAGACCAAGGCCGGTGCCTCCAAATTTGCGCGATGTGTGGGATTCTGCCTGCTGGAACGCCTGAAAAAGGTGGGCCTGCTGCTCTGCACTTATGCCTATGCCCGAATCTGTAACGGAGGTTTTAATAATGCAAATACCGTCATCCTCGCTCAACAGTTGAGTATCAAGGCTAATACTGCCATGTTCGGGTGTAAATTTCACGGCATTGCTTAGCAAATTTGTAATAACCTGCGCCAAACGCTGGCCGTCCCCAAACAGTATTTCCGGGATGGCCTCATCTATGTTTAGTGTAAGTTTTTGCTGCTTTTCATCAAGTCGGAAATTGATTACATTAATAACCCTTTGAAGGGTTTTTTCAAAGTTAAACTCATCCGGAGAAAGCTCGAATTTACCTGCCTCTATTTTTGACATATCCAAAACATCGTTTATCACCCCAAGCAAATGCATGGAGGCATCGTCAATTTTTGTAAAGCAATGTTTAATCCGCTCTATGTCGTCCGCAGATTTTCCTATGGAGGTCATACCGATTATGGCATTCATTGGCGTGCGTATCTCGTGAGACATATTCGACAAGAAATCGCTCTTGGCGCGGCTTGCCTGCTCCGCCGCTTCTTTTGCCATTGTTATATCTGTTATATCATGCATGATAACAAGAACCCCAGTAAAAGAGCCGTCGTTTTGATAAAATGGCAGCACATTGACCCCATACCTGCTGGTATCCGCAGAAACTTCGAAAATACTTTCAGAATCGGCATTGCTTGGGTCTGAAAGCACATTTTTTATTTGAGCCGTCACCTCTTTTGTGAAAGCGGGAGAGTGATGGCTTTCTATGATACTGTCAAAATCCCGGTCATGCAGCAGCGAAATATCGTTTATATCGATAACTTTGGTTATAGACCTTGTGCCAAGCAAAAATTTTCCATTTTCGTCAAAAACAATGATTATATAAGGGCACGATTCTAAAAGCAGATGAACATAGGTCTCCTGCTTTTCTTTTTCTTCGGTAATTATTTTGTTAATCCCTTCTTGTTGGTCAAGCCTTTCAGAAATTGGGGCTGCAATCCTTCTTGAAACTATTCTGATAACCAGCATGCTAAGCCCCAAAAGAGCGGCGATAATAAGCGCGCCGGTTATGATGAATGATTGGACCACGCTTGCTCTTTCTGCCAGAAAGTAGCCGACAGATAATGTAGCAACCACATTGCCGTAAACATCAAAAATCGGGGTGAAATTTACTATCATGTTTTGATCTAAAATTGTTGTTTCGACCATAAAGGTTTCGCCGTATGCCATAGTCATTTGGTGAATATCTTCTGGCAATGCCATCCCTATAGCTCTAGAGCCGCCCTCGCCCTCCAGGGTAGTTGCTACGCTTTCAGTTCCACGAAAAATAGTAACCTCGGCACCTGTAATATGCCTGTGTTTGTCAACAAATTCCTCTGTGTCAAGTCGGAATCCCACAAGAACCGCGCCTATAATTTCGTTTTGCGTACCAAAAACAGGGCTGCTTGCACTGACCATCAGGTTTACTGCAGAGCCTCCCTCGACTGTTGTAACCGGAACTCCTCCCATAAGTGCGTGCCTGACGCTACGCATGGCGGTTAGGTAAAACCCTAAAAGATCCGGCGAATGGGGCTGAGCAATCACTCTGCCCATGTTATCGGTAACAGTAAATAGCTCTATGCCGGTTTCTATAAACAGTTCGTCTGTTCGATTTATTAATAAATCTTCTTCTCCATCTTCGATGGCTCTTATGAGCGTTGAGTCGTTGGCAAAGTAAATCGCGGCAAGATGAGCCACATTGTTTTCTAATACGCTAATCTCATTTAAAATCTCCAGCGTGGCCCTTTGCAAGCTATTTTCAAAGTTTGTTTCAACAAATCTTGAAAACAAGATAACATTGGACACCAGGACAGTAGCGGCTACAAGAATAGCTGTAACAATCATTGTTATGATTACTTGAACTTTAATAGACAAATTCTACTGCCCCCTTTTTTGACTAGCTGTTGCGGCAATATATTATCATCAATACATGCGAGCATCAATAATCTCCTGGGTCAGATATCTCCAGTCAAAGGCTTCTCCGCCCACATAGTTTATTCTTGAAACCGCCTCTCCCCGTTCAAGGGCAAGGATAATTTCTGCCACCCGTGGGCCGTGTAATGGATTACTTTCGACATTAAAGTTGATTTTGCCGGTATCAAGAGCCAATTGCAAATATCTTCTGTTGGCATCAAAGGATATAATTGTAATACCATCATATCCGCCGGCAGTAAGCCCTGCCGCCTCTATCGCCTGTATAGCTCCATCGGCCATATTGTCATTTTCTGCAAATACAACGTTAATGTCAGGAAACATGGTCAACCAATTTTGCATAACCTGCCTTGCCTGTTCCGTATCCCAGTTTGCGGTCATAGAAGCATAGATGGCCCAACCGTTGGAGGCAGCACCATCAACAAACGCAGCTGTGCGCCCAGCCTGGGCAGTAGAGCCCATAACGCCTTGCAAGTGAACAGCTCTAACATCATAGCCTTTAAATTCTTGCAACCACCTAACCGCTATTTCACCTTCTTCTCTAAAGTCAGCACCAACCCATGTTGCAAAGAGGTCATCGCTAACAGCGGCCGTACGGTCAACAAGTATAACAGGAATTCCAGCATCCCTGGCTTGCTGCAAAACGCCTTCCCACCCAATCTCTTGAACAGTAGCGATTACTATATAATCGACATCTTGCTCAATCAGATTAGCAACGTCGGCAAGTTGCTTATTGGGGTCATTTTGTGCATCAACAATGATTAGGTCGAAGCCATTTTCGCGGCTAAATGCCTGTCTCATAGATTCGGTATTGGCTATTCGCCAGTCAGACTCGGTAAAATCAGCCTGGGAAAACCCAACCCTAATCAGCTGTCCGGCATCGCCATTTGTCACGTTCGAAGGCGGCTCATCACCACAAGCACTCAGCAAAAAGATTGCTACAAACATAACTGATAAAAAGAAAATTTTTCTCACTATACTCTCTCCTCGAAAATTATTCGTAAATTCAGAATTTCCTATTGTAGGTTAAAATCATTTTCAGAATAGTAGCCTGTTTCGATTAGCGCAGCATGCCAGTTATGGATATCTACATGCACTATACCAAGCAGGTATGCAGGAACAGTCTTGATATTGTTGCTGTATGTTGTCGTGTCGTTTACGGGCACAGGGTCGCCTGCAACAATTGCTTGAATCATTCTCACAGTAGCGGCGGCGAGTTCTCTCGTGTCTTTGAAAACCGTGGCAAATTGCTCGCTATCAATGATTGATTGCACAGAAGGTATTGTTGCATCTTGGCCAGAAACAATTGGCCAAGGCCTATAGGGTGTGCCGTAACCGGCATCGCGAAGTGCCTCGATAATCCCAAGGCTAATGCCATCATACGGTGACAAAACCGCATCAATATGCACATCGGTATAATATTGCGCCAACAGTTCGCTCATGCGATTTCGTGCTCGCTCGCCGGACCAGCCAAGGGAGCTAACAACGTCCATACCTATTTGGCCGCTTCTAACAACGAGCGTGCCATTATCAACAAGAGGCCCAAGAACACTCATCGCGCCATCATAAAAAATAAACGCATTATTGTCGTCCATCGAGCCGCCGAACAGCTCAATGTTGAACGGCCCCGCAGTACCTCCATTGATTCCAAGACCCATAAGCAATGAATTGGCCTGCATAACACCAACAGCAAAATTATCAAATGTTGTGTAATAGTTAACATTGGGAGTGTCCATAATCAAGCGGTCATAGGCAATAACTGTGATGCCCTCTCTGTCAGCCCGCGCCAAAACGCCGCCCAAAGCAGAGCCGTCAATTGCAGCAACAACAAGAATGTCAACCCTTTGGTCAATCATTTCGTTAATTTGAGCAACCTGATCGGCTACAACATCATCGGCATATCGTAGAATTGTTTGAAAGCCGAGGATTTCAAGTTGATCAACCAAGTTGTTTCCATCGTTAATCCATCGAGGCGAATGTTGGGTCGGCATTGAGATTCCAATAAACCCTGTGCCATCTATGCCGCTGTTATTGCCACCGCCTTCACCATTGTCTCCGCCACATGCAGTAATCGAGACCAGCAAAATAGTGAGTGCGGTTAAAATCATTATCCCTTTTTTCATTAGAACTTCCTCCAAGGTTATCTTTCGATTGACTCCAAGCATGTCACCAGCCTTATTGTAACATAAACATTTGTTTGTTGTCTATACCAAAATGTTTTTCGCGCTTTTCGGTTTACAATGTCACTTTGGTCATGGTATAATTTACTGTATAGCCGCACAACTCAAGAAGTAGCATAATTATTTCTCAATGCAACCACTCTACCTTATCAAAGGAGGAAAACAATGGAAGCCATGCCTTATCCATACTGCCTGATAGGCACAAAAATAAAGCCCATTTTTGGCGATTTGCAAAAAGGCGCACCGCTTTACGTGAGCTTGGCCTCGGATAGCCCATATAGGGCAGAATTTGAAAATAAAACCCAGCAGATGTTTTATGATGCATTGCAAAATAAGATACATACGAGCCATGGCGCAAAATGGAGTGTGGGCGGATATTTAGAAGATCGCTCCTTGGGTTTGCAGCATTATCCGCAAATGGCACTAACCAGAAGATATTACCACATTGGCATTGATATCAATTTTCCCACCCATACACCTATTTACGCGCCTTTGGATGCCGTGGTTGTGCGTAGCGAATATGAAGAAGGCGAAGGTAATTACGGCGGTCTGGCTGTATTGCGTTGCCATGAAAACGGAAGCACATTCTATTTGTTATTCGGACATTTGGAGCGCGAGAGCTTGCCAACAAACGGAGCAAAGGTAGCTGGTGGTGAGCAAATTGCCAGGATAGGTGATTTTCATGATAATGGGCAGTGGTATCCCCATCTACACCTTCAGGTTTTAACCGAAAAGGCATATGCCGAGGGCTGGGTGAACAAAGGATACTGCACGCTGGATGAGATCCCCACCCTAAACCAATACGCGCCCGACCCTACCCCCTTGCTATTTACACTATCTTAGAATCATTGATAAACAGCTCAAACTCCGCCCCCAAAAACGCGGCGGCACGGCGGCACATCATCATGCGCGAAAGAAATATCTCGAAATAGTCCAGCACAGGCGTAAAGCCAATATCAAGGTCGAGGCATAGCCTAATGAAATTGGTTGTTTCTTTATGCAACACCTTAACCTCGGCACGGGTAACAGCATAGTTTACTCTATCATGGATATCCGCAAGGATATTTTCCATGCAGGTTTCTTGAACCCTAGAGCGGCGCACGTCGGCTTTATCGGCTATAATAAGGCCGGCGGAAACAATGCTCACAGGCTTGCCTGTTCCTTCGTCGTGGTTGCCAATTGCACCACAAATAATTCCTATATCTTTGTATGGCATGCCATAACGCTCTAGTATGGTTCTGGCAATCTCTGCGCCAACAGACGCATGGTATTTGCGGTTCGTCATATTACCAATATCATGCAGCAATGCTGCTATTTTTACCAGCTCTACCGTTTCGTCGGGATGCCCAAGGGACTTTAGTATCAATGCGGCATTTTCGGCCACATAATGCAGATGGGTAAAGCTGTGTTCTGTGAAACCCAAAGCGTTAAGGGTTTCGTTTCCTGCGTGGATATACGAACGCACCTGCTCGTCATTTTTTAGCATTTCATATGTGATAGACATAATCTCATCCCCCTTCTATACCCATACAGTATATCAAAATATTGCAACAAAATCAACTTTTTTCCATATTGACTTTAACATCCACAAAGGGTATAATATAAAGTTAAGACAGTCCAAGCGAGGTGCATTTTATTGAAAAAATTGACCTTTTTCTATATTTTTCTTCTGCCCTTTATTCTTGTGGGCTGCGCTTTGCTGCCCGAAGAACCCCCTGCCTTAGCTCCGCCGCGCCCATTTATTGTGCAGGAGCATACATTTAACACAGCATCTGTAACGCGCGGGGATATCCTAATAGGCACAAACCCTTTTGCTATATATATGCCGGCTAGGGTCGTAAACATATCCTTTTCAGCCGGGGGTATTCCAATAGAGGGTATTTTTGTTTCTGTTGGTGATGAAGTTTCGGAAGGCGACATAATCGCGGCACTATACATACCCGAAATTCAACATGAAAATGACGAGTTAGTTGCTAGGCACGAAGAGCTAAGCTTTGAGCTTGGCCTTCTTAACCAAAGGCTGGCACTAGCCCGAAGACTGGCAGAGGCATCAGGCGAAATCTTGGACGAGGCGTCATTTATCGCATCACGAAACAGTCTTATGGCAGAGTTTGAGCTTGTGGATAATCTTTTGGAGCATGTGGCCTACCTTAACGACGCGCGATATCTGCGCTCTACAGCAGACGGCCTGATAACCCATGTAGTACCTTTTTCGGAAGGCATGATTGCAAACACCAGAGTGCCCATTGCTACTATTTCCAATCAGGCATTTTCGGCCTTTGTGGTCCAAGGGCCTTCCGCAGAGCTTATGAATCCAGGCGATAGGTTCGAAATGATATTGGTTTCTGAAATTTATCTAATGGAAGTGATTGATCCGGATGATTTTGACTTCATTAGGGCAGCCCGCCCTGCAAGTGATGGCGATGAAGTCATCCCAGAGGCCTTTCTGGTTTTTGCAGACCTGCCGCCGGAGCATGGGGTTGTGACACAGGGCAGGATTATTATGCCTTTACAAGAGATACACGATGTACTTCATATACCCTCTCGCGCCCTGCACCGCTTTGAAGAGCGCGCATTTGTTTATGTGCTAGAAGATGGGCTTCGCACCATTCGGGATGTTGTGGCCGGCATAGAAGGCAACGAACATGTTGAAATAATTAGCGGCCTAGAGGAAGGAGAGCTGGTTATACAATGATGACGGTAGGTAGATGGTCAATATTTGTAATGCTTTTGCTGTTTGTGCCGGCCCTGGCTTCTTGCGGCCAAAATACGGCATTGCCAGCCCCAACCCTATATGCCAATGTGTCCGCACAACCCGACACCACCTTTGTAACCCGAGGCGATGTTTCGTCCATGGTGATTTTGGACGGCCTAACGCGCCTGCCGACGGGTGCTGCACAGCTAGAAGTAGGCGGCGGACGCATCGGAACTATATATGCATGGCCGGGGGAATATGTTGTCGAAGGGCAGATGGCCGCCAGGCTTGATGCTTCATCAATAGAAACACAGATTGCAAGCTACGAGGAAAATATAGCACGCGCAAACACGCTGCATCGTTTTCAAGTTGATGAAATGACGCTCCAAATCGAGCTTTTAGAGCTGATTTATGTAAACGAACCCTCACACGATATTAGAGAGCAAATTGAATGGATACGGCTGGATTTAAGCCATTTGCAGATAAGGCATGGGATTGAAGCGGCAGAGGCGCAGGCCGCCTTAACAGAGCTGCGGCAGGGCCTTAGCAACACCGAAATAAGAGCACCTTTTGATGGCATAGTCGTATATACCGCCGACCTAGACACATGGGTTAATGCCAATGACCCTGTAGTGTTTATTGCTGAGCCTCAAGGGGTTTTCGTCGAACTCACAGGCGGAGGGTTGCACAGAGATTGGCTTAGACAGGACGTAAGGATATTGGGAGTTATAGGCGATAGGACATACCAGCTGGCCTATGCCCCAACAACCCTGGAAGAACAGAGGCAATACAGGCAGCGCGGGCTGGGGATGCCTACGCGGTTTGAAATCCTTGCAGACCCCACGGATTTGCCGTCCCATGGCGAAGTGGTCTTTATTCATTTTTACACAGCATGGGCGGATGATGTTTTGCGCATCCCTATTAACGCCATGTTTGGCAATTGGCAGGATGGCAACTATGTATACCGCTTTGAAAATGGAGAACAAGTGAGAGTCTATATTTCTGTAGGTCTTATTACAACATCCTATGTAGAGGTATTGGAGGGGTTAAATGAAGGTGATGAGATTTTTGTTAGGCCTTAGCTCCCCTCTTTTCAGGAAGGGATATTTATGCTTGCTCTTTTTCGGCTTAATCTTCTTTGCCGCCTGCGGAGCAATAGAACCTCTGCCAAGCCTTGAGGATGCCGAAGCCGCAGGGATTATAATGTCGCGGGCGTATTTTGATAATGCACAACCCGATGATCACGAGATTGTTTTGGTAGAGCAACAGGATATAAAGGTTGATGTTTCATATACTGCATCTGTTGTTTTTCCAATCCAACAAGACCTGCATTTTCAGGCACTTGCGGGGGAATTGAGCCTATATGCAGAGGTTGGACAGCGTGTTCAACAAGGCGACTTGCTTGCGCGTCTGACATTTGATAAAGATACACGGCTAGAGCTGGATATTTTCACCGCCAGGCAGCGTTTGGATCAATTTAATGCAGATTTTACAACAGAGCGCAGCCGCCGTACAGCCGCAATTGCCGCCGCCCGGGAAAGCATAGCTGCATTATATAATGATGACAACGACTATGACTATGATGATGAAAATGACAACGGAAATAACAACGAATATACAAGACAGCAGATATATCTCGAAATACGACTAATGGAAACTGACCTGGAGCGTTATATTTTTAATAGCAGCATAACCCGCACCGAGCTACAGCACGAATTGGATATTTTGGAAGGCTTGCTTGGCGGAGAGGAGATTAGAGCTCCCTTTGATGGACTAATCATCTATTGCGCCAGGCCTACAGCCGCCATACATTGGAATCCTACTATAATAACCATTGTGGACGACGATGTGCTCTATTTCCAAATTACCATGAATGTCGGCCAACCGCCAATGGGTCTATACAGCAATATAAGGCATGATGATATAATAACAATAGCCACCCGCACTATACATGAAGTAAACGGGGTGGAGCGTCCTCTTCTGGAGTTTGATGCACGGGTTGTTACAGATTCCTGGGCGGCGAGAGGTAATAGGACGCAGCATACCTTTTGGCTTGTGCCTGCGGATTTTCAAAGTTTTTATGATGATGTGCTTTTAATTGAAACAGACGGCCTGCCGGGTCTGCATCTCCTACAGGACGTTGCCCTTCAGGCGCAGGTAGAAGTCACCCTTGCGCTAAACAGCCCTGTATTGCCGGTTGCTGCGGTGCGCTTTGAAGACCGCATTAGAGACCCGCAAAACTATGTGTTTGTCTACAGCAACGGCATATTGGGCAGACGTTTTGTTGAAACAGGCGCCCAGGCGGGCGGCTATGTGCAGATTATTTCCGGCCTCGATGTCGGAATCCAGGTGGTGATTATTAGATGACCGGATTTTTATGGCGCAAAATTTGGAAAAACAAATGGCTGATGCTTTGCCTTATCCTTGGCAACATCATCCTTATTGGCGTTGTAACAGCCGCGCCGCTTTTCACCAATGCCACAATCCAACGCCTGCTGCAAGAGGATTTGCGAAGGGTGCAAGAAGAACAAAACATCTTTCCTGCAACAATTTCGCTGCAATATAATTTCAATGCCGCGCCGATAGAATATCGGCAGGCCTATTATGATCGTACAAGGGATATCATCTGGCCGCAAGTGCAGCAGGATTTGGGCGTGCCCGGCCTGTTCGAGGTTAAAGCTTATGTAATGCCCCTGTGGTCTGTTGTGCCGGTAGAAGTCAGGGAAACCCCCAATGTGGCACGTGTTATGCAATTGGCCGCAGTATCGGGATACGAAGACAATATTCGTCTGGTACATGGCCGCATGCCCCAGGATGGGCTTGTAGACGGCAATGTTATAGAAGCCTTGGCAACAAACTGGGCTATGCACAACAACAACCTGCTTTTGGGCGAGCTTATGGAAAAATTTGTAGTCGGCCATCGGGATGAGCCTATGTTTATCCGCATAGTCGGCATTTATGAAATCACAGAAGACTCCGGACCTTTTTGGGCTGTAGCCGATATTTCTTTCAATAATTCGCTGTTGCTATCCCCGGGTGTTATTCATCAGTATTACATTGCTAATTACCAAACCCGCTACAGGCTGGCCACAACCTGGACAATGGTGCTGGATTCCACAGCCATTAGGGCCACAGCTATAGAGCATTATCAATATACTATCCACGAAATCCTGGGCAGTTTTGCCGGCACAGCCGGTACATGGATGTTTCTTGCGCCTTTCTATTTTACAATAACACAGCACCTCCCCTATGTAGAGACATTGAGTATCACAATTTGGGTGCTGCAAATGCCCATTTTTGTGATGCTGGCACTTTTTATGTATATGGTTACAAAACAAATATTGCTTTTGGACAAAAACGATATTTCTGTGCTTAAAAGCCGGGGTGCCAGCCGCCTGCAAATTTTGGGCATTTATGCATACCAGGGGCTTGTTATTGGTGTAATCAGCTTTCCTTTGGGGCTTTTGCTTGGCCTGGGGCTATGTCAACTAATAGGCGCAAGCAATGGGTTTTTGGATATGGTCTCCCGCACCGCGCTGGATACCGAAGTGACAGGTACGGTTTTACTATACGGCCTCATTGGCTTTGGTGTTTCGTATCTCTATATGCTTGTTCCGGTTATAGGCCTGTCCAAAGTGACCATAGTAGAGCATAAGCAGGGCAAAAACAAAAGGGGCACGCAAAAGCCCGTTTGGCAGCGATATTTCTTGGACATAATAGCTTTTGCGGCATCATTATACACAATGTATACATTCAATTTGCAGCGCGAGCTAATGATGATGACCATGCACGAAGCAAGAGCCTTCGACCCCCTGCTTTTCCTTAGTTCTTCGCTGTTTATAATAGGCGCGGGCCTTTTGTGTTTGCGGCTCTACCCGTATTTGGTTCGGCTGATACTTTTTGTTGGCCGCAGCAGATTCAATCCTTCTATTTATGCGTCGATGCTAAAAGTTGTGCGATCCTCAGGGCAAGAGCAGTTTATAATGCTGTTTCTTGTGTTTACCGTGGCTGTGGGCATTTTTAGTGCCCAGGCCGCTAGAACAATCAATTTGGATAATGCCCATCGTATTCAATATCTAGCAGGCGCGGATTTGATGGTTAGAGAATTTTGGGCCGACAATGTGGTGCGCCCGACATTTGACCAACCCAACCCCGCCCCGCCTTCGCATCTTGTGTATACAGAGCCGGATTTTAATCGGTTTACAAATTTTGAGGAAGTATACGCAATGACCCGTGTGATACAGCGGCAGGCAACCCTGCTGGGCATGGGAGGCCGTTCTGTGGTCAACGACCTGCAGCTAATGGGCATAGAAACCCAAAGCTTTGGCGATACCGTGTGGTTTAGGGACGATCTGTTGATGATACATATCAACCATTTCCTTAATGCCCTTTCCTTACAGCCAAATGGTGTGTTACTTTCCAGCAATTTCCATACGACCCTGGGATACGAAATCGGAGACACCTTTAACATCACCGAAGCCCATAGGCACGATGCTCCGCCATCTTCCGGCCGTTTTGTAGTTGTGGGTTTTGTGGACCATTGGCCTACATTTGTCCCCGTAGAAAGAACACAGCTGGAAACAGGAGAACTGCGGCAAGAAGAGCAGTTTTTGGCTGTCGCAAATTTTGGGCATATCCAAACCACCTGGGGCGTGCGGCCCTACCAAATTTGGATGAATACATCCGGCCAGAACCACCAATTTATCCACGACTTTTTTGCAGAAGACGGCACAAGGGTGGTCGAATTTCGCGATGCAACAGGCTATTTGGTAGAAATTCAATCAGACCCCATCGTGCAAAGCACAAATGGCGTGCTTACCATCAGTTTCATCATGACCCTGCTATTATGCTTCACAGGATTTTTGATATATTGGATACTATCCATCAAAAACCGCCTGCTGCAATTTGGCGTCTTTAGAGCCATGGGCATGGGTATGCGCGGCATTATGGGCATTTTGATGAGCGAGCAAATACTTATCACCATATCTGCCCTAATAATAGGCGGGGTGCTGGGCGAAATTACATCGCGCTTCTTTGTGCCCCTTGTGCAGCTTTCCTACACGGCGGCAGACCAGATTATTCCAATGACGATTGTGATGAATCCCATGGACTATATCACACTTTATGGGCTCTTGGGCTTTATGGTGGTGCTGTGCATTGCGGTTTTGGCCATATATAATTCGCGCGTGGATGTGTCGCAGATTTTGAAGCTTGGGGAGGATTGATGGTAATGAGCAAAGTTATAATAGAGGCAACAGATATAAAACGCGGGTTTCCTATGGGCGGAGACACCTTTTGGGCACTTAAAGGCCTTTCGTTTTCCATACAAGAATCCGAGCTTACCATACTGCAAGGCCGCTCGGGCAGCGGCAAAACCACCATGATGAACATTCTTGGCGCGCTGGACTATCCCACAAGCGGGGATATCCTTTTCGATGGCAATTCTATTGTCAAGATGTCGGATAATAAGCGAGACAGGCTGCGCAGTAAGGATATTGGTTTTGTGTTTCAGTCCGTAGCTTTGGTTGGTATGATGACAGCCCTGGAGAATGTAGAATTTATTTTGCGTATAAACAAAGAGGTTGCGGCAAAGGAACGTAGAAAAAGGGCAGAAGCCTGCCTAGAGAAGGTTGGTCTTGCAAGCCGCATGCACCATATGCCGGCGGAGCTTTCCGGCGGAGAGCAACAGCGCGTGGCCATTGCCCGCGCCATTGCCCATAGGCCAAAGGTGATTTTTGCAGACGAACCCACGGCTCAGCTGGATACCGGCACAGGCATGCAGGTTGTTAAAATCTTTAAAGAGCTGATAGAAAACGAAGGAGCAACAATTGTTATGACCACCCACGACCCGGGTTTGATGGAAGTGGCAGACGCGGTCTATGAACTGGAGGATGGGGAGATTGTCAATGGAAGCTAATGAACATAACAGCCATAACGACCATGTTATAGTGGCAGAAAATCTGGTAAAAATATACAAGACAAAGGATACAGAGGTTTTGGCTCTTCAGGGCCTGGACCTTACTATAGCGCGCGGCGAGGTAATGGCGATTATAGGCAACAGCGGCAGTGGCAAATCCACCCTGCTAAACATGATTGGCGGGCTGGACAAACCATCTGCCGGCAAGCTTTTTGTGGATGGCAAAGACCTGTTTAAGCTGAAGGAAAAGGAGCTGGTGGACTACAAAACCACAACCGTGGGTTTTGTTTGGCAAAACAACGCCCGCAACCTTATCCCCTACCTTAGTGCCGTAGAAAATGTGATGATGCCCATGCAATTTAACAGCACAAACCCTATCAAGGATAAAAGATGGCGGGCAATGGAACTGCTGGAGCTTGTGGGCATGGTAAAGCGCGCAAAAAACCGGCTTAACCAGCTTTCCGGCGGCGAGCAGCAGCGGGTGGCCATTGCCCTATCTTTGGCAAACCACCCAACGGTGCTTTTGGCGGACGAACCCACAGGAAGCGTGGATACACGCACCACACAGGTTATTTTGGATTTGTTCCGCACGGTCAACAAAGAACTTGGCACCACCGTTGTAATTGTAACCCACGATAAGGAGGTTTCAAAGCAGGTCGAAAGAGTTGTGGCCATTCGCGATGGCAAAACCTCCAGTGAGCTTATAGCCGCCCGCAGTTATGCCGACAGGCTTGCAGATATAGAGGGCTTTAATGCGGGCGAGCAAGTAGAGCTTGCGGTGTTGGACCGTGCCGGGCGCTTGCAAATTCCCCGGCAGCTGCTGGACAAAATGGAGCTAAAGGGCAACCGCCTGCATGTGCATATGGACGACGAAAAGCGCATAATCCTAACCTCGCCGGAGAGTATGTATCTTGATTAAATCAATCCCATCATGGAGCAAGTGCATGGCCATGGTATCTTCGAGTTTCCGTTATACGGCACACTCAGAATGTTGTCGGCAAAGTCTTTTGGCACATAACTATGCTTATGAAGAAACTTGAACAATTCCTTGAGAACCAATGTAAAATCGTGTTTTCGGCTTAACGACAGAGATTCTAAAGTTTTGCAGTAATCAATAACAATTCGCAAACCAATAGAATACTCGTCAAACTCCGGATAAACAAAGATTGGCTTTCTTTTACGTTTTTTCTCACCGCTACGAATTTTGCTGATAAATCGGCAGAGCCTTTTGCGCGACTTCCGGCGTATATTCCGTATATAGTCATTAAACTTGAAAACCATCCCAAAAAACGCAGGATTTTTTCACGAATGCAAGGAAGCGACGACGACACGTGCCCAAAGGCACGCTAGGAGGAGCTGACGAAGCAGTCGTGAAAAAAGACAAGTTTTATGGGATGGTTTTCAAGTTTAATGACTATAGCCATGCTCATCCATGAATCGTATCAAAATATCTTACCTTTCGTAGCTTGGACATAACATTAGTAACTAAGTTTTCAATACCCTTTTTCATAGACAACGCTCCTACTATATTTTTGTTGTCTATGATTATTTACGCTTATGTAAGTATTATACACCGAATTAATTGATTCTTACAGTCTTTACGCTACTTTTTTGTTGCCCTCTTTACCCCTGCCTGTTTCATTTTCTGAGTTTAAGCACAATCCCCTTTTCATCAGCCACCCCCTGAAACAGCTTCGCAGTAATCGCGGCTCTTTCTTTCACAGGAGCTTGCAGGTCTACCTCCTCTCTAATCTGCTTCATGATTGCGTTTATGTCCTTTAATTCCAACAAATTAACAGCAAGACAATAAAAACTCTTGCGGCGACCATTATCATAATGTGCTAGTAGCTCTTCCAATATTTTAATCTTTATGTTCAGTTCTGCTTCGTAGGCTTCCAGACCAATTTCTTTCGCCTTTTGCACATCACTAAATATATTCATATGTGTTATAAATGAGTCTTTCTGTCCTTCGCCGTCATATTTTTTGCATGGATACTCATCACACAAAAAACAATATTCTAAACCCTTGCGCTGACAGCAAGATAACATTCCGCAACCGCAATGTGCCGACGTAAACCCTTCGCCACCGCAACCGGGGCATTTAGAATCGCCAACAGTATAATATCGTTGACATAGCCCACAATTTAGCCCACAGGCTGAAAATAGAGGATTTTTTCTTACTTTGTATTCCATTTTAATCATCCTTTCAAAGTAAAAGGCGGTCTATATATTGCCCTCCGCCGACAATTTATTTATTAAGAACCGGCATCCAAATCTCCCATTCGAGGCTACCCGAGTCAACGGGAAGCACTTCAAAATGCGGCACGGTTTTGTCACGTTTATAGCTACTTGATGGAAACCATTCAGTCAAAATTCTTGTATATGCGGAATCATAAGTTTTGCCGATACACCCATTGATTGAAAAGACAGCCCATGTTGCGGATGGCACATCTTTCATATCCAAGTTTAAGGCACTAGGCTTTTTCCCTTTGTACTCAGCACCAATTATAACTTTCGTTTTATCATCGGTAGGCTCGAAGTCATACACGCTTACTTGCTGAAACGGCGTGGTGTAATATTCAGTCATTTGCGAGTCGTAGTTTTCAAAAAACTCTTTCACAATAGATGGCATACCATCTACAAGCTCTCCATCTATATAGCCTGACAAACCCATGACTTGGAAACATTCTTTTTTCTCAATTCTGAAATTCATTTCTTCCGCTCCTTCTATGGTGAGTACGAAACGGATTGCCGGACAGGTTTTGAAAGACACACCTGTTTTCTGCGCAGAAGTGGGTGCTGTGCCGTGCAATTCCTTAAATGCCCTTGTGAATGCCGCCGGTGATTCATAGCAGTATTTCAAAGCAATGTCTATGATTTTATTGTTGCCGTTTTGAATGTCGAAAACAGCTTGTGATAATCTTCTTCGACGAATGTACTCCGAAACAGACATCCCTGCCATGAATGAGAATATACGCGAAAATTCATAATTTGAGCAACCTACAATACGCGACAGTGATTCGTGTTGTATGGGCTGCGTTAAATTATTTTCGATATATTCAACGACACCGTTCATGCCTTTGAGCCAATCCATGCAATCCATCCTCTTGCTTATAGTTTAAAGGATATGAAAGAAGCTTTCTTTGCATCTGTTGCTATATTTGGTCAAGTTAATAAGTTTTCGGGCTTGAACCTACCAATTAGTGCATTGCGCCCTCGAATAAATATCCTTTGCGCTTCCAATTGGTACACATACCGCCTGCAATTTTATGCTGTTCTATCAATGTCACATCAAAAAACCGCCACACCTTGCATAAATAGCCACGGTCAACCCAGCAATACCCGCACCGATCCCCTGCGGCGTACTGCGCGGCACGACAATGGGAGTATAATTCCTCTCGCAACAGTAATCGTCCATATGTTATTGCTCTATGTTCTTTCAGGTATCTTTTCCTCATCATGACATATATGGTTAATGGTTCTGCATCTGGTGAGTCACGAAGAGTAATTGCGGGCAAAAGGTAATCGCCCACGGGAATGTAGTTAATTTTCGGCATAGAATGTGACCTTTCATGCATAGCCCAAACGCCTTATTTATGCCGTAAATGAGCCGACAGCCATGTTATTATCTCCATTCCGGCATCTTTTCGGCTTGCTGTTAAATGTTTTTTTGTTCATCTGCCTTGGTATTGCCAAACAACTTTAATTCACCGCATAATTATTTTTCATTGCGAGCAACGCTTCAAGGTTGCAATGAAAAATAATTATGCTACTTCTTAAGTTGTTTGGCTATAGCCTCCTGTCACTCACTAAGAGAATGAATTTGAACAGGTGAACACCGCTTTGCCTAAAAAGTTCCATATCGTGCGTGTTTCCTTTGCCTTGGTGAACGCATATGACCCGGCCTGTTAAAGTCATTGATAATCAGCGCCCGTATCAGGGCTTGTTGTTTTTGTCAAGTGAAATTTTTGTCACGCATTCTAGGCAGTATCTCAATAACGCAAACAAATCCAAATCTCATCCCCGTCTTCATCATATACAAACTCATGCTCTATAGCCGCCTCCATAATCTGATAATACGCCCAATGATGTCGGCTCAGATCTGAAAATAGATAAAATGTGACATGATAATCTATGGTCGCGGGGTTGGGTTGTCGGTTTAACACGCGGTTTACAATAGTTACTGTTTCAGCCCTGGTTATAGAGCTATCCGGTCTAAATGTTCCATCGGGATAGCCGTATATCCAGCCTTTATTAAAAGCTGAATTGATATATCTGTATGCCCAATGACCTGCTATGTCCGGAAACGGATTATTGCCACTTGCAAATTCAAAAAAGCGAGACATTACTGTTGTAAGTTCAGCTCTTGTCATTGGTATATCTGGTCGGAAAGTACCATCTGGATATCCGCTTAAAATATTTGCCCATGACAGATAGCTTATTGCCTGGAAATACCAGTACGAAGCATTTACATCATCAAATCGCTCTGCCCCTGAAGCAACGGGTTCAAACTTTGCATCATCATCTATTAGGTTAAAGAGTATTTGAGCCACTTCTGCGCGGGTTATGAAACCATCCGGTTGGAAAGTGCCATCAGGATAGCCAGCTACATAGCGTATATGAACATCAGTAATTAAGCTTACGGTTGTTAACTACTCTTCTGTTAAAGGAATGGTCGTAGGGTGTACAGTTGGTGAAGCTATATGCTGGTTTGTGTTGTTTCTAGTGCCGCCTCCATTACCGTTTGTGCCGTCACCGCCTCCATTGTAATTATTTCCACCATTATTGTTTCCACTTCCGTCACCATTGCCGGGAGGTGTAACAGCCCCGGATGCACGCCACAAAGCCCGCACTTCAATATATTCAAAACCGAAACCAACGCTGCCGATGTCAGGCATGATAAAGAAATGTGAGTTTGACGGCAGAATAACTAAATCAAGAGGATTTACCGCCTCCCAACCATCAAATATATATCCAGGCCTGTTGCCTGGGCTATATAAATACACACGCTGACCAACTTCGACATGCTGCCTTATTTCATATCCTGTTCCACTTATGGCGTTTAGCCTATATGGCGCATCTATATTAGGTGTTGCGCCAAGACCGACAGCGCGGATGTCGCCTGCCCAATGAGGGTGGAACACCAAGTTTCCCGGTGGCATCTCAAAGTATATAAAGTCTAATATCTGCCCATCGTCTCCTACAACCTCTATCCGCACAGAGCCATCGGTAGAGATCGCTACACTTACAGTTGCGTTCGGCATAGTAAAGGTTAAATCCTCAATCGAATCCAAAATATGCTCCGGCAAGCCCGTTATAGTCCACCTTGAAAAGCGGAAACCTGGGCGTGAGATTTCGATAGATACTGAAGAGCCCGGAGAGATATTGCTGCCGTCGCTGGGCGCTCCATCCACAATTATTGTAACTTCTACACCTGGTTCCGAAGGTGCTATTACTACCACCTCATATGCCCCTGGTTTCCACAAGGCCATGAAAGTTCTGTTTTCGGTGATGTTATTAAGATTCAATGCCGGAGTCCAGCCATCAAAAATATATCCTATGCGAGTAGGGTTTTGGGTAAGCAAAGTGGCATTACCGCCGTGGGGTATGCTTTGAGAAAGCAGACCGGAATTACCCGCATATACACCGCCGTTAAGATCAAATGTTACAGTATATTGCTGCGCTTGCCATCTGGCATATAAAGTGAAGCTTCCTTCGGGCATTGTGTCCGTAGCAAAATTCCAATTAACTCCTGTACCGTTTTGCGCTGTGTTCCAACCCATAAAGTTGTATCCATTACGGGTGGGATGAGGTGTTGGTTCTGTGATAAGTGTGCCAAAATCAAGAGTTTGAGAACCCGGAACAGGAAGATTTCCGCCGTTAAGGTCAAATGATACTGTATATTGGCGCACCTGCCACTGGGCATATACGGTTATTGCACCGGGCACGGTTGTTGTGTCGGTAAAAACAGTTCCTGTGCCGTTTTGTTCGGTATTCCATTCTACAAAGTTGTGCCCTGGGCGCGTTGGGTTTGCCGGCCAGCTTGGTGTAGTCACATCGCTGCTACTCCCTCTAACTTGACGGGTTATATCGGCAGGACCACCGGTGAAGTTGTGGTCAAATGTTACTATAGTATTCCAGCGGGCATGATATTGGGCATTCGGCACCACAACATCTGCTGCCGCAAGCTGGGTTCCCCCTGCGGATTCTGTGTACCAGCCGCCAAAAGTCCAGCTGGTACGGGTAGGCGCTGGCGGTGCAAGCTGTCCAAAAGTTGTACCCGGTATTATGTCTGTGGTATCGGTTTTTTGCGTTACAGGGTATGTTGCCGGGATTCCGCCGTTGCCAAGGAAGGTCACATCGGTATTCCATCGGGCATATACGGTTTGGTTTGCGGTCACTGCTGTGTTTGCATCAAAAACCGTACCGAGGGTATTGTTTGCCGCTGTCGGCTGTGCCGTACGCCATTCCACAAAATTCCAACCGGTACTTGCAACATTGAATGAAACACCGGGGAGGGTGTCGTTTGGAGAAGCAAGAGAAGCTATGTTGCTTCCGTGGGGCACAGTACGGGTGTTGCTACCTGACACGCTGCCTCCGTTTGGGTTAAAGGTTACGGTACGGGTCATGAGCTGCCATTGGGCATAAAGGGTTATGTTGTTGCCGGGCATTGTGTTTGTGGTAAAGTCCCAGTTGGCTCCGGAGCCATTTTGGTTTACATTCCAGCCCATGAAGTTATGGTTTTCTCTTGTTGGGGCAGGGGTTGGCTCTATCAGATACGCTCCAAAGCCGACTGTCTGGGAAGATGGCGCAGTTCCCGCAGCACCGTTTAGGTCGAAGGTAGCAGTAAAATTGCCGGACGAATACTGGGCTGTGAAGGAAATATTATCACGAATATCCAGCGCAACAATATCCGCATCAGAAAGCAAGGGTGCATTGACAATGTCGTTTTGCCGCCATCCTGTATGTGTCCATCCGGAGTCCGCATCTATACCCGGCACAACCAGCGGTGGCGGGTCACAAACAGCTGTTACAGGGATTATCCGCTCTACATGCGCATCTCCTGCATTTGGTGATGCAAAATCGCCGTTTGCTCCTGTATAAAAGCGCATAACAAGATCTGTTATCATTGTTCCGGTTAGGTTTATGTCGAAGTTGTTTAAAGCATGGTTAAAGATGGTTGATGATGTGGTGGCAACATTTGCAGGCAATGTAGCAGGAGGACGAACCGCCCCATTAGTGGCTACATTACATGAAAATATCACAGAGCTTCCTATTGTAATGCTTGGAAGGTCTCCTGCAAAAATGCCTCCGCCATTTAATCCTGTGTTTCTTTGAATGAAACCGGACGGCATATTTAATGCCTGTCTTGGGGAAGGCCAAACAGCTATGCCTCCGCCACTTGCTCCTGCCGTATTGCCTCGGATTGTCGAACCGTTTATTGTGAGCATTGCGGTATTGATGTCAGTAATATTTGCCATTGCAATACCGCCGCCCGAACCATTCGGTGCGTTGTTGTTCGATACTGTAACATCAGCACCCAAAGTAACTACAGCGGAGCCGGCATTTGTTGTGCTGCTGGTAAGCATTATGCCGCCACCAGATGCACCGCTGGCGTTATCATCAATAAGGCCCTCTATAATATTAAGGGTGGTTATAGGGGGCACCCCGGCAGGGGCTGCCCCAGAAGATGCCATTATACCACCGCCACCGCCGGATGCAAAATTGCCGCTAATAGTTACATCATGTATTGTAAGGCGAGCCCAGCCTTGCAGAAAAATGCCGCCACCTTGTACTGTGTCTGCAAAGCCAGTCATGCGACCATTATTTATTATCTGCCCGTTGTGAATTATGCTCGTTATAGCGTTTTCGTTTGCAGCAGCAGCAGATGTGCCCAAAAATGCAATGCCACCGCCTACCTGCGCTAAATTCCCCTCAATTAATCCATCGTGCATAATAAGGGCAGGGCTACCTGCCCTAGATGTCCAAGCCATAATACCGCCGCCGGCTCCATTAGCAGCTGCCCTGTTAAAGCTTATTGTGCCGCCATGCATTTCGAGCAAACCCATGCCGCCTATACCCCCGGCATGGGTCGCCGAATTGTGACTTATATAAGACCCAGGGTGCATATGTGTAACAGCCGCACCGGTGCTGGTATATACGCCACCGCCCATGCCGCCTGTATTATGCCTTATTATCGCTCCGGAAAGCAAAGTTACAGTGCCGGAGCTATTGATACCTCCTGCACCGGCTGCCCTGTTATTTTCAATTATTGCACTTTCAACTACCAAAGACGAGCCAATATTAACTACCACGCCGCCTCGGTTTGCGGTTCCCGTGAAACCGGCGACCAAACGGTCGGCAGCTGTCATTGTGCCGCCGCTTAGCGTAACATCACGCAGGGTTAGCGTTCCTATACTAGCGGCAGAAGCACCAACGTTAAAATGTCGTTGCCCTGTTGTGGTTTGCGTTATTGTGAATCCATTGCCATCCAGGATAATATTACGATTTTGATCAATTGTTAACGCGCTCCCTAAGGTTATGTTTCCTGTCAACGTGATCGTGGTCGGTGTGCCGTCCGTTGGCGCGGCTGCAATGGCATCTTGCAAATCTGTAAGGCCACTTATTGCAGGCATAATGCCTATAGAAGCAACCACCACGGTTATTTGCGGCAAAACAACACCTTCCGCCAAAACAAAGCCAAAAGGCATCACAGCGGTAAATGAATACATGCCTGCTACAAAACCATTAAATGCAAGTTCGGTTTCTGTATCATCTTCCGCATATGTCAATATAACACCAGTAACTTCCCATGCTGTAGGTACTTCAATTTCTGCTCCCATTTGATACGCTTCGGTCAAAACAGTACCCGGAAGTTCCGGCGTATGAAAATCAGGCAATTGCCTCGAAAAGTCTGCAAATTCAGACAAGTATATATTAGGGTGATCAAGATTAATGCCCAGATAGCTATCGTCGTTATCTGCGCTTATAATGGTGGCGTACAAGGAAGTTGGTAGATTAAGCCCATAAACCTCTGTACCGTGCGGCACAACCTGATAAGACACATCTGTACCCAATGGCACAAAAGATATTATCATGTCTTGGCCTACATATTCTTTATCGATGAAGGTGTTATCTATTGTATCTGCTAAAATATTATGCGTATTGACACCCAAAATCATAACAGAAGCCATCACAACCGCGATTACCTGATTAATTGCCCTTTTTCTATACATATTATCCCCCTCATGCATCGTCATGCTAAATTAGTCGGATAAGCGAATGGATGCACGTCACAATACTTATTATAGCACATATGTAAACAAAATACACTATCGACATTAATCTTTATTATTTCATAAAATTCTATTATAAGTTTTTGTGCAAAATTGTGAGAAGGTTCAAATCTCTACATCTAAACGTCGAAACCAATGAGTAATAAACGAGTGATAAAAAAGTTGTGCAAATCAAGTTATGCGTCATTGACAAATGAGATAACGGAATCATGCAAATAGAGCTGTATATGTTTATGGGTAGGTGAGACCGTTTAATGTCGGTTAGGAGTATAAGAAGAAATGCTACATCTAAGATGTTCTGATATTTTTAGAAATATAAATCTGACTGATGCAATAAAAAACCAGAGTAATACCTCTGGTTGAATTTTGATGTTCGGCCTGCTTCCTCGAAGATTGGTAAATAAAAGCGAATTTTCCGTGCTTTTTTGTTTTGTCAATTGCGACGGCAGTATTTTTACAGGAACATTGCGGCTTATTGCTGTTCCGTCGCCACCTAGGCCCATAAATTTCCATCGTATGTGTCGGAAACTCTACCTTCTCATGTGTTCTAAGTAACGCTTTACAAAATCATCGTCATTTAAATGCGGATAGGCTTTGTACACCCTGTCGATTTCATCAAGCTGCCCACCTGACAGTCTTTCTTCAGGATTTAAACAGTATATGTTTTTCATAAGGCCTTGGCGTCTAAGCACCTCATGCAAACCGGCTATACAACCGGAAAAGTTGTTCTTTGCGTCAAAAAATGCGGCGTTCGCATCGGTGATTTGGTTGGCAAGCAGCATAAGTTCGGCGGATATTTCGCGGTCCTTAACGGCCCTTTTTATTTTTGCAAATATTTCTACAGTCTTGTTTGTCCATACTGACCAATGACCCAAGAGACCGCCCACAAACGTTATTTCGCGCCCGGTGAAATTGTAAGAAGACAATAAATCAAATACAATTGTGTCGTCGTTTCCGGTGTACATAGCGATTTTGTCGGCACGAGATGATTCTGACACGCCGCGCATTACGTCAATGGTTTGATATCTGTCAAAGGCTGCACATTTTATTGCTACTAGACCTTCAATATCAGACAATTTGCGCCAATATTCATAAGGCAGCACACGCCCGCCGACGGCTGTTTGCAGATAAAATCCAATTACAGGTATGACTTCGGCAACCCGGCGTGTACGTTCTAACAGATAATCGTCATCTACATGGGAAAGCCCTCCTGGACTTAGAAGTACTGCATCATAACCGAGTTTTTTTGCAAGAATAGCCTCGTTAACAGCTTGCGGAATTTCGCCGCACGCGCCTGCGATCTTAACAATCTTTCTATTGTTATCTTTTTCAAATTCCCTGGTAACCTCAATGGCGCATGACAATACGGACTCCAGCAAGTTGTGTTCAGGCTGCCGTATTTCAAATTGGGTTGTATGAACACCGACTGCAATACCGCCGCTGCCTGCTGCAAGGTAATAGTCTACAAGAAGCCTTTGCCCTTTAGAATCAAATTCTCGGTTATCGTCCAATACCAAGGGTATCGCTGGTATGACAGTTCCCTCATGCAATACTTCCAAAGCAGTTTTCATTAAAAATCCCCTTTTCTTTCTTCAAAATGTGTTGGCTTGCCCAGCGCACGGCCGCCGTCTAGTATCCATTCTGCCTGCATCCTTATCATATCTTTGATTCCAACCGTAGGGTAACCAAAAAGCGAAATACACTCGTCGCTGTTGCTCAATAGTGCGTTCTCCTGCTCGCTTCCGCTAAAGCTAACGTCCTTTGAAAGGGCGCGCGCAAGCTCCTCTGCGGCGTAGCGAACGCTTACGGTTTCCGGCCCTGTCACATTTACAGTTTTGTGAGGGGCTTGACAATGAAGCAAGCTGCGGATGGCGATTTCATTGGCGTCTTTTTGCCATATGCAGTTAAAGACAGGGGTGTTAAGGGGTATGGCCTCATTTTTCATAATGCTTGTGGCTAAATCGTGAAGAACGCCATAGCGCAAATCAATAGCGTAGTTAAGACGGTATATGAAAATTGGGGTGTTATGTACATTTGAAGCATACTCAAACATACGCTCACGGGCAAGGCAGCTCATTGCGTATTCTCCTACAGGTATCACAGGGGTATCCTCTGTGCAGCCTCCCTGATTGACGTTTACGAAAGGATATATATTGCCACTTGAAAAAACTGTTATGCGAGAATTTTTATAACGCTCTGAGACATCAGCAGACAAGCGCGCGTTTGTGGCCCAAGTCAGATACTCTTCGTTTTTGGTTCCGAATTTGCGCCCGGCCATGTAGATGATATTTGGAGCGTCCGGCAACGAGTCAATCGCACCTTTTTCCAGCATGTCGCAGGATATAGTTTCTATTCCGTTTCTGTCAAGCAAATCGCGCGAAATCGGGTCGCTAAAACGTGACACCGCAATTATGCGCTTGGGCACACCGGCAGCCTCACACGCATTTTTTGCAAGATAGCACAGCGTTGGTCCCATTTTACCACCAGCGCCCAAGATGATTATGTCTCCTTCAATCTTCGCAATGTCGTCAATCAGATGTGATGACGGCGACGCCATCATAGCGTCAAGTTTTTCTTCGGTCCACATAAAAGTCCTCCTTATTTAGTGCCGCTCGGCATCTTTTCTGCATTCATCTATAATACGCATAACTTCTCTTGTTTCCGATATATGAACAAACGGCTCTTTATCAAGAGCGTAGTATTCGTAGCATTTATCGTAAAAGCCGTCAGGCTTTGCTATCGGCATGGGTATTTTTTCTTCATGCCATAGTATGTCATCAGAATTATCATAAGACCTTTGGTTTGCCGCTAGTCCTGCTTGCAAAGATAGTTTGCCTGGCTCATCTTCGTTGAAATAGCGTAGATGGAAAAACTCTTTGCCACCATCTTCTCTTAAGGTTATTGAGCCACGGTTGCCATACACTATCCACGGAGCAAGTTTTTCCGCTGCCGCCATGTTTATGTCAAGATCCAATACAATGCCGCTTTGTGTTTTAATTAAGGCTTTTGCTACGTCATCTGCATCACCAAAGCTTGCGACTTTTTGCAAAGTGCAATTAACACGCTTTACAGGAGAGTTGGCCAGGCATATTAACTGGTCTATTTGGTGAGCCCCGTAGTTGTTAAGCGCACCGCCACCATACTTTTTCACAGCCTGCCAGTCACTACGTCGAACATAATTTGTGCGAGCACTCTTAATCAAGTATACCCGCCCAATTAGCCCTTTTTTTAATATCTCTTGAAGAAGCATAAACTCTGGTGCCATACGAAGGGGTTGGTATACCATCAGCTTTCTTCCGGTTTTCTTCATCACCTTAATCAATTCATCCGTTTCACTCAAATCCACTGCTATAGGCTTATCAAGAAATACATCAATTCCTCGTTCCATTGCTTGCACCGCATGTTCAAGGTGAAATGGGGTAGGCGAGGCAATTACAGAAAGATCGGGCTTTTCTTTTTCATACATTTGCAGGTAGTCGATATAACCTGGTATAGAATAGGCTTCCATAGCTTCCGCCAAGCGCTCTTTAGACGTATCCGCTACAGCAATTGGGCAAAAGCCATTGTGTCGCGTTATTTCAGGAAGATGATAATCCCACCCTATTCTCCCAAGGCCTATCAAGGCGGTTTTTATTTTTTTCATCAAAGCTCCCCCTCCAAACTAGCTTTATATGTACCAAACTATTCTATCTATGCCTAGTGGACATATGCAATGCACATATTTACTGATAATGAGCAAAAGATGTTATTTTGTATATTTTGCTAAGTACCTGAAATATGGAAGATTGAAAAACCGAAATATGGGTGCTAAAATATATTATTATCATTTGATTGCAAGTTGGCATGACTTCGAGGAGCTTACTTGGCTGGTTTTTTACAACTACGCGATGGAGGTATGAAATAGTTTATGACAAAGACAAAAAGGAGACTTTACGAGAGCCGCTATTTGCTCTTGCTCTTACTACCAACGTTAATCTACTTAATTATGTTTAGATACGCCCCTATGTGGGGGGTGTTAATTTCTTTTCAAGATTTTAGAGTTACAAGGGGATTTTTTGAAAGCGACTGGGTAGGTTTGCACCATTTTCAGATGTTCTTTGCATCTCCGTTTTCTTACAGAGTTATACGCAATACTTTCTTGCTTGGTTTTTACGGCCTGCTTTGGAGCTTCCCTATTCCCATCATTTTCGCACTAGTGCTCAACGAGACGCGCTCCAAATTTGGCAAAAAGTTTGTCCAAACCGTCAGCTACCTTCCTTTTTTTATATCTGTTGTGGTAGTAGGCGGTATGCTTAGGGAGTTTCTGTCCCCAACCGGTCTTGTCAATCAAATGATTATGGCAACAGGAGGTGATAGCATACCTTTCTTCAACAGATCTGAGTGGTTTAGGACGATTTTTATAGCCTCGGATGTGTGGCAAACTACTGGATGGAGCGCAATTATATTTATTGCAGCACTTTCAAATGTGGATACTGAGCTGTATGAAGCCGCAAAGGTAGATGGGTGCAATAAGTTTCAAAAAATTATATATATAGACTTACCGAGCATCATGCCGACAATTATAGTTGTGCTGCTGCTGAGGGTTGGCTCCATTCTAGCCGTAAGTTTTGAAAAGGTGATGGTGCTGTATAACCCTGCTATTTATGAAACAGCAGACATAATAAGCACATTTATGTTTAGGCAGGCCTTTGTGGGTGCGCCCAACTTCAGCTATGCTGCCGCGGTGGGGCTATTCCAATCGGCTGTGGGTCTGGTGTTCCTTTTATCAAGCAATGCAATCGCAAAAAGAGTTAGTGGAATAGGTCTGTGGTAAAGGAGGGTGACTGTGTCTCGTATAATTAGGAAAATCAATATTTACAGCATTTTGAAATTTATTTTTCTTGCATTTGTGGTTGTAGCTTGCATCTATCCATTTATACATATGCTTGCTGTTTCCCTGTCGTCCATGGGATATGTTTTAAGGAACGAAGTTAACCTTATACCCAGGGGCTTCACGCTAATAGCCTATGAGTATGTACTTGACAATGCTAGGATTTTGCGTTCTTATTTAAATACAATCGTTCTGGTAGCAGTAGGAACCGCAGTCTCGCTTTCGGTTACTGCTACAGGTGCTTTTGCCTTGGCGCAAAGCCGCTTGGTTTGGCGCACGTTTTTTACATGGATGCTTATAATTCCGTTGTTCTTTGATGGTGGCTTAATTCCGACCTTCTTGATAGTGCGTAGCTATGGATTGCTGAACACAATATGGGCAGTAATACTGCCATTTACCGTAAACATAATAAACCTTGTGATTTTGCGCACATTCTTTCAAGCTATGCCATATGAACTTCAAGAGGCGGCAAAAATTGACGGGCTCAGCGATTTAGGCGTTTTCTTCCGTATTACTTTGCCACTTTCAAAAGCTGGCCTCGCTGCAATTGGGCTGTTTTATGGCGTTGCTTACTGGAACACCTATGTAGCACCTATGATCTACATTACAGACCCCGACAGATTTCCGTTGCAGCTTGTTCTTTATCGTATGCTTATATTGAACGAAGACTTTGGTACCGATGTTGCAAGAATGGGTACACTTGTTGCGGATACTGCACTTAGATATGCTGTGATTATTGTATCGCTAATTCCTGTCATCATTATTTATCCCTTCTTGCAAAAGCATTTCGTAAAAGGCGTCATGCTTGGCTCTATTAAAGGATAGGTAAACCGAAAATGCATTCTCTAAGAAAGGAGATGGTAAAAAAGCTTTAAATGGTATCAGAACGCGTCTAATATAATCGCACTAAGTGTGATGATTTGAAAGCCAGTTCACTATAAAACAAATTAAGGAGGAATATCAATGAGAAAGATAATATTGTTTATTTCAGTAATTCTTATCAGTATCCTGGTTGCTGCTTGTGGACAAGCACCACCTGAAGCACCACCGGCAGCAGATGCGGCACCACCACCGGCAGCAGCAGATGCCGCGCAGCCTCCGGCAGCAGATGCCGCAGACACAGATGGCAGGCTTTTTGCAGAGCCAACACAAATATCAATGCTTGCTCCGCTTTTTGACAGCTGGCCTATACGTGATGACTGGCCGGTGCTTGAAATGATAAAAGAAGCCACAAATGTAGAGTTAACTATCGTGCCGAATGTTGGCGACACTCTGACTCTTATGGTTGCCGCTGGAACAGCCCCAGATATTTTGCAGATAAGTATTCCCCCTGCGCTGCCGCTAATCGCTGAAGGTGTGGCAGTAGACTTTATGCAACATCAAGACGCTATGCCTGACTTCTTTAGATGGCTTGACAATAACAGAGACTTGGCTGCTCCTTTCTTTTCGCCCGGCGGTGAACTATTTATGATACCCCAAACAGATATCGGTGAAGCAAACAGGCAAGGTTGGATGTTCAGGCAAGATGTTTTTGACAGGCACAATATTGCTCTGCCAACCACAGAAGAAGAGTTCTTTGATGTTTTGGTGCAGCTTAGAGACCTTTATCCAAACACCAATCCACTACAATTGCGCAGCGGGATTACTCTCCCGGCTACAAAAGTAGACATCATGGCATCGCAGTGGAACGCAAGCATTACATACTATCTTGACAGAAGCACCAACACCTGGAGGCATGGCGCAATTGAAGACAATTTCAGAGATTATGTTGTTTTCATGAACAGGTTGTTTAATGAAGGTCTGATTCCTCAAGATTTCCTCTCTGTAGACACAGCCTCTTGGCAACAACGTATGTCGGCAAGCCAAGGCTTTGTAACCCTTGACTTCCTTACAAGAATTGACGGCTTTAACATTGCAATGCGCGAAACCGAGCCGGAGTTTACGCTGTATTACATGCCTCCGTTTAGAGGTGGTCCAAATGGCACAAACACAATGCAGTTTACTGCGCTTAACACAAGTTGCTTTGTTGTGACCAACAATGTTGAAAATGCCTTGAAATTTATCAATTGGATGTTTACTGACGAGGCCTATTACCTGCTTAGCTGGGGCATTGAAGGCGAGCATTTTGAATTTGTAGATGGCAGAAGACAGTTTATTGATTTTGTGGACACCACCGATTTGCGCAACAGAACAGGGCTTTCTACACTAGGTATGTATGCAAGGTTTGACTATTCTTCGCATATGTCGCTGTTTAGCCCAGAGCTTTACAATGCATATGTTCAATCCCCGCTAACAGACCAAACTCCGCTGGGCGCGGTTTCCTTTACAGAAGACGAGATCTTCGTACTCTCTACAGTAGGTGCGGATATCTTTAGCCATAAGGAGGAAATGATTGCGCGTTTCATTGTAAACGAACGCCCGCTAAGCGAATGGGATGCTTTCGTAGACGAAATGCATAGGCTTGGGCTAGATAGGGTGTTAGAAGTCTACAATGCGGCACAAGCACGTCAACAGTAGTTTCGAGTTATAATACTGTAGTCATGGGGTTGTTGTGCTTTGCAACAACCCCATGTTTGTTCTATTAAATTCGGGAGGGGTCAAATTATGGCTTTATATTATAGCGACTTTGGCGCAAAAGGTGATGGCGTGACGGATGATTTTGACGCGATAATAGCCACGCACGAATACGCGAACAAAAACGGCTTGCCTGTTAAAGCGGACTCGGGCGCGAGCTATTATATTGGTGACAAGAGCAAAACAAAAAAGGCGGCAATATCTACCAATACCGACTGGGGCGACGCAAAGTTTATCATAGATAATTCGAAGCTTACATCGGACGATACCGACCCCGGCGAAAAGTATTATATCAATGCCCATCATATATTCAGCATCGAGTCTATGCTGCCCTATGTTTGCTTTTCTGGCGAAGATGCAAAGAAGTACCGCCTAACCAAAGGCATGAAGACATTAGGCTTGCATGGCCTTGTCCTGCAGGGCTATACTCTGGTAGTATGTGAGAATACCAAAAAGAAGCAGTTTCGCAGGGTTGGTTACGATGGGGCGGGCCCTGTAACCCATGATGGAGACTATCAAATCGATTCATTTAAAATAGACAAAAATGGTAATATAGACCAGGATGCCCCTGTCATATGGGATTTTACACCGACATCCATCACTTTTTATCCTATAGACCCCAATACCCTCACGGTATCAGGCGGAATTTTTACCACTATATGCGATAGGGTAGAAAAGGGTGGATATTTAAAGCGTGGTATTGATATAAAACGCTCTAACACAATTGTAAGGAATGTCATCCATAATATAACAAACGAAAGGGAAACCTTGGGGCAGGGCTCACCCTATGCAGGCTTCTTTTTTGTAAATACTGCGCACAATGTGACGGTAAAGGATTGTGAGGTGCAAGCGAAGCGTAAGGTGCGCCACGGAACCTACGACATATATGTATACCTATCCACAAAAGTTACATTTGAGAACGTAAAACAATCAAACGATATTATGGATGAAGATAGATTCGGCATCATCTGTATGGAGTATGCTAAAGATGTAACCTTTGATGGCTGTGAGTTAAACCGTTTTGATGCGCACCAAGGTGTTGCAAACGCAAAAGTCTTAAACAGCGTGCTTGGTAAGGATGGCGTAAACCTTGTTGGATTTGGCACGTTCTATATGAACAACACCAGCGTTACTTCAGACTATATGCTTTCATTGCGGCCTGACTATGGAATATTTTGGGATGGGGATATTATTGTTGAGAATTGCCACTACACAAAAACTGGATGCGCCGGAAGGGGTACTCTTATTAGTTCATTTGTGAACGGAAAATACTACGGCGGCGTAGACTTTGGATATTCGTCAAAGCTGCCTAAAAAAGTCTCGTTCGATAACCTAACAGTAAGGAATGTTGAGGAGCTTTATATTTTTCATGACTTTCTTCATGAAGCGTACAGTCCTGGAGATAAAGGGCAGTATGTGCTGGGTGCGCCCGAATCAGTCTTTGTAAGGGATATTGTCGGCATCTCAATTGACAAGGTATTTCTAAACAAAGGCAAAGAACTACTCAATAGAGAGTTGTTTAAGGATGTACATTTTTCAATCACTTAGGGCGCGGGTTCGTGCTGTAGGTGACACTATGTGCCCGCGCGGTTAGTGAAGTTTTGATTGCAAGTTGGTATTAGGGGCAGCAGCAGAATGAAGCTTCCGAAATTCACCGGGCGTTTGACCTGTTGTTTTTTTGAACATACGGATAAACGAATTTGTATGCAGGAAACAAACAGCGGTTGATATCTCATTAATGCTCATTTTGGTTTCAATAAGCATCTCCTTAGCTTTTTTCATGCGGATGCCTGTAAGGTAGCTGGAAAATGAAATCCCGGTTTTTTTCTTGAAGTAATGTGATAGGTAGTTGCTTGTAATGCCCAATAGTTCGCTCAACAAATCCAGATAGATATCTTCTGCAAAATGTTCTTCCATATAATCACAGACAAAGGTAATAATAGGGTCTTTTTTGTCCTTGTTATATCCCGTAATGGCGCAAGTGTTCTCCACATGTTGTATAGCGATATTAGCTAGGTCATCTAAGTTGTAAGAATATTCTAATTGCTTAGTCAATTTAACGGATTCGATACTGTCTGGAAATTGGAGATTTTTATCTGCAAGAATTTTTTTGCAATGCCTGGCTATTTGCTCAACCAACTTGCGGTAATAATATAGTGTGACATTCCTCTTAGCATTTTGCGAAAATATCTGTCGGACAATGCTTACAGCGTCTTTCGTACTGCCTTTTGAAAGAAGATTAATTAAAACTTGCTCTTGTTCCTGCGGAAAATAAAAGATATCCCCGGTTGCATTGGATGCTGTAATGAGCTGGGATTTTTTATTTGCATATTCGTATTTTGCAAGTTCGTGCAGGTCATTGTATGCGTCATTTAACTGCTCTATTTCGTTAAAAGGGCGACCAATAATCATTGTGGTATATACATAGTCATGCTCGTTTTCCATTGTTTTGAGCAGTTCGGTCATAAATTCATCTATGCCCTCATCATCGTCTAACAGTATAATGGATATAATCCTCGTATCTTCAACCGGCATAGTAATCGTGCCTGGATAGCGCATATGCAGCAGCAACTGAAAATATTCAGACAGAGCAAAAGTTGCTTGACTGAAATTGCTGTTCATAGACTGGTTAAACTTGGGAGTATAGTGAAGCACAAAATACGCAAGCTGAAACCTACCCTTTTCTGGAAAAAACTCCTTTAAGTCTTCGCCGTTTTCATCTGATAAATGCAGATTTTTTAAGCGCATTTGATAGTAATAATTCCTCAATAATACGTTTTTCTTATTCAAAAGCAGTCCATAATTTTTGTTGTCCGAGATTAATTGTTCTGTTAATTGCCCAATCATGTCAAATTCTTTAATGTTGCTTCCACGTCTTGTCTGGGCATCTTGAGACAACGATCTAAGAATTTTTTTGATGGGACTACTGATTGTTGATGCCAGCACAAAAGATACAAAAAGACTTATAAATAGAACCAGCAGCATCAATATCCAATACATATTCTGTTGGTTTTGAAGGCGCACAGCCATTTCACTATATTCTATCAGACGGATAAAGTGCAGATCAACAAATTGATTATGACTGGAATTTCTGGCGTAAACAAATTCTCTGAAATAAAACGTGCTTTCGTTTTGTATATGGCGCGCACCAGCAGGGAAAACAATATCGGCCGCAAAAACATCCTTGGCAACAGGATACAAAATAGTGTCACCATTAAACAGGTAGATAATATAGCTTTCATCCATACCAAGCCTAGCAAATATTTGCTTAACATCCATAAAAGCTACAAGTATATATTCATCGGTGAGCCTAGCTCTAAAAGCTATAGGGAGTAAATGCATATCGCGTGTTTGAGGAAAATCATTACGAGTAAAACTTTTTACGGGTAGCAAATCAAAAAAAGGCTCGGACCTGGATAAATCGTCCCAAAATTCCGCACCATAAGCAGGGTTGTAATACGAATATCTCAAAAATTGCTGCTTAACAAAGCTTCCGTTTGAGGTAATTACAATATCAGAATTTGCACTATACAAAAAAATGTCAACAATATGATTGTCATCTCGAAAAACTAGCTCCGAGAGAAATTGCGATGCAAGGTAAATATCATACGCATCCAAAAGGCTATCAAGCCGCAAACCAAGAAGAGATTTGTCGATATATGCGCTTATTACTGTGTCAGAAACAGATGACACCGTCGCCCCAAACTGAGTAGCTGCATGACTAAGTTCGGAACTGTTGTGTCGTATGATTTCATAATTAAGACTATCGGCGGAGAGACGAAATATGTTAACAAAGAAAATTGAAAAAATAACAATTATTAACATAAAACTGAAAAAAATATAGATAAAGAATGGAGCCCGCCTCTTATGTTTCACAAAGATCACCTCGCGCTGCAATCAAGTGTCATTAAATAATGGACTTGTCCGATAGCCCTTATTGAACCAATTATTCCGAGCGTAATTTTTTGCGCTCTTTGCAAAAAAAATTTGTGTGGCAGCTGCTATTGCGTGGTTTTTGCAAAAGCAGCGAGAGCACAAAGCGACAGAAAAATTGTGTGAAACAGGTTAGCGGACATGTCTAATACTTCGTAAAACCTCGGCATCACGCATAAATTGTTCAGGAGTTCCACCGCTGACAAATTCAATCAATGCTGCTTCGGCCGCTGCTACTGCAAAGTATGCCTCCCAAACAGGCCGACCATCCGCCAAAGGAAGCCACTGACCACCCGATTCATGATACACATGCAAGTTTTTTAGTTTGCCCATATTGGAAAGCAATCGTATGTCGTGCAGATTGCTTTCTAGGTCCGACCCGATATGAGGTTGCCAGTATGTATACACATTTTGCCGGGAAACCTCGTCTAGCAACAGAATCGTAGATTCAATCGTATCTGTAAGGGTATTGGCATGATATTCAAAAGATATACTTATCCTTTTTTCTAAGGCCATGTCTGCTGCTTGCTGTATGTTGCTCACAATCTCTTTTCGGGTAGCGGCATCTGTTTCCGAGCTTCCCTTTTCTCCTACCCAAATTCGTATATTGGGTGCGTGCAAAGCCGCGGCTACAGCTAAAATGCCCATAAAGTCCTCTCCGCTTCGTGCCTTATAATAGCTTCCGTAGGACAAGCATTTAAGTTGCCTTTGAGTCGTCAATTCAAAAACTTCCAAGGCCTTGTGTACATCACCGGGTGGACAGTGGATATCCCCTCCCCACTCTATTCCGTCCAGGCCGGCATTGGCAGTATGCTCAATTATTTCACGGGGTGTAAGGTTGCGAAAAGTCACCGAAACCAGGCCAGTATTCATGAGAAAAATCCACTCCCTACCTTATTCTTGTTGACATGCATTATTGTTGCTCTTTATGCAAATATTCGACTATAACTACTAAAAATTATACCATAATCACCGCCACCTGTCCACTCTTTTTTCGGTATCCTTTATCGCATCACCCTTTATAAAAACAGGAAACTATATGAATAGGGCGGCATGGTAATTGAACTCCGTGGCGAGTTAAAGATGTTTAATGACTATAAAGTATCATTTTGTAGTTATTAATGCTGTTAAATGACACTTTAGAAGAGATTGTTGTAACATAATGACACCATAAAAGAAATTATGCCCTTTAAATATATGTAAGTTGTAAGTATAATTAGGTATAATAACTATAACTGGTTCAGTATCTGACATTTTTTATAGTAGAATTTGTACTGAGCTGGGTATTAATTATCTTGGAGGAGGTTATAAAATGCAAAAAAGATTTTTAGGGTTTTTCTTGATGGCGATGATGCTTGTTTTATTGTTGGTTTTTGCCGCCTGCGGCGGCATCGACACAGCAACAGACACGGCAACACCTACACCTGCGCCGGCAGCTGCTGACGCAGCAACGCCAGCACCGGCAACGACAGACACAACAGATGATCTTGAGCCTATCACGCTGTCTATTGCTTGGTGGGGTGGCGATGCCCGTCACAATGCCACTTTGGAGGCAATTAGGCTGTACGAGTATCTTAATCCACATATCACAATAGAGGCCTTCTATCAAGGCTTTGGCGGCTTTTATGACCAATTTGTTATCCGTTTGGCCGGCCAGGAAGAGTGGGACATAATTCAAAACGATACCCAGTGGCTACATGACCTAACACTGCGCTTTGATTCCTTCGTAGACCTTTTTGAGTTTGGTCACATCTTTGACTTTGGTATGTTTGACGAAAGCGCGATGGCCGCCAGCACAATTGAGGGCAGACTTACTGCAATCCCTGTTAGTGGCAACGCTTTGATGCTTATTATCAATGAAGACCTAATGGATCGTTATGAAATTTTTGTAGACGATTGGACCTGGGAAGACATACTGTATCAAGGCAGGAGGCTTAATGCCATCAGCAGCGACTACTTCCTGCTTAATTTGCCGCCGAATGTTATGACAGACGGCTTTATGCAAACATTCATCAAGCAAAGAACGGGTTTGCCGTTAATTTTAGATGACTATACCCTTGGCTTTAATGAGAGCGATGCCGAAGAATTCCTCACCTTTATGATGTACCTTATTAACGACGGCATTATACAATCTTTTGAAGAGGCCGCTCTGTTTAACTTTTTGATGGCCACAAACCCAGCATGGCTGGAAGGCCGCATATTTGCGGCACCAAATTTGGGCTCGCAAGTGGCTGCTCTTGGCGGACATGACTTTGAACTTACCATCCAGCGTTATCCAATCGCTGCAGATGCGGTTGATTATGGAATTATGGTTCGTCCGGGCAACCTGTTTAGTGTAAGCAACAACAGCCCGAATATTGAAGAAGCTGTAAGGTTTGTAAATTGGATGCTTACAGACTTTGACGCAATCGTGGCTCTAAGCGATCAAAGAGGCGTTCCTGCTTCTGACCTAGCCAGAGATATCCTGCTTGATGAAGGCGCGATTTCACAAGTGCTTATTGATGCCCACAACGAAGCTGTGGCCCATGCTGCGGCAGTAACCGATGGTCACCTTAATGCCAATGCTCAGATTAGGGCTGTCTTGCTTGAAATAGTTGAAAGCGTTGGATACAGAGTGCTTACGCCAGAACAAGGCGCGGCCCAGCTAATTTCTGGTCTTGAAGCTGTGCTTGCGCAATTGAGAGCAGGGATTTAATTAAGCTACGGTTTCTTACACCTTTGATTAAAATGTGACAACTCAAGGGCATACGACACGATGTGTTGTGTGCCCTTGAATAAAAAATAAGATAGGATGGGAGGTTGGCCTTGTGAGCGCAAAAAACGCAGCAGTTAAACAACGCAAAAAACGTAGCTGGGACAAAGGGTGGTATATCGGACTTTTGTTTTTATTGCCGTGGATTATAGGGTTTTTAACTTTTGATATTTACCCCTTGTTTGCCTCGATGTACTATTCTTTTACTAATTTTGGTCTGGGGGCAGCTTACAACTTTGTAGGCTTGGCCAACTATATAAACATTTTTACCAACGACCTTGTGTTTAGACAATCTCTTACTGTTACATTAATTTACACTTTATTCGCCGTGCCCGGAAGGATACTTTTTGCATTGTTTATAGCAATGATACTAAACTGGAAACTTAGAGGCATAGGCATTTTTAGAACGGCGTATTATCTTCCGTCAATTTTGGGTGGTAGCGTGGCTGTGGCCGTGTTGTGGCGGGCAATTTTTATGCACAACGGTGCGATAAACTCTGCACTATCGTTTTTTACAGACGAGCCGGTGGTCATCCACTGGTTGGGAAGCCCCGATCTTGCCCTTATCCCTATAATCATTCTTGCAGTTTGGCAGTTTGGATCGTCCATGGTGCTTTTTCTTGCGGGCCTAAAGCAAGTGCCGGCAGAACTATACGAAGCTGCTATTGTTGATGGGGCAAAAAGCTGGCGCGTCTTTATATCTATCACTTTGCCGATGATTTCGCCTATTATTCTGTTTAATTTGGTTATGCAAACGGTTAATGCATTCCAGGATTTTACGGGCGCTTTTATCCTAACAGGCGGCGGCCCACTAAGGGCGACCTATCTGTACGGAATTATGCTTTACGAAACAGGCTTCATCCAGTTTAGGATGGGCTATGCTAGTGCTTTGTCCTGGGTGCTGTTTGTTATCATCATAGCTATGACGGCAGTGATATTTAAAACATCAGGAAGATGGACGCATTATGAAGATGGGAGGCGGTTTTAATGTATCAAACAAAAAGATCCGCGCTTTCAAAAACCATAGCCTATGTTTTCTTAATTACATTTGGTTTTCTTCTTATATATCCACTACTTTGGCTGGTTATTTCGTCTTTCAGGGCTACAAATGCCGAAATTTTTGGCACAGCCAGCCTTATTCCGCAGTCCTTCACCCTTGAAGGCTATCGTCTTGGCTGGCAAGGTACAGGAGGAATAAGCTTTGCAACATTTTTTGCAAACACATTTATGCTGGTTGTTCCGACGGTTGTTTTTACTGTAATTTCCAGCGTCATCGTGGCCTATGGCTTTGCCAGGTTTAATTTTCCGTTAAAAAGGCTACTGTTTGCCTTGATGATTTCTACTTTAATGCTGCCAAATGCCGTTACAATCATTCCGCGCTTTATATTGTTTAGGGAGCTTGGCTGGCTGGACACCTACCTGCCTTTCATTGCTCCGGCGGCCTTGGCAAACCATCCGTTTTTTGTGTTTATGTTGATACAGTTTTTCCGCGGGCTTCCGCGAGAGCTGGATGAATCTGCCACCATAGACGGCTGTAATTCTGTGCAGGTGTTGTGGTATATATTGCTGCCGCTTTGCAAATCTGCATTGTTT
>Ga0131853_10001338_pt1 | contig 44150 bp, 20 predicted proteins | sample TergutLab28metaG_FD_92764 | JGI IMG/M metagenome (GOLD analysis project Ga0131853, IMG submission 92764) | Labiotermes labralis P1 segment gut microbial communities from Petit-Saut dam, French Guiana - Lab288 P1 (version 2) (version 2) | ecosystem: Host-associated > Arthropoda: Insects >... | reverse complement strand
TGTGCATGTTTTCTCTTTTTTGTTTTTAATTATTATATCTGGCCTATTTGCTGTAACTTCTCTGTTTGTATGTACTGCTTGATTCCACAACACTGTAACATCTCCCTCTTCACACACTGGCTTATTATTATTGTTATTATTACTATTATTATTTCTGTTTTCATAAACACAAATTTTACATCTTCTTTCAACACTTATTCGAGGCGGAGGAATTTCAGCGCCCTCTTCTATTTCTTATTATTAAAAATTATTCTTATAAAAAAACGAATTTCTCATGCAATTCGGATTACGACGACATACGTTATGAGCATAACTACACTGAAAATCTAAGGCTGCTGTCTAGGTTTACGTAGCTGTAAATGTCGACACTACTTTCCTGCTGGTGATTCTCCAGCCTTGTTTCGGTTTTTGTACTTAAAAATCCTGACCGTGAAAGATTATTTTACGAATAACACAAAAGGGCCGCGGTCGATAACAGATTCTCTCACCTGACACAAAAAACCGCGGGTGGAAGTAGGTAACATGTATAGAGTAGATAAGAGAGGCATACAATTTTTGGTCGGAATATCACAAAGCAAGAGACCGCTTGGCAGACGCCGGCATAGGTCAAAAGATAAAATAAAACGGTTTATACCCTACCAGGATATGGCTGAGTGAATTAGATTCAAATGGCTTGGGGGAGGAGCCAACAGCAGCAGCTCATAAATATTATAATGACATATCTTATATCGTATTTAATCAAAGAATATTTTGGCCAGCTGAATAACTAGAAAATTTTAGAAGAAGAATCTGTCAATTGAAGTAAAAACCTCCTCCTCTTTTTCCTTTTCCTTCTTCTTTTCCTTCTTTTCCTTATTCTTCTTCTTCTTCTTTTTCTTCTTCTCCTTCTCCTTCTCCTTCTTCACCTTGCTCGTCTTCATTATTAACCTTTTGGAGCCGGAATTATTTTTTTTAATTTTAGCACATCCTGTATATAAAATATGAATAATACAGGAACCAAATATGTTAGAATTATGAAACAAACTGCATTTTGAAGAGAAAAAAACGGAAAGTATATACCATTTTTAAAATATTCAGTACCTATATATGTTAAATAAATATATAGAACGCAACTTTAGAGGTTGGCGGTGCGGTTAATGTTCTATATATTACATTAATCTCACTTATGTAAGTTATCCGAATTATACAAGTGGAACAACCTGCGTCTCCAGGGTATATGATGTTGCAGTTATTATTGAGCTAGAATATATGATACATACTATTATTATTATTATTATGATACGTGTTGTACTCTATGGTTCATGTTTGCTGAGCAATGCACAAGTTTTTACGTGGCAATAAATTGTCTTTAATTATACTGAAACATGCATACTCTATAACATTTCAACGCCTGTACGTTTTTCTACGGCTTTTCATAACAACGTAGGAACAAGCGTATGTGCAGCTGACCGCAAATAATTGTACACATTTGAAATTATTTGCTATGCATCCTTAATCAAAGTGTTCACTTTGTGACACGGATTCCCTGTACCAGAAGAATGACCATTGGTTCAATATGAACCTATATAGCACTAGCACGGAAAAAGAAAACTTGGGTGAATGCTGCAGGATGAACTGCACTGGAAAAGCCAGAAAAATTAGTTTGTAAAACGTACTAAGCTAACTATGCTTTCAAACAATTTACATTTTATTTTGTTGAAATTTTTTGACATGGAACATTCAAAATTTATTACCGAAAATTTCAGTTACTCGACACGGTCTGACCCACATACCTGTGAAATAGCCGGGGTGGGGGGGGGTTCGAAAACCGATATCCTATCCAATCTCATACTGTAAATCATGCATTACGTTATACATAAATTATTACAGTAACCTGTAAACATACATACTTTAATATATTAAATCATGTTCAGTAACAATATAAAAATGAATGCCTAAACAAGGTATTTATTCTTAATTAATGTACTTGCATATCAAGGAAACAGTTACATTAGGTCAAATTTGAAAATATTAAGATTTTAATATACATAAAAATTTCGAAATTAACAATTATGTATGAAATTGTATATAGTGATTTAATATGTCAAGCAATTAGCAGTCAAGTATCATCTGGTATTTATAAAAGGGAAGTGAAGGAAAAGTATCAACAATAAACCTTCTTATAACAGCAGCGATGGCCCTAGTAACAGGCGACGTAAAGACTGAGTGGGCAAAAACAAATAGCAACAGTTCACATTTGTAAAGTAAAAACATTTTTGTTCTGGTGAATTACTGAGTCGTGCAAAAATGTATGTCCGTAACCACATTTACAGTTCTAAGCTAACAATGTAGCACGCTGAAAGTTCGCCTAAAACATACTGAGAAAAAGAGAGACAAATTTACAAAATAGTACACCAGACCACATCTCGCCGCAAGGATTTTCTCTTCTGGGGGATTTCAAAGACGATGTCTAAGTCTGTCCGCTGCGGACAACACAAGAAAAGCTGCCTGTAGTCACGGGCCATACAGATCTGTGCAAATATTAAGATGACATTACCTAAAATTTGGCAAGGATTTAAATAATGTTTAGACCATTCTGCAGACAATGCTGAAGAAAACTTCATTAGTTCATAAAAGCAAAGCAGTATCGTTACAGGCCTGTAGTGGTCCAGAGGGTTCCTGAAAGTTAAGTTTCCAGATTTCATGACAACGGAACAGGATGGTGGTAAGGTTGTCAGCCTTAGGCACAGGCCGCCTTTACCCCCAGGAAATGCTCCTGGTACTTATTCCTGTTAGAGGCCGAGTCCACCCCAGGGCCATAGTGCGATTTTATATCAATGACAAATGACACCAACTGGGATCGAACCCGCGACCTTCCGATTCGTAGCAAAGCGCCTTAACCACTGTGCTACCGCTCATTAGTTCATAAGTTGTAATAATACACCGTGAGTTAATGTCTCACTTAGACTTCAGTTTCTATTTACTCAATTATTACACCAACCACTGCACTTATATAAAATTTATAAAATTTACACATTAAAACATTAAAAAAGCTCCGCCATGTTTCGGTCCTAAAACCATCATCAGGGAGCTATATATTCCTTGCTAAAATCACACTAGAAATAGTCACAGATTAATTTCGTTGTACAAGTTGGGTGTTGTGGCAGCATGCCGTGTTGTGTAATGTTATGTCTTGTACATGCTGCCACACACCGTTATATTGATGTGCGCCTTCCAGATGTAGGTAGTACAGCCGTTGATTGAGATATTGTTTCTTGCGATCAGGAACTTAATTACACATAACACAACACGGCATGCTGCCACAGAACCCAACTTGTACAACGAAATTAATTTGTGACTATTTCTAGTGTGACTTTAGCAAGGACGATATAGCTCCCTGATGATGGTCTTAGGACCGAAACATGTCGGAGCGTTTTTAATGTTTTAATGTGTAAATTTTATAAATTTTATATAAGTGCAGTGGTTGGTGTAATAATTGAGTAACTGGACAACATGCACGGTGTAACAATAAAAATAAAAAATTCAGTTTCTATGTTTATCACAAACGTACTATAAATTGTATGAGATTAAAATCGTTAAAATCACATTTTAACACTCCATAACAAACAAAATACTCCAATTCTTTCATACCCCTTAAATAAACTGCACTCTTTCAATTTTCGGCATTTTGCACTCCGTGTCTTGAAAAGACAGGGGCATGTGGTGGCGCAGTCACTTGAGGCACTGCGCTACAAACCGGAAGGTCGCTGGCTCGATTGCCAACTCCGTCAAGGGAATATCTCCGGCCGCAGTATGGGGTCAACTCAGCTTCTAACAGAAATTATTAGCAGGAATATTTCCTGGGAGGGAGGGGGGGTAAAGAATAACGGTGAGTAGGACTGACAACCTTACACCTTCATGTGCAGATTATCATGAAATCTGGGAGCCTCAACCTCCTGGAATCACCAGGGTCCGTCCAGGCCTGCACAGCGATTGCTTTAACTTTCTTGCTTTTGTCTTGAACATTTTCATTCATTAGTTATAAAACAGGAAAACTAAAAACAAAATAAATCCTACCCCTTGGAATCAGACGACGCCGTACAGACGTCATGAACGCTTGCTTCACTTAATCCATAACGATAATTTCGTGTGTCTCCAACTAATGTCCTCTACGCGTGTATCGTAACTGAATAAGGAATTAAATTAACTTCGCGGGACTTCGGTGTCTTAACATATATGCATGAAATTAGTAGCAACACAATTTTTAAAAAACACTGAATTATTCTGACTTAAATTCGTCCTTAAAATATGTTTTTAAAAGACAAGAATATGCCATCACACACACACACACACGTTCTGTTCTTTATCGTCATATGCTGAAAGCTCCTGTAGATACAAACTGTACAGCTTTGGGCGTTAAAGTGTATACAGCCTTTTAAGAACCATCACACTGGAAAAATCGATGCAATAGGAAAGAGTGGGTTTTGCGCTACAGAGATTAGTTTCCATACTAAATCAGAGACATTTTTGTGGGGTAGAGAGTTATCTCTGTCAGTAACGGAAAAACATAACTATGTTCACCGTCTAAAGTCCTAGTACGCCCACAGTAATCTTAATTCTGGTGAAGACAATTTTGTACCTACTGGGTCATTACTGTTGTGATAATGCCTAAATGGCGTTACGGATCCTGTAGTTCTCAAATACTCGGTTGGATATTGACTCTTATTTCGCTGTTTGTTTTTAGCGCAACACCCCCCAGTGGGCCAGGGCCTCCTCATTCACGATGTTTCTAGATCACACACAACAACGCACCACAGTCGGTTGGACTCCTCTGGACGAGTGATTAGCTCGTCGCAGAGACCTCTACCTGACAACACACAACACCCACAACTGACAGACATCCATGTCCGCGGCGGGATTCGAACCCACAATCCCATCAAGAAAGCGGCCGCAGACCGACGCCTTAGACCGAGCGGCCACTGGGACCAGCGACACTTATGTTAGGTGGTTTTAAAATTGGCTCAATTCCAGTTTTCAGACAAAAGAGCTATTGTTACGTTCAGGTGACAGCGCATCGCCAATTCTTACAACAAAACCAAATAGATGCACTAATTTCCTCAAATTTATTTTTGGAATAAAATTCCACATATTTCGGACAGTTTCTCTGTCCATCATCAGGAGTTTTCCCTGTACACACAACAATGGTATACATCATAGAGGTTTACTGACAGTGTCAGCAAACCTGTATGATATATACCATTGCCATGTGTACAGTGAAAAACTCCTGATGATGGATGGAGGAACCGTCCGAAACATGTAAATTTTTATTTCACCAGCAAAGATGGTAACTGAACACAGAATGTTCCGAATAACTATTGAAAATTATATCCGGTGATTGTGGAGAATATCATTAAACGAAACAGTTATTAGTGCAATGCGCAGTCACGGGAATATCACTGACAAGAGCTTAGTTCAACATCACAAACCACAGCCCCCCCCCCGTGTAAAGAATAGTAACCGAAGACCTTGGCGTGCATCCGTACGGCACATACATAGTAACAACATTATTCAACCTCAACACACAACTCAAGTGTCGAGTGCTGTAATATCATGTCAGAGATGAAAAACAGCGAACCAGAACTGCCATCATTAATCGTTTTCAGTGACGAGGCCATCCTTCATCTGAGCTGTCAAATTAATAGACATAAATACGTGCTGTGGGAAACTGAAAAACTGCACGAATTGTGAGCGGCAACGAAAGGGATTCGCCCAAACTAAACGAGTGGTGTTCAGCCCCAACTCAGTACTGCTACGTCTTTCCTCCAAAATGCAACTCTCGCGAGTCAAGTTTCTACATATGCTCACCGACTGGGTTAAAGGCTTTTGCGTCGGTCTAGCTGCTTCTGGTGCGTGAGTCATCTTTGGGATATGGTGTGTACGTTCATTAAATCTGAGGCAGGCAGTTGCTGATTGTAACTGATTAAGCCTTTATTAACTAGTAATTTCGCCAGCGGAATCCAGCTAACCGCTTTCAGTTCAGGTGGTGTTTTACACTCATCACTAGAAATTCTACTTATTGGGCCCCGACTTCTAGCACACTTCAAACTTCCGTGCCCTCTTTGTCTAACAATCATAAACTCCCTCCCTTCGATTTCTACAAGAACAACTCACTGTACTATTCACATGACTGGTTGCTTCATATTTGTAGAACGTCCCCTCATTTTACGATAATGCACTTGGAAACCTCACTGGTGTATATAAGATATTTCGAGGCTTCTTGGGTTCGAGACTTAGATGTGTCAGACAGTGACTTGTGCATTCTCTGGAAGATTATGAGTATTTCAGTTTTTCACCATTTCTTTTAGGCATTAGTCAAGCTTGCTCATTATTTCCTTTGGCGGTTGCTCACGACAGGGATTCGAAACTTAAAATCCTCTTACGTCCTACTGTTGACATTTTTTAATGCTTACCCCTTATGTACGTTTGATGTCAGTAAGAAAATGAAGAACGTGGCCCACATTTGATGTTTGTTCGGTTTTCTACAGATGGCTTCGAACCACTCACAATGAAGGCCAGCAGTCCATACACAATCCGTTCCAAAATAACTACATTAAATGACGTTCGGCTACAGATAGCAGATCTGTAAACAGTATGTGTTACCACTTAACGCCAGAGATTCCACGTAGTATTACCAAAAAACTAAAGAACATTGTGCCCTAATCCGTGCATGATATTTCAATCTTTCTTCCCTCTACGACAAACGAACAGAAGGGGTCTACAACGGTCACTTGTTTCACTCCTGACGTACAAAATGGTCAAGACACCTTTATGTGTTACTGGGTCTTGATAAATCTCAGGTATAAATAAAATTGAACTGAAGGTACGAGTATTTTATGTGCACACAAAATGTTGTGTGTGTTCTAAAACGAAGTGCTGACGAAGACGTTACTTAGACCTTGAAAATTTTGACAATGATCTTTATAATTACTTATTACGATCCAACCAAACATACTATTTAGTTCTTATACAAATTATTGTTCACATTAGCATATCCCCAACATGTTTCGGCTTCTAGAAAGCCATCAATAGGGAGATGCGTTTAAGGGTATATATATATATATATATATATATATATTTCCGACTATAACATTGCACTGCACAATCAGATGTGAATAATTAGATACATAAAAACTAATTAGTGTGCTTGTTTGGATTCTAAGAAATAATTATATAATACATGGACAAAGAACGACACTAAGCTTTAGGATTCTTGATAGTTAAGAACTACATGATACTATTGTATACAGATGTACCTCCCTCATCAAATACTACTTGTGTGGTCAAATCAATATAAATGAGGTCCACTGAATATCTAGCACGGTTAGGGAAATAAGAAACAACTACACAATTTTCGAAAATATTTCAAGAAAAGAAACCGCATAACAGATGAAGCCGTAGACAAGAAAATTCTAACATTTATATACATGTATATATTGTTGGGACAAGCTTTGGGAGTGGGAATACTCCTTCTTCAGGATCAGATCCAAAGTCGTGGTCGTGTAAAATTCCGGTGGGTTTCGTAAAAGAACGAAATGGCTGACTGAACAAAGACCTCGGGCCATGTACTTACTTTCGGTATCCCGATCATATCCAGGTACCTGATCAACACATCAAAACTGTGGTACGAGTTTCGAGGCTTTCGACACAGACCAGAATGAAGCTCAACAACAGAGCGCATTTTGAAAAAGCTGAAGTCATTTCTATGACTATGTCTTTTAGACCAATTTCAATATTATTCTCCGAAGCCCTTCTTTTTCTATGATGTTAACCCTAAGAATATCAAAACTATATTTATTCCATCTAATGTTACGAGGAGAAAAATTATCAAATCAAGAAATAGTTCACCTGTTCACCAGAGTAACCATATCTCTAGGCCTTCTTACTTAACCTATTCCAAATGTGCCTCTACGCTCTTTAACTTTTTTCCTGTATTCCCCCCCCCCCCCCCGTACATAGGCACAATCTCTTCGACCGTATAATGAACTGTTTTAGGGTGGAAATATTTTCCTTACGCATTTGTATTTTCAAAGGTTTTCATGACGTTACACACATTAATGGACGGACGATAGCAACATATGAACCACACAACCCTAGTCTTCAAGCTGTCTCCGTTTAGTGTAAAAGTGAAGTCATTTCACCGTGTACGTAGAGAGGTATGTCTCCACTAATGAACCTGCAGCAAGGCACCGGGTTGTATGGGCAGATCAATCAGGCGCAAAGCAGCAAAAAAAAAACCGCAACTGCAAGAAGTACCTGCTAGTGATGCATGTGTCTGCATGTCAATACATCGTCATAATTAGCAACACTACAAAACTGAAGAGGCAGCCGATAACTCAAAACCAACCCACTACGCTACTCACCCGGCGTTTCAATAACGCTACTGTCCCTCATACGAAAATTCAACTCCCCAAAAGTCTGTATACCACATAAAATTCAGTTAATGCACAATGTCAAAAAACACAGGCGTATATTGTCACATATCTTCCGAAGATTGCTGACAGCCCTCTGTGTTCAATTGCAAATTTACAGGGGCTGATACGCTTACAAAAGAAACACAAAGGAAAGAAGGGATTTCTGAGAGAAAGAAAGGTAGAAAGGAATAAGGAAAAAGGACGGAAATAATGAAGAAAAAAGGAGCGAAAGGCAGTGGGCAAGAAAGAAAATAAAGGAAAGTAAATAACATAAGGCACAGAAGGTAACGGAAAAGCCCATTGCGGGCCGTCTTACAAAGACCATATGCAACATACAGCATCGTGATTAAAAGGTTTCACAGGAAGGAAATATTGTAGTTAAATGAGAACATATCGAATTACGTTAAAAATGAACCAGCGTCTCTCAGAAACATGGAAAAGCACGCACCACACGTATCGGTTTTGTATCTTCTACAGAGAGGCTGTAGATACTAATTTTGTCTTTTATTACTCGTGTTTCCCTTTTGACTTCCAAGCAGCGTTCGTCTTTTTAAGACATTTGTAAGTCAATTTATTGTATTTTACGAAATAGCACTGCACTTTCACTAAAGAGGATCTTTAAACCAAATAACGACGAAATAAATACTTTACTACATATAAAGTCCTTACCAGTTTTGTACTTTATTTCTTTCAGTATAATTCATATTTTCACCTTTGTTAAATTTACTGTCGCAAAAACACAAAATATTGACGTCCATTCGATAAGCGTTAATGAATCCGGCGTTCCATATGTTATAAGTTCATGCTTATTTTTATTCTTGGTATCACAGTTTGTCTGGCTGGCCGTTTCAACAAACTACAGTTCTATGTTACTGTCATTATTATAGCACATCCTACCACCACATTACGAAAGTACTATGAATGACTTAGTTTGTGCCAGTTCAATACGACCGGAGTTTATACATTCCGACTTCTATCATTGCATGAATCTAACAGGCGCTGCTTGTTGCTGCTGCTATAACCAACTGGCGACGGCTTTTCAGTTCCACACATAGCACGACAGTCACGAAGCGTCCAGGAGAACCAGTTAAATATGAAGTAGTCACCAGCCACACGAATGAAAACTTTTCATAAGTCATTAACGCTCGCACAAATGTATTAAGAAAATTCACTTTATCGGCCCATGTAATTCGCAGTCTTTTCAGGAGCGAATAGAGTTTTCAGTTCGCGAGTTTATCCTTCGGGGAAGCTGAAGATGAGTTACAACAGACAGGCAAAAGAATGGGGTGACAGAGACAGGGGTAGTTGCTGCTGTCTTAATTACAACGTGCTGAAATGAGTAATTTCGGTTTGGGTAACTGGGGGAGCTGGATACCAGACGAGGCGGAGGTTTGAATAGAGAAATACTCTTTGTTTGACAGGCTCTTTCCAAAGTTAGGTGCCTTTGTTTCGTACGTGGTTTCGGGTCATGAGAAGGATAATCCTTTGTTAGAGGAAGATCGGTGGCTACATTCGGTTTACATATGCATAATACATAACTGGCCGCAATTCGTCTGCCTCCTCCACATCTTTTCACTTTTCTGAGTCTAGATTTTCGGTATGGATTACTGGGTAACACAATTCCTTGTAAGAGAAAACCTATGGGGCTAGATCTGTGGATGAATATATATATATACACACACATACGTGGATTTCAGGTCTGCAAACTGCGAATTTAATCAGGGATTTAGAGTAAAATCTGTGTCTGAAAAACTTATAGAGGAATAATTTAATTCTAGTGAATTACATCATACATTGCACCCCTTTAATGAAGGCTGTTGTGTAGCTGCATAAAACGCACTTAAATATTAGAAGTCACGTACTGTTCGTTGAGTTTGAATCACATTTCTTTGAATGTGCCTCTTAATGCCATCGTTATGCCAGTGCACATCCACCACATAGAAGTTTATATATATATATATATGCGGTAAAATCTCTTTTTGTTTCCAGAAAAATGTCCCTACTGTAAATGAGGCACAGGCTTCACTACTGTTGTTACAAGAGCCCTCACTAGCCCCTACCTTTCACCCACGTTAACACAGTCCAAATAATCACGTCCTATTCCAGATCCTTTTTAATATTATCAACCAAACTACGTCTAGTCCTCCTGACCTTTTCCTTTCAGTTCTTCCAGTGCACTGCGCCTGTACTGCACGTCCACTCCACGCATGCTGCATGTCTCACGCTTGGCATTCGTCTCCATTTTATCTCCCTAATGATGTTAAGAAGACACGAAATGTTGTTCCACTTCAGAATCCACGATTCACCCAATTCCGTTAATGCGGGTCACTCGTAACTTTTCGTCGCATGTAACTTTTAACGATTAGTTATTACCAGCTCACAGGCACAAGCACTCCAATAAAAAAAAACTCTTCTGCAAACACCAAGGGTCCCTCAGTTGACACACATATGATTCCTCTTCCGCACAACATAAAATTCGCCAATGTATTCGCGACAGCCTGTATAAAACTACACAATAATCGAAAATAAGATTTCATTGAAACATGGAATGCTTCATGCCATTTCGATAAATGTATTTCGAGAAAAGGTGGGTTTAGAGTTCAGATTGCTAAATGCCCTTTTTTTCCTGTGGCGCTGCGGCCCAACGCGGGCCATGGCCTCCTCATTCTTGAGGTTTCTAGACCACACATAACGACGCATCACAGTCGGTAGGACTCCTCTGGACGAGTGATCAGCTCGTCGCAGAGATCTCTACCTGACAACACACAACACGCACAACAGACAGACATCCATGCCCCCGGTGGGATTCGAACCCACGATCTCAGCAGGCGAGCGGCCGCAGACCTATGCCTTCGACCGCGCGGCCACTGGGACCGGTAAATGCCCTTTAACCTCTGTAAGACAGTAAGTCACATTTCAGCATATCACAGTATTTTAATCTTAGAGGATGCTGAAAATGACTGGAGTATATAGATGTTATATGTATGGTCATATAAAAATACATTAATCTTACATGACATTCACATTGTATAAACCGAAGACAATCAAACTGGTAAAATATTAAACATAATGAGATATCCTCCATGAAAATACTATAAAAATTCCATCCGTCAGCTTGTTAAAAAATCACGCACCACACAATGTCTGCACTTTCTAGACAGTCGTTGTTTATACAAGTAGAGCAAAGTCACTGGATTCTGAAGGCAACATGACAATTTTGTACCGTCAGATAGCTTTTGTCCCACTGACTGATATACGTGAATGACATAGACATCTTTTTTTGACGTTTTGCTGACCGTGCATTTTTGTTTTACAATATGTTAATTTCATACCCCTACATGTTTCGAGAACATGAAATAAACTTATTATAAAACAAAAATTTTGTGCATCAAGTTGGTTAATTACTGAGATATATATAAAGACATCTATTTGCGTAGCAAGTGTATGTCAAGCTCTGCATACATTCAACCTAACGGCGAGAGCAGAGGGTCATGCACAGCTGACGGAAACACCGTGGGTAGTAACAAACATCATACGAAGCGATTCGACTCCCAAACATAGAAATTATTACTGTCATTATTTTGTATCGGAGTATGTAGTGTAAAACGGTGTAAATCCGGACATTACAAATAAGAAGTTCCCTCCGGTATGTGTGCGTATTTACTGTTTTGTGACGGTTCCGCTAACTTTCCTTGAATTGACGTTAAAATAAAGTAAAATATTTTCTGAATTGAACAGTTTGCATTGCGAAAAATCTTGCCCTTCCCTTTTGTGTCACGGTTCGTGTGGTGTGTGAAAGTTTTATAAACTGAAAATTTTCGTAGCGACAGATGCAAATATCGGATAAGGGTTCATGGAAGGGCAGGCAGGACTTTATTTCCAAGGTCTGGAAAGTCAGATGACGTCAGAAGGTTTAAATTTCGTGCAGAATATTGTAGAATGTTGATGATTCTATAAATGACAGATAAGATATTTGTTTCTTATGATAACTGCGTGTAAATGGGGAGTCAACACTGTTAACCTTTTGGCGCCGGAATTATTTTTCTAATTTTAAGCACACCCTGTATATAAAATGTGAATAATACAGGAACCAAATACGTTAGAATTATGAAACAAACTTCATTTTGAAGAGAAAAAACGGAGAGTATACACCATGTTTAAAATATTCAGTACCTATATTTGTTGAATAAATATATTAAACTGCAACTTTAGAGGTTAGCGGTGCGGTACGACCACTATAGTTGACATTAGGCGTCAAAGGGTTAATTTAAATTTGTTCTTAATGTGGACAAAATATTCATTAAGCAAGCATCAATTTGCAGTTTTAAGGCATAATGCTTTCTATAGTATATGTGTTTGAGTATATTTGCTTTTATCTATGTAAATACAGTATTCCATTATATGGTTAAAATAAAATATTACTGTATTTTTTCACCGTGTTGCTTTAACATATCCGTATTCGAGAAAATAATGTGACGGAAACGTCTGATACTTTAATATAACTATGTAGAGTAGATGTCCTTAGTGACAAGAATATTTCATACTAACACACTACATGTGTTTTAATAGCACGAAATAAATTTGAAACATTCTGTAGTACCAGAAAAAGTGAAAGTAAATTACTGGATAATGGAACTTAATTCTCTAGTAAAATATGTTATTGTGTTACTAAGAATTTCATTTCATAATAACTTTTTTGTGCTGACATTCTAGTCAAAACTAGAATTTCGAGTTCCCAGTAATGCAGGTAAACTCGAATTCAGAAGACTGTTTATACTGAAAAGAAAAATACCTGAGGCTACTGAGTTGAATATGCAGCGTAACATCGCAGACCGCTTGAACTTTCAGTAAGAATACTTATTATGTAGCAGGCAAACACACTGGTGTTCAAAACAGCAGTGCAATTTCTTTATCATTCTGTAGTGCAACGGTGTGAACCTGTAACTACAGGATACCTTATTTCATAAGCCTGCTGAAAAAATAAATATTAATAACCGACTTTTTGGCTATGAGGATTGTCTTTAGGATATAATAAATGGTCTGTCCACAAACTTACATTTATACAAAATGAAGAAATTTCATGGTGCTATATAACAACGTGCAAACATTCATATAATAAAACCAACTAGATGCACTAATTTCTCAAATTTATTTTTGGAATAAAACTCTACATGTTTTCGTCATTTCCTCTGTCCATCATCAGGAGCTTTTCACTGTACACACAGCAATGGTATATGTCATACAGGTACCATTGTTGTGTGTACAGTGAAAAAACTCCTGATGATGGACAGAGGAAGTGCCCGAAACATGTAGTTTTATTCCAGAATAAATTTGAGAAATTAGTGCATCTAGGTGGTTTTATTTTAAGAATTCATCACGATGCACGGTCACCTGAACGTCAAACTTAACAAACACTACAGCACACACATTTTGAAACACTCTGTTCTATCCATTCTGTGCCTAAGAATCCATCACCATCTGCCAATGACCTACCAAGAAAATCGAACTACGCCATACTGCAGGCGAATTTGAACAAGCGAATCTGAATTTTCAGTGCCAAGCAGTGAAAACAGATCGCCGGGTTCGCCTTTTCCTCAGCATAAATACACTACCGGACGCCAGAATGCTTCTTCCATGAGTTCTTTTTCAAAGGTTTACTGAAGCTTTAAATAACAAATTTCTCATTACTATACAGAGGAATGCCCGCATATTTTATATAGGGGGCTCTGCTTAGAAAGTCGATTTATTTATTTAGAATTAATAATATTTGGTTAAAAACATGAACAGTGCTACGACAGTTGGGTCCGTAGTTAAACCTGCGAAACCAAATTACTAAAAAAAAGCAAAAAATGAGAGATGACGATACATGCTTGATCTAATAAATAACAGAAAAAAATAATCATACATTTTTAATTTCCTACCGTGCAGTTTGGCATACCAAATTCGATTTCATGTTTATTCAATGCACGTCCAAATTTGTTACTGCTTATGCAAACTCATCAATGCGTGATTGTGCCAAGTATGTTCCTCCGAAACTTCTGTAATCGTTTACTAGTATTAAGGGTTATCGTAATCATTAAGGCCGAGTTCTAAACCTTCCCTCAATGACAACGTCAAATCCCACAGCACGACCGAACTGACAATTTCAAAATATCACTTTACTTAGTATTCACAATTTTTTTTCGTTAGGATTCAAGTCTTCTGAGAAGTTCAGCTGTGAGTTTGGCGAGTGATTCTCGACGTTTCGAATGATCGTGTAGCCTCGTCGAGATACATTTTTCAAAAATAAATATGAACTTTAAAGTGGCACTTATTAGACGTAACTTCTGTTGCGCAGACAGCCATTCTTCTGTCTACCAGAAAATCAGCGGTTGGATTGTAGATTTAAGGAAAGTAGAGGTACGCTGCAAAACTATATTTTCCAAGTACGTTGTAATCTCCTTTCCCTCTTATACAATATCTACATCCGCCATTTAGTACAATTCGTGCGAAGAATGAAGATAATTAAATCTACGTTTTAAAACATTCATGCTCTTTTCATGTTGCTCAGTCCCAAATTTTACATTCCAACAACGGTAAATGTTTGTAAGAAAATATAATTCACTTATGGCTAAAATGTATAAACTTTAAATTCAAATGTATTTTTAAACAGAGCAAACTCCTCTTAATAAATGCTCTTAAAAATGTTAAAATCTGACAAACAAAAGAAACCCCACTTACTGCTGTTACAGAATGTCTACATCAAAACTTAAACACTCGAATTTTGGTTTCTCTTTCTAGACGGTTCCCCGCAATGAGGAATGCACTATTTTCATGTTTCTTGGTGCTTCTTAGGAGAAAAGGAGAATTTCACTACAAGCATATTACTCAGTACATAATTATCGACCTCGTAATTCGTTACGAAACTTAATGCATTTTATGGAACTCAAAATTTCACAGCGGTATTCACAACAAGCAGGCACTGGAGCCTATTGCGAGGAACCTAAATTCATATTGCATCCTCACACAGTTCTTTCAACATACGTGTTCACATTGCCCTTTCATCTGCTGCCATATCTATCAAATGGTATCTTTCCTTTAAGTTTTAAATTAAACTTCTCTCACATGCTCCATCCATGTCATCATCATTCACTCTCTCACCCTAACACACTGAGCGTAACGTTCCATTTACGTTCATTTTACATTCTGCGGCATTTGGTATACAATAAATGAGCTTTGAAGGTTTGCCGTCATTTCGTCTGACTCCCTACAGGAACATGTGGCAGGACGTAACGAACAAGGTAAAGAAAAAAGTTCCGTAAGAAGTGAGAAACTATGCGCTTCACAAGAATTTAGATCTGTGGAATGAACAACCAGCCAATCCAAAGGATATGGCATTTTATGAATCTCAAATCACACAATACGTGGAATTATTTCTTAGTCTTTCTTTCGGCTGGAAAATTGTACATTTATCCTTCAAATGTTGTTTTATTTAATGGTGTAACGTCATGACTGACAGCCCGGATTAATAAAAAAAAATGTAAATAAATACGCAAAGAAATATATACATGTATGCCCACTGAATATATTCATGGTCACTACACTCAAATATGTTTTGACAATTGCCTTAGCCTTGACACCTGTATACCTACTCACAGTAGGTGTAGAGAATATTGTTGCACTTGATCACACTGAAACACACACACACACACTCGGTAGGACTCCTACGGACAGGGGATCAGTCCGTCGCAGAGATCTCTACCTGACAACACACAACACTCGCAAGGGACAGACCTCCCTGCCCCTGGAAGGATTCAAAGCTGCAGTCCAAGCAAGCAAGCGGCTGTAATCCCACGTCTTAGGCCGCGCGGTCCTTAGGATCGGCCGTTTGACATTTCGTGATTTCAAAATTGATAGCTCATCGAACTTTTGAAATTCACTTAACTTCTCATACATATATTTATATTTATGTCTATATTTATATTTATTTATTCTTTGGCGCAAAAACGCAATTCGAGCCTAGGCTGTCTCTTTTTTGAAGTTTATAGATTGCGCGCGCGCGCAAACACACACACAAAGTAGAACTTCGCTGAACGAGTAATCGGCTCGTCGCAGAGGCAACTACCTCCGTAACATGCAACAAACACAAGAGACTAGGATCCATGCTCCCGGTGGGATTTGAACCTGCGATTCCAGCAATCAAGGGGCTTTACAGACTGAACGGCCACCGGGATCAGCTACTATATATATATATATATATATATATATATATGGGCTTATTCGATTCGAGCTCTTTTAATAGCTCTGAATATACCCAAGCCGTACGGAACGTATGAGAGACGTCAAGAAAGCTTTCATGTTTCTTGAAGGCAGTGTGCTCACAAGTTTAATATTTCAGCTCATCATGCTCTGTTGGTACAGGCTCCGCCCAGAAAAGGCCTCTTTTAACACAGTTCCGTAAGAAACAGATGAACACAAGGGAGACTAAGTTCAAAGTTCTCAACACCAATCAATCTTCTAGAAAATCGCCATGTTACGATAGAACCTCCACTCCGGCACGGTCTCTCTTTAAACTAAGTCACCGGCCTACATAATAAAAATACACAACCGCGCGTTACTCTTCAACTGACACTAAAGTCACTTTTGAAGTGACTAAAACTTCTAAAATAACTTACTGTACAGATGTACACCACAAACGTAATAATAACGTGATTCCACATAAAATTGTCGGGAGATTATACTGACGAGGCTGTGAAATGTCTAGTGTATGCTTCCTTCCAATTATTGTAAAAAAAAAGTCAATAATCACAATAAATATGAATGCAGGTACTTTGAGGGAAGTGGGAATGCAGGAACGAAAAATGACACAAACCTAACAAAGTAAAAATAAAAGTTCATTGCTGTTTACAATTACGAATTCGAAACTACACGATTTGATTTCCAGATACAGACTTATAGTGGCAGTATCAGCAACAACAACTTAAAAATTCTACTGCAGCTTTTAGCCAATCTTCTGTCAGATATTCAGCTTCAATTTTCGTGTCCCTCGTCTTTATGACTTTTAAAAGTAGCAAATTTAAGCAGCAATTTAGCAGTTCTTTTCTTCATTTAATAAACGTGTTTGAAGAAAGGCTAAAGTACAGTCAGACACCAATAAACGTGTCTGAAGAAAGGCTAACGTAAGTCAGACACCAATAAACGTGTCTGAAGACAGGCTAACGTACAGTCAGACACCAATAAACGTGTCTGAAGACAGGCTAACGTACAGACACCAATAAACGTGTCTGAAGACAGGCTAACGTACAGTCAGACACCAATAAACGTGTCTGAAGACAGACGAACGTACAGTCAGACACCAATAAACGTGTCTGGAGACAGGCTAACGTACAGTCAGACACCAATAAACATGTCTGAAGACAGGCTAACGTACAGTCAGACACCAATAAACATGTCTGAAGACAGACTAACGTACAGTCAGACACCAATAAACGTGTCTGAAGACAGGCTAACGTAAAGACACCAATAAACGTGTCTGAAGACAGCTAACGTACAGTCAGATACAAATACAGCCTAGAAGCTTAGCTTCCCCTTGATAATAAGCTTATACCTAAAATCTTAAGTTTCAACGTGTATGTATCTTAAACACTGCATACATTAGTAGTGTTAAAGTTTAGCAGATGGAAGATGGTATTTAAAGGAACGTAAACAGAAAGTTTTAGTCTTGCTTGTTTCGCCTACGATGTCAGACAATAAGTGAAAAACAACTGTTTCAAATAATAATAGAATTACAGCACCAACGTCTTTCTCGCTTCCAAGTAACAAGATTTTGTAATTCATTCATTAGTTAAATACTGCATACCGAAGATAAAGTTTATGTTCAAATGGTGGCGAAAACAGAATCAATTCAGACGAAAGCAGCACACATTACTACATTACACGTGTTCACGTAATGCCTTCGTCTACACTTGCGTCGTACAACAGCAAGTATACGTTACGTTTCCTGGTTAAAAGAGTGAAGGAAAGAGAACAATAAACATTTCGCTTAGCTTTTGTTCTTTATTACAAGCGATCACAATAGTAACACAGTAACAACAGTCGTACGACAATTTGTGACACATGAAGAATTGGATTATGATGTCTATTGTATTGAATAAGTTGTTGGGGTGAAGCAGCAACAAGGATCGCAGGAGATTACTAAATGTTAATTGGAAAAGCCCGTTCGTGTCCATTCCACAGTGTGAATTCCCCCTTAACTTCACAAGATCCCGGGGGGAGGGGGGGAAGAGAAAATCCAATTTGACTTCAAATACAGCCGTTTAAATGATTATAAGTTGTCCGTGCATGAAGTTCGTGGGATCGGGGACCGACAGGTGGGTTATGAGGTTCTCTGCGGAACTGGCCCATCTGAGCGGCTCCGGGACTTTATACCGAACTGCAGTGAGAGATATTGCTTTGGTGCGCAGTTCACCGCGACAACCAGACAAATTGCTGTCTGTCTGCCTCTGGTTAGTCGTACCGCATAATTAAAGGTTCGCTTCTATTTTTATTAATTATTTTCTTCTGTCATTCTCTATTTACTAACCACCTCTAGTGTCTATACAAGAAGAGTCTTTCTCGAGAAACTGCTAGTCTCTCAACTGGTAAAGGAACTTCCTGCCTCATACATGCCTAGAGTTTACTATCGTGTTCGCAGTACAACTTTCCTCTGTCTCCAATTTTGCACACCATCTAACTTCATTTACTTTGTTCCTACCCTCACACTATCCCTGACATTTTATTCCTTGTACTTACCTCTCCTCTTAACATGAATTTGGAATATCGCATTTGGTCTTGAATTTCAAGATTCAGCTCTTGTATTACCACGGAGATACCAATTACCAACAACTGTGATCAGTATTAACCTAATCCTGTGTGGAACTGACAACTTTCTGAATCATGTAAGTCAAAATTTGCATCCCACAGTTCCACATTCCCCCCCACAAGTTTCTGTTGGTAATAGGACCGATTTAAAATTCTGTATTTATCGTAAACTATTTATAAATAGTTTGTTCTTAGCTTATATAATTATGGTACTTCAACTGCAGAATTTATTTATCATGTAAGTTTAAGATTCGAAGTAAGCTGTAGAAACTGAAGAAAAATAAATTTCTGCAAATTCTTACTTGCACAGGTTGTATGAAGCGTGGAAAGAATCAGATTTCTGTATGTGTTTTAGTACACAGCTGAAAAACTTGTTTAGAATTATGTAAAATCCCGCTGCAGTTGTTCTGTACGGATGGTGATAGCTGCACCCAAAAAGAAGGTCCATTGTGTTTAGGGCAACCGTCCGCAAATAAATCCATTTCATACAGCTTTGTTTGTAAATTCAATAAGTTTCAAGAAACTGGTTTTGTGGTAGACCTGCCAAGTTTGGAAATTCCCAGAACCACGGAATAAGTTAGGGAAAATTGTTGCCAAAATGGGTGTTAGATGTCCTAGGCAGTCAGGGGAGAAAGCGAATTGTTTATACACCAACAGGGATTTAAAAGGACATGAATTGTCAGCAAAGATTCCTTGTGATATATGATAAAGATAATTGAAGAAAGGTCGTAAATTGAGAGAAGGTCTAAAATAAAATTAATCCATGTGGGAATAAAAAAGTGGGATTCAATTTTATTTCACTCTAAAAAGTCCTTACTATCAGCCGGTGGCCATGAACAATGTGAGACTTCTTTGGCTTCACCTAGTCGACTTTCGCTGCTCTCTGAGTGCTAGTATCACTATGTCACATTTCACGTGCTTCTTCCCCTGATAATACACCAAATGACAACGGATTATTATAGTCAATAGAAAATACCAATGAAATTTACGAAAGAATTTCAGATTAATTTGACGAACTAAATGAATCAGATGAGTGTTTAGGAATGGTTAGAAAATTTCTAAGCAGGGTGAAGGAATAAAACGAATAGAGTTTCTACTGGGTGCAAAGATTCGTAATGCGTTTACAGGTTAATAAACATGCTGACCAATGTAACTGGAACAAACAAAGCATCCTAAATAAGTCTGCAGTCATTAAAAGAAGCGATGAAACAACACCTTCAGGGCAAACGAACAAAATAAGGTTTTTTTTGTGGTGAAATTAAGAAACTTTAGAAAAATTGAAATATAACCTGTTTTGACCACTATGTGACTATTTTGCCTAAAATTGTTTAAAAAATTATCTTTGATCTTTTACTTTTCTTCGTCTTTAACTTTCTTCCAGTTTTTTTTTTTTTAATTCTGCTTCTCTTCACATACAAGAATTCATACAAACATTTTATCATTTTTGTTCCTGCCGTCGCTCTCCCTGATACAGCGCCACCCTCACTTAGCGCACATAAAATTTGTTAACACAAGCACTCCATTTTACAGTATTTAGATTGGCCTCCACCCTCCAAACACCACCACAAACTGCGGTGAGCAAACAGTGGTTCTACTACAGGGTTTGACTGTATTCCATGTTAATACAACTCACACTGATCGACTCCCAAGTGAGGCAACCTACAAATCTCTTCAACAGAGTGTCCAGCCAGGCTCTAGGTCCCAACCAGCCACTTATTCAAAGGATAAGGGAAGATTTTTCTCCGAGAATACGTGTCTGAAGACGTGAAGCTGACAGTTCACCACTATTCGGTGCCGAGGTTACCAATCCGAGAAGCTATACATCCATGACACAGGCCTTCATAATTTGCACAGAGACCTTACCTTTATTTTACACGTTGCAATGACGCGTTTCACCTTCGTGTAATGAACCGTTTCTAGCACAGCCTTTGAGATCGGGTTTTGATTGCACAAACATTACATGTGATGTTCAGTAATGTCAATATTATTTGAGAGGGCTTGTGCTGACTTATATTGTTGAGAATCGCGACAGACTGAAAGGCCAATCAGAAATCATACCTGCAGAAGAGACGTGGTGTTTTCCTGCAGGCTATGAGCTACTGACTACATTACGTGACCTAATGATTGGTTACTCTCCTCAGAGCGATATTAATTTTATCCTTTTGAATTTGGATAGCTACGAAATGACGAAAGTGCTTGTAGCAGGCCGCGCGGAGGCCAGTTCTGCCCAGGGTCTTCTTTTCCCGGGATTTCGGTGTCCGCGTTTAGGCACTCGGTAGGATGTCTGGAATGAGAGGTCGGAGCGTCGCAAGGTCTCTCTTCTACACCAATTAAGGTTGATTCGCGGTTATAAACCCTGAAGGCAAAACGGCGTCCATACATAAACTAGAAATCAATTAATAGATCACAAGGCATCCTGATGTGGTAACCGCCTATCATGAATATAACGAATATTGCTTCATGCGACCATCTGAGGTGAAATCCCTGACTAGCGTCATTAATGTCAGTGTCTAATAAAGGTATTGAGGTAATACCTGAAACTGTGCACGTGTGAAAACTGAAAATATTAAGTGATCATGAAACCGTTTGCTGTTAAATCTGTCGATGAAACCATAATTATTTGCGCTGATGCCATGCTTTATACTGCTGGCCTAAAACAATATCTCTACATGAAAAGTAGGTTTAGGATCTATCCCTGTTCTACATTTCACGCGCCTAGCTGAAATGGTTCTTTAAATACCTTTCTCAAGCAAAAAAATTAAGACGTCAGCAGTGTTTTTAGATTATATTCTATAAGAACATTTCCGAAACCATGTTTGCATACTCTCCCATGTCTGCTACGGCACATCACATCGGGATTCTAAAGCAAACACCTCTATTGTGCGAGCTTGGGCCACGCAATTTCGCGCAACCACCATGTTATTAGTAACGACTTTAAGGGTTATAATGAAGACTTCTGGGTGGACCCTAATAAAATAACCTTCACAAAAATTTCATAAATATACAACTGGTCCTAAAGTTAATTTTCTTTTCCTTTGTGGGAAGGAACGTATGCAAGAATGTAAATATAACTCGATTTTGAAATGAAAGCAACACGGCAAGGTAAATTTACGAAAGAAACATTTCTGTGGAACGAGACAGGGCACGAAATTTTACAGTACTTTCAAATTTTAAATTCAGTGTGTTTTGCATTACTTCACTATGAGCAACATTTGCACCTAGTCAACACAATCGGTAAATTTTTAAGGGCAGAAGTAATTATATGGGCGTATTGAACTGGTTTTATCTCTAAGTACAACATTCTATCCAGCAAGCGTATTTGGTACATTCACCTGGTTTTCAGAAAAAAAAAACTATAGCTTTCCTCAACCTTATTAAACACATAAATTTAAAAACAGATAAACCTAAGTAGTGTGTTTTCTTGAAGATAAGAACAATATTTTGAACACTTCTCTGTTCAGTTCTGGCATTTAGAGAGTTAAATACACATGCCTGCACTAAACAAATCTTATTTAGCATGAACGACATAATACCAAATAATACCCAATTCCTTCGCTAAAGGTTCGGTTTTTAGACAGAGATTAAATGGTTGAAGATCTTCTCCAATACATTTACATTACCTCCTCTTGTAAAGATAGTTACAAAATATCACATAATACGTAAGATTTTATGCCGATAAAAAGTGCCAAGGACTTCTTGGTTAACATTCTTCATCTGGTAGCAGATACCAACATATAAGACGAAACACTGTCTTCATATGAGGACGGTGCGTTTCGTCGAAACCTTCGTATCTATAGGAGATAATTCAGAGCAAAAAAGCGAGGAAAAAAAAACACGTCAAACACATAATACACTGCTTCAGACTTGCTGTGTCGAGTAATTAAAAGTTGGAGAAAACGATGTCGTATAGAAGTGTAACATGTGGGCATTGAGGGAAAGCAAAGCACCAGATATAAATTGTGTTCGCATTTGGAAGCTTGTTCGTGTTGTTATGTGGAAACGCCAGAAGCAATGGAAATGACAGACCGAGAGAAAAACGAGGAGCTAATTCAACATTCAAAACAAGACGTGACAAAGCGCTTTTTATAAGCTACACTTTTCATTATTTTTCTAAATTAAGAGGTACGCTAAGTCTATTAATTGGTATTTTTGCCACCAATATGGCACTAGGAGTTCGCTTGCTCTGACACACATTCAATACATGTCGCTACAGTGGTGTTTGTCTTTAATCACTAAGATCATGCAATAATATAATCACACTGCGTTTTCCCTTACCCTGAAAAGCAATCAATACCTACATCCGGTTTTTTCCGATACCTTTTCAACAAGCATTATGCCTAACAAGTTTGTAAGCAGTCAAGAAATTGCGTGTTTCGTGTAATTAAATGGAGAATGATGATGAATGATTTTTGCCTTAGTCGCAGTCGCTTTATGTGGGCTAATCTTAGGCAGTACTGCTCAGAAAATAACTAGATGAATAAATATTTAAAATGATCTAATGGGAAGTGGAGATGACAATATAAAGTAATCAAGCGTTTGTCGGAGCAAGAAAAGACAACACGCTAGTTTCCAGTCAAGGCAGCTGACAATAAGGTGAGGTAAATTCAGTCACAAATACAACTATAAATATATGGCTAAATGATGGTGTTTATTAGCAATGGAAAACTACATGTTTCGGCCTGTGGCGGCCATCATCAGGTTTTGACAACTTTCTTACTATAAGAGTTATATATAGTATGCAATATGCATATTATATATAACTCTTACAGCAAGAAATTTGTCAAAAACTGATGATGACCGCCACAGGCCGAAACATGTAGTTTTCCATTGCTAATAAACACCATCATTTAATGATATATTTATAGTTATGTTTTTAACTGAATTTACCTCACCTTGTAGTTTATACACACAACGGCGCTGGTACACCTCGGAACAGCTGACAATGATTCAAACCCAATATTATTCCAATACGAAACAACAGAGAATAACTGACAGAGAAGCAATTTTTTTCAATGACTCCCTCAACTGTGAAGGATCTACGACATAGGCGGTACTTAGACGAATAAAATGTGAGTTGGGAACATTGGTAGGATAATACTGGCAGCACAAAATCGACTTTTCTGGAGAAAACTGGTCTCAGTGACACCTATTCCACCACAAATTCCACGTGGACAGACCTGGGATCGAAACCGGGCCTCCGCGGTGTGTGGCCTGACGTACTAATGGTACCAACTACCTAAAGCGGTGTGTGGCCTGACTTACTAATGGTACCAACTGTCTACCGCGATGTGTGGCCTGACTTACTAATGGTACCAACTGTCTGCTGCGGTGTGTGGCCTTACTTACTAATGGTACCAAATACCTACCGCGATGTGTGGTCTGACTTACTAATGGTACCAACTACCTACCGCGATGTGTGGTCTGACTTACTAATGGCACCTACTGTCTGCTGAGGTGTGTGGCCTGACGTACTAATGGTACCAACTACCTAAAGCGGTGTGTGGTCTGACTTACTAATGGTACCAACTACCTACCGCGATGTGTGGTCTGACTTACTAATGGTACCTACTGTCTGTGTGGTGTGTGGCCTTACTTACTAATGCTACCAACTGTCTACCGTGGTGTGTGGCCTGATTTCCTAAAGGTAACAACTGTCTACCGCAGCGAATGTATGGTTCAGACTTCTTTTGCTAGATGTGTTCAGTATATGAGGGAAGGTCAAATACATATTTCTTGGGGAGGGGGGGGGTTACATCAACTTCAGAAATCGACACACATACAGGGAAATGGCGTTACACAGAACTGACTTATTACATATACATGCGAAGAGGAGCCAGCTGTTACGTTCAGTGTTGAATTTTTGGTTTTGACTTAATGAGAACAATTACTTACCACTTTCTTAACTACGTAACATTCACAGAAGCTATCACGCATTTGTTTAGAACGTTATTGCGTGAGTGTGTGAAAACATCGAGCTGAGTGGCTAAAACTGTGCTCGAACAAAAGCATCGAGAAACAGGAATGCAGAAACCGATTTATTTAACGACGATGCAATATGTATAATTGAATATAAGTTATTTAACTATAGGATACTCTTATATAAACGGAAGATGTTAACGTCTAACGATATTTTACTATGATCGTCACTGATTAACATTTACGGATCGGTACAGAAATGGTTCAACCAATACAAAGTTACTATCCCTGATGTAGACTGAAAGAGTGAGGTCAACTAAGAGAACGTCCCTAAGGATAGTGCGTGTGTAACATCGGAAGTTCGAAACACGCACTTCCAGAAAAGAATTTGAAAACAAAATCATTTGAACCTTTGTTTCCTAAGGATTTACATGTTAATATTGATTAAGTAATATTAATGAAGTAAGTTGAATTGTTTCAACCACTGATAAACTATGACACGGACTGAAAGCAACTTACAACAAATGGGAACTGATCCGTGACGCTGACGTTATTACACCTGCGAAATTAACAACCGTACAGCCACGGTCTCGCTTATGACGTCATCAAATCACAGTGGGCACTTGCATCACGCAAACTGCATAAAGCAGTTCTTTATAGGCGCGTTCGCGAAATTGCGAAAAGGCACTATTCGCGTCGTCGTGTCCGACTGTCTGTGTGTAAGTCCGTCCGAATGGAATAACTAGGCTCCCACTGAAAGGATTTTCACGAAATGTTATATTTAAGTGCTTTTTGCAAATATGCCTAGAAAATTTAAATCTCATTAACATCGGACAAAAATAACGGGTTCTTTACATAAACACCAATAAGTATACTTTTTTTATCATATCTACCTCAATGCTTCGTGTAATAAAAAATATTCAGACAAAAGTTATAGAGAAAATCAACACACTCATTTTATGTTCAATTGTTTTTTTTTTTCGAAAATCGTGCCCTTTATAAGACAATGTGGAAATATATACTGTAGAGCCGGACAGGCCAAAGATGACAATATGGCGCATGCGCATTGCATGCTGGATTCCTAAGGCTACAAGTACACGCACTCAGGTTGTGTAATACTCGGTGCACAACAATTGTTTTAAGTAAGCACCTCAATGTTACATTATAAGCACATTTCCTGCCTTGTTTATTATTTTTCACTAAACAATAAATAACTTCGTAACAAAAATATAATAATAATATATCTGCTGTACTGGCAATCTATGCCATAGAAAAACAGGTGCAAGGGGCCTATTCTGCACTCCAAGGTAATAGTCCTGGAACATTATTTCTTCCGATTCTGTCTTCGTACTTGATTCATTTGATATTATATTTCAAAACCTACTGATGTACATTTGACACTTGTGTAATAAATGTCACTTCGAAGGCTACCAGACTGAATTTTTTTTCTGTTCTCGGTCACATATAAGCGAGCCAGTAAAACTAAATGAATATAAAAAATTATTCTGACGTCTATGAAGTGTGTCATCCCCGTTGTGTGTGTGAAACTAGGAAAAGTTATGCAGTCAAACACAACATAATCACTGAGGTGTATTTAATGACTATGTGATGGAAACAACTACATGTTTCGGCCTGTATTGGCCATCATCATGTTGTTTAGGGAACTTAAGGACTAGGTATAAGCTAGCCCTTTATAGCTAGCCCTTAAGTTGACTGCATACCTTTTCCTATTATTCTGACGTGTTTCTGAAAGTCTTATAGATAACAAGCCATGTTTATTAATTACATTTCTTCTGAAAACTTCAAAAAGGCTAAGTTCTGAACCTATACTTTAAACTCCCTTATTCGAAATTTGCATAGACTTTCGAATTCTATTTGTAATCAAATACTTTATTATCCAAATAATGCACTCAAATATATAAAAACATTAAATAGTTAAGAACCAATTGAACTTATAAACTGGTTTTAACTATTTAATGTTTTTTACATTTGAATGCATTAGTTGGATAATATAGTACTTGATATCATTGATGCAGGGTGTAGCCATGAAGAAGACTGCTGTTTACTTGTAATGTATTCTCCTCCGTATATTGTACTTTTTATTTCCCCGTTTAACATTTTATCCGCAGCTGTAAATTAATTTATTCCTTTTTACTGGCTAATATTTGTGATTCATCTTTGGAATCTGATATCACCGCTTGGTTACTTGGTAAGTGATATTAAATATCAATCCCTAACAACAGTCAGACCATTTCGGGACTTTTTAGGACTCCAAACAATGAAGTAACTGGAAGTGGCCTCGACTTTCATCGTACGTTTGGGCACGAGTTCATCATGCTAACTCATTAGCCAAATTGCATTTCATTGTTCGATCATCAACTTGCATTACCTAACTATGACAACAATACAAGATTTGTAGGACTGGCAGTCTCTTCAATAGGAAAGTACGTTGTATGAGTTTCAGTCGGAACAATAAAGCGGATTTAACACCTATATTAATCTTTGCTGATAGCATTAATCATTTCTGTCCTTCCAAACATTCCCTGCATTCACATCAGACGCACTCACTTTCATCTGAATACCGACTCACTGGTTTATATACTGTAGAACAATTTATCTCCTTTTCTCCTGCTTTCACGGAGACAGACATAAATTCATGGATGTTGATGCGTTAACAGCTTTTGTTAATCTCTAGTTTAATATCTTAATCCTTATTGGCTTAAGACTATTCCACAGTCGGAAAACCATAAGGACAGAATGTGAGACGCAGCCCTATCACTTTCTTACACATCCCTCTCTTCCGGTGCGTTTGGTTTCCATGCACAAAGTGAGCTAATTCTGTACATTTCTCAAAAGTAAAAAAGTCAGTTCTATAAAGCGATGCGTAGTTCTTTGCATGCATGTTTTCTGAACCTATTGCATTGCAAGGAGGGTATGTGTGGGCCAGGATAGCTCCATCGGTATAGCGAATCGCTAGGAACTGAACGGTCCAAGAATCGAAGCCCGGTGGAGATTTTCTGTGTCGTTCAGACCGGCCTTCAGGCCCAACCACTCTCCTTTACAGTCGGTTCCAGATATTTCCGGGGCTAAAGCGGCCGAAGCATGATGTTGACCTGCCACCTCATTTTAGTGCCGGGTTGCTAAAGGGTCGGATACATTCCTCCGCCTTCACTCTATGCCAGCATAAGCATATCATGCGGTGACCTTTACAAACGATACGTGTGAAATGCTATGGTTCGTTCGATTCCTGGATAGATTCTTTAGAAAGCCAATTTCTAAAGACGTAAAATAACAATTAACTAATATATCTTAGAAACTGGTAACCTACTTTAGCTTAGGTAGTAAAATATGTGTTTAGACTTGCGCTTATTACAACGCATTATGACCTTCTCCAACTATTTTAGTCGATATTGTCAAACTGTGGAAATTACCTGGAAATGTGTTTTGAAACTAAATAGTTCCGTGCTGATGAGGCTATTACGAGAAGCTAACAGCCGCTCGCATTGTCAAGATATTCGACACCTACAATATTATGTAGCCCCAGACTTCACCTGGGAGATGTCAAGCATCTGTCCCCGGACTCTACCCTAAGCCACTTTACTAAAGCCGCGCCCTCCGCCTAGGCCATAATTTTCTATTTACTACGTACGTGCTACAAGCCTCTTCCATCCAATCCGTAATAGTATGTGGGAAAAATTGAGAATAAAAATTGTTGCTTTCGAATGAATGATGTTCTGTGCATGGCCCGAAAAATTATTTAAATAATAAAATGCAATTCTAGCATTTTATTATTTAAATAATTTTTCGGGCCATGCACAGAACATCATTTTACCATTTCACTTACCCTACACGCAACCACGTGCCCACAATTCGAAGCAGAAAGCATATATATATATATATATATATCACTGATAACACGTTGTGGCAAGTGCCTGAACCTTCAGGGTGACTATGTGGAAAAACAGTTCATTGTTCTGTTTTTTTTTTTCGTGAGGAATATTATTGTGAATAAAAATTTGCTTAATAATTTGTATTTGTTATATAATCTTAGTTTCCGATCGACAGTCACACTTTGAAGTAGAAATATAAAACTGACTTAACGCAAAAACCCACAGTATATGTAATATATGACAGGGAGTTTCTGAAAATCTTGTGATATCTACAAACTTCAACCTGCCGTTGAACGGAAGATGTGTTTTTGAATTAGTGACAATAATTAAATTTGGGAGGTTTCGATATAGGAAAAGTGTATATAAATTTTATCTAAATGATTCCCCTGCAAACTTTTGACAAACACTAAGAAGGCACTGAAATTTCGGAGTATGAATCTGGCAGAAGAAAGTCTTCAGTCGATCGGGTGCACTGCAATCTACAGCACATGTCTGTTGGAGGGCCGGGGTCTTGTAACATCCAGACCGTACAGCGCATCGGATGGGAAACGGTAGGCGGCGATCCTATACCGTGGATCATCAGGATAAAGAAGGCTACGTACGACCGACAAAGACCACGCCATACCGCAAACATGCGTGTTCATATACGAAAGAAAATTGGGTTGTATTTTTACTGTCATTCTACCCAAAAAAAAAAAGATTGTATACAGGCAATCCAACGTCGTCCGGAGGGACACACCACATATACTAGGAATACGAGTATGGAGGAGACGAGCAGCAGACACAGAAGAAAGGAGGCGTGTTGTGAGGGAGGCCAGGGACCAGAAGGGGCCCTGGCGCCATGAATGAAATGGAAAGGTGATTCATATAAGACAAAAAATTTATCTCATAAATGGTTAGAAATGTGTCTGTAACATTTTTCCAACTACAAGGCCTGAAAACGGGCGATCGAAAACGCAGGCTAATCAACACTGATACGGATTAATCGTACAAAGCCTAAAAACAAGGCGACATTTTTTCGGAAACAGGCGTACAGAGAAGTAAGGGTCGTCTTTTAAGCGAGTTGTTAGGAAATTTCCTAGCAACTCGTCACGGCATGTCATTACCTAGTAGAAAGAGACAAACAAATGCATGCTGTAGTGCTGTACCATCTCACTCAGCACTTTTTTTTCTAATTACCCCCACTGCCGTATATTCGACCTAATGTGGTATTTGTGTAAGTACAGTTACAATACTGATTCAGTGTCATTTCGCCGAAGTTACAATTAGAAGTACAGAAACTCTGTAAATGACCAATGCCCTCGGTAAGGCACGCTCTTTTCGGCAAATTTTATTCGACAGGACGAAGAGATGTCTAAGTGTTTACAACCAATGGTTACTGAGTGCACAACGGTTTTTATGCGCGCTCGCAAAATTGCAAAAAAGCGACTATTAGTTTCATCATATGTGTCTGTCCGCCTGTCCGTCCGTATGAAATAAATCGTCTCCCATTGGACGGATGTTCATTAAATCTGATTTGGAGTATTTTTTCGAAAATCTGCCGAGGTATTTCAAGTTTAATTAAAATCTGAAAAGAATAGCGAGTGTCTTACACGAAACCCTAATTGCATTTATGACACTACATCGCTTAATTATTCTCTGAATGAGAAATATTCCAGACAGATTTGTGGAGAGAGAAAAACATTTTATATTCAATAAATTTTTTTCCGAAAAATCATGCATTCCTTGAATAATGTGGAAAAATACTCTAAATTGGGGGTTTTCCATCCCGTTGTGTGTATGTATAATGGAATATTTATATAGCCATCATCAGGCTACAGCCTGATGATGGCTATAGGGTCGAAACATGTAGCTCAGTTGTTAGTTGCATAATAAAAACATTGCACCATATTGTTGTGTAACGACGGTCCAATAAAATATTCCATTTTGGGAAAATACTGTACAGCCGGACAGGCCATACATGACAAAAGAATATGGCGCATGCATTTTCCATGCTGGATAACAGCTGCATATACATAATCAGAATAAGTAACATTGATTGATCTCCCAAGACAAAAGCGGTTACGCGAACGTGCCTCAATATTTCGTTATACCACATTTCCTATCTGTTCCTATCAGAAATTATACATTCTGCACACTGATTGCGTTTATGTGTTTTTGTATGGGTCTCAGAACAACACACGTTAGTTCCCTATACAGCATTAAATGACCGGTTTCTATTACACAGAAGGAGAACGTTTACTGCGCCGTACGAACTGAAACTTTAAATATAATTTTGGTTTTGTTAGTCTCCAATGGGTTAAACGATCTGCAAAGAATTCTCGCAACAGTTCGATCTCTCAGCTGATGACTTGTGGTGCTGCTCCTGTTTCTTCCTGCCTTGTACACAGGCATATATCTATACAATACATGTTCCGGCGAAGTCTTTCTGAAACTTTCATGGATATCGCACCAAACTTCACTTCCCACAGATTCATCATGCGGCAACTGACAGCCAACCGGAAACCTTCTTATCATTCACACTTCATGTATCTTGGAAACCTTTTATTAAATGGAGCATTGTCAGTCGTCTGGCAGAGAAGAATCGGAAAACCGACATTCAAGATGTCTCTGCTGCTAATACAAAGCTGACGCAAACTACGGACATTTCAGAATATTTTCAATATTCCAGGGGTTATGCACAACAGCCAATTTTAAGCCTTTTATAGCATTTGATGTTTGCGTGACCTTGAATCATTGAAAAATAATATAAACAGCCAACTAGATTCAACAATAATAATTTTATTATTAATAATTTCTATCAGCTCAACAAGTTTCGGGCGATAATTTCGCCCATCCTCAGGAGCGCTAGACTGTGTTTACAGCTTGTGGTATAAAGCACCGACGATGCTGCCTGCTGGTGACCAGGATGAGGTGGAACGCAGCTCCACTTCTTCCTGGTCACCAGCTGGCAGCATCGTCGGTGCTTTATACCACAAGCTTTAAACACAGTCTAGCGCTCCTGAGGATGGGCGAAATTATCGCCCGAAACGTGTTGAGCTGATTGAAATTATTAATAATAAATTATTATTATTGCATCTAGTTGGTTGTTTATATTATTCCTTTTACAGCAATTTTCCTATGGGTTGCATGATCTTCCGTTTACTCTTTATTCATAAACATGCATCTCTAATTCCTTTTGGACATCAATACAGCGTGGAACTCCACGCTGTTTAATCTTAAAAGAATTCAACGATAAATTTCAGTATGCCAAATTCCAGATGGTTACATTTCAGCGTTACAGATTCTTGCGTGACTTGACACACAAATTAAAAGTTGAAAACAATCATTAAATACCTTCCACCTGAACCCGAAAGTAGTCTAGTTCATTGCACGTCACGCCCCAAATTACGTAACACTTTTCCACCGCCGACACGCATTACCACAGCTGCATAATCACAGTTTGCACTCTTTACTGCCAAGGCCTGCGTAAGTCGTGTCGTCTAGTCGTAAACTTTATCACAAAAAAAAAGTAGGAACGAACTCCTTCAGCAGAAATCATATGTCCGTCTGTGACCTACTAAGAGGGCTTCTGACGTGGGACAGATCGCTTTCCAAACTTGACACTGCAGCCTTCTACCAGATGTTTCTTCCAGCTGAGAGTCTAAGCGATATTTACTCACAACAAAGCCCACTTCAAACAAAACAAAACTAAACCTTTCATTTATATCAAAAAACCGTTAATAAAACTTTCGGGAATTTCGATATGAGAACTCTATGCATAACGTTGATTGGTCATTTCGAATTTACCATATTTACAGATTACAAAGCATGTTTTACAGAGTCATAAACGAACTTTATTTGCATAACGCAAAATTGATTCACATTTTCTTGAACAAATTATAACAGACATTTTTTTTAAAACTTAACGAGTCACTTCGATATTACAATTATTAAGCGAATACGAAGCCCCTTTTATATAGGGTCATGGGAATTTATCCCATCAACCGTTTCGATACCAGAAGCTTAGAAGAACTAAAGTTGCTGTTTGATTCCCGATATTCTCAAAATCTGTTCCATAAAGGCGCGATTCACGTTTAAGTCTAAATCGATTTTTTTGCAAGTTATAAACTATCAGACATACTTTGTTGAAATTCGACAACACAGATCTTCGCATAAACTTTGTAAGCCATCTAGACTTCCAGTAACACTAACCTTTTACACAGCCTATGTAAGGCCAGTCCATATAATACACAGCAAGGGGTGGGTAAACTGGAACGGGGACAGATTTTTGCTCTGAGTAATTTGATTTCAGCTGTCAGGGGCATTCCACTAATACTCCAAACTCTTATTTGATTCATCTAAAACCGACTATATACAAACTCAACAATTTGCATTTAGATCTTCGCTGTTCCGCGACATTAGGCAGCGTGTATTGTTACTTACCGACGTTTCGGGACAACTTATCGGTCCCATCTTGAATTGAACTTTGAGGATGTGAGCGATAGGTTGTCCCGAAACGATAGTAATTATCAATCGGCGCTGCTTAAGATTCCAGATGATAGAAGATCTCAATTTCACTACGGGGGGGGGGCCTGATATCTCGCAAATGGCACTGTTATTAACTACAACACTAATCTCGCGCGCGCGCACACACACACACACACTTGTACAGAGTACTACTATAATAAGAACGTAAATGGATTATACTCTATCCCACAAACATTTTCACAGACTTCCAATTAGAAATGTGCTGTACTTTTCTGTTTCTATGATGTTTTCTTTTTATATAGTTATAATACTTGTCACGTGCTGCTGAAACACCGTCTGTAAACAGCAAGCACTTAGCCTGTGTGAATAAATCGCAAAGAAAACAGATGACAATTTTCAGTACTACAATAACGGAGCAAATCTTTTTAATCTTTATATACGGTGTCACAACCCGGAAAGCATCAACCTTCACAGACGTCAAAATATCACATCCGAAAAACTATTATTTCAAATACTAGTTTCGTAAATAATGTTCTGTCCTTCGCCCACGAAATGTTTGGAATGAAGAGAGAGAGAGACAGAGATAGAGAGAGAGGGGGGGGCTTGTCGCGGCTGAAGAATTGTTTAAGAACATGGATCTAATATTTGAGACCTACCAGTCATAATATTCAAAATATTGCCTTCCTTTTTTATCAAGAGGCTTTCGATATTTGCGTTCAGATCACATCTTCTTCTATAACCTCACGGTGTTACAGAAAGCAATATTCTTTCATAGATCTGAGCGACCCGCCTCTTCACCCGGCCGGCCCAGGCGAACAGTAAGGAAATAGCTGGGAAATGCCAATACTTCCAACGTAGTGTCCGTCAGATAGACACGCCTAGGAGCAGCTACGTCGCTATGCGCATTTGATTCTCTGAATTCCAGCGTTCTCACCTACATATAGGCAATCAACATGTGAGCCTGCATGCAACATCACAGCAATATCGGAAAGCAATGAACTGAGCTTAGCACTGACCGTCCTTGGATCGACCTGCGATACGGCTTATCGTGACAAGACGATTGATTTCCGAATTAATCCACGTGAATGACTGGTACTTTGGATTTATAACAACGGTATATCAAGTGCAAATGTTACAAAACAGCGCGTGAGATAGACAGACTATTTATTGTTCATGTTACAACGTAGTCGGTAAATCATAACACGCAATAGAGCGTAGATTATTGTTACGATCATTGACCGGTGAACCTTTTGAAGGCTTGGCGTCCCACATGCAGGACTGGCGTACAGCAGTACCTCAAAAACACGCATTTTTATACCACAGTACACCGTCTGTTACATCGACTAAATGCACGACCTTAATTAACACAAATATTGAGAGCGTATCTCCAACGTGTTTTGGTACAGCTGTCCCACATTCAGGGAGAACAAAAGGCCAGTTTCTATAAAACAAATTGCTACTGGAAAGCTGGTCTAATAAATAACAGCCTTCCAGTAGCAGTTTTTTTTAACTGTCATTTTGTTCTCCATGAAGATGGGTTAGTTGTAACGAAACACGTTGGAGATGAGTCTTTAATAATTTTATTAATTAATACTTGCATTTAATTGTTTAATAAGCGGTGCAATTTGATACAAAAATGCACGGAATGGCCAACTATTTTACGTATCTATGCAACGGTTATTGTATTTTTAAAACATGCTGAACACTCCATGTTATTTTTCCCACATAATGTTGTTATGTTGTTGCTCACATATTATTCGTGTTTCACATATAGGCATGCTAAAATTTAAATGTCCACTACCGGCTCTTAAACATAAATTAGAAATTGTGAAGAAGGAAGTGGGGGACCGCGGTAGCACAGTGGTTAAGGTGCTGCGCTACAAATCGGAAAGTCGCTGGATCGATTCCGGATGATGTCATTGGAATTTTTCATTGACATAAATCCCTCCGACCGCACTATGGCCTTGGGGTCGACTCAGCTTCTAACAGAAATTAGTACCAGGAGTATTTCCTGGGGGCAAAAACGGCCGGTGCATAAGGCCGACAACCTTACCACCATTCTGGGCCAATGTCACATAATCTGGGAACATTAATTTCCTGGGACCCTCTGGGCACCTTGGGCCGGTAGTGCGACTGATTTACCTTTACCTTTGAAGGAGAAAGTGGCTGTTACCTTGTTTAATGTGTACGCCGTACACGTACTGAGATAAGAGAAAATGGCAGTCAAGACAACGGGTCTCCGACAAAGATCCGAAACCGGGACCACGCAAACAAGAAAGAATGCCCTCCGTTCGGCCGCGACTGTCGGCAAAGACAGAAAGATGAACTCGTGCAGTGAGCAGGAAGCAACAGTGACATGAGTATAAAGTGTTTATATACTTATTTACTTCCTTCCTTCCTTCCTTACTTACTCCATGGTGCAGAGTCCTTCTTCAGAAGCTAACCTAATCAAGAAATTCCCCGCATTTCATGGGACCCGAAGGATCATTACCGCATTTACAAGTGCCCCCCACCTGTCCCTATCCTGAACCAGATCAATCCAATCCCTGCCCCCACATCCCACTTCCTGAAGATCCATCTTAATATTATCCTCCCATCTGCGCCCGGGTCTTCCAGGTGATCTCTTTCCGTCAGATTTCCCCACCAAAACCCTGTCTACACCTCCACACTCACCCCATACGTGCTACATGCCCCGCCCATTTCATTCTTCTCAATTTTATTACCTGAAAAATAATGGGTGAGGAGTAGAAATCATTAAGCTCCTTATTATGTAGTTTTCTCCAATCCCCTGTCACCTCGTCCCTCTTAGGCCCAAATATTCTCATCAGCACCCTATTCTATAACACCCTCAGCCTACGTTCCTCCCTCAATGTAAGCGACCACATACTAATTACATTACTGAGTACAATATAAAATACCTTGAATAGGAATGCAAACCCGGTCCAAGATTCGAAACAAGTATTTCCTGGATGGAAGTCCGGAATATCGGGTTTACTAACTTGTTTTAAGCTTTGGCGGTTGTTTCGATGTTAATGTTGACAATGTTCTGGGGTACCTGCATCGCGTGTAATTTGATTATGTTGCCGAAGTTTCAGAGAAACTTACACTACCTTCATCTTCATGGTCAAAATGAGTAGACAGTAAGTGTTTCGGTTACACGCGCCCTCCCGTGTCACTTTCATTATTCACAGCTCTCGGCCAGACCGTGAACTCACTCTAACTCCCCTTCCCGTGGGCCCGACAGATCGCCTGTCAGCATAACCTAAGAACACTTTTTGTCTCCTCGACGGTTAGTCGCCCGCATCACACTGTGGAGACCCGCATTCGACCCCAGGCCAGCCCATGTAAAATGTGTGGTGGGCGATGTGACACTGGGACAGGTTTTGCCCCCTGCACTTCGGTTTTAACCTGTCAATAACATCACACGAAAGTTACACACTCGTCTTCGTCTACACGTTGTTCTTGCTCGAAGGACAAACGGACAAAGCCTGGAAACCTTCCAAAATGCAATAATCTTTCGGAAATTTTACAGCCCTGGACATAAAATTATTTTCACTTTTTCCTCCCTCCTCAACTCGATCCTAAAGTTTGCGACATCAGTTTCCTCCGAAAGTCGATGACATAACGCACTGACAACTGACACAAAGGACCTGAAACAGGATAGAAGTTCAGGTCTATTGCAACATCAATATACCTGCTTGACAGAGTACCACAACGCGAAGCAAATTCATTTAAAATCGCTCAGTCACAGCCATCTCAGAGCCGAAAAAGAACAAATCTAACTTGTAATCTGATAAAGCCGTGTTCGAAACTTTGCCAAATTTGAGTTTATCATGAATTCAAATTTCAGTGCTCTTCCTCAGCCTCTCCACGTGAATTCGTGATTGAACCTTCAAACATTTCACTACTCCAAGCTTACACAAACACTGCTGACCCTCTTCAAATTTCAAGAAACGCAACATAATTCGTGACGCTGAAACAACGTTCTTTCTTAGCTGAAGAATCAATCCATCTCTTTATTTGATATCACCCCGCCAAATGTTTCGAAATGCGGTGTTAAAAAGAAAGGCTATGGACTGAATATACAACCGGGAATCTGTCTACGGAACAAGAGTCCTAGTGCCAAGCACACAGTTTACTGACTACTTGTTTGTGTCTTCAGAGCGTGTCCTTTCGTCCTCAAGCCGCAGAAGGAACTTTCTGGGAAACTGTATATGGTACAGTAAATCGTAACAAAACCGTCTCGGAAAGGACCGAGTATGAGGCAATACTTACTCTCTTGACTGTTATGTGTATAGGGTGCATGCCAGTAACAGTATCGTCTCTACGAAGAGCCTGTCTACGCCAATTTTATACAGCCACATAAAACAATATGGCCGCCAACGTGTCGTCGTACTTATGGGAACGGCGGTTGTATTGCACGGGGGCGGCTTGTATGAGGGAATTGAATTATACATGCTCTAGTTTTACAAGATGGTTCGAAGAGCCACAAACTTAACAAGACGATTCAGTCACATTCCAGAATATTATCCACAACGTGGTGTGACCGTAACAAGACACCAAGTAGAAATTTGCATAGAGAGTACACGAAAATTGAATATGTTACACGAGGGTAGTATCACTAAAGGCGGCGGAGGGGTGAGGTCATGAGGTCAAACAGAATCTCCGTTTTATGTTTACACCGTAATTTTCTACAACAAATTATTTTTAAGCGAAATGCGTTAAAAAAAATCTTAAAATGCTTAATTTAAAAAAACACTTCTCTGCATTTTGAAATGCATTTTGTATTCGTTCCAAAGCGGATTTTCTATAATTTGCGTGCAGGTAGGATGCGTCCGACCATGTCTTTTCGAAAGTTATCTCCGATACGGATGAAGTATTTCAACAAAATTTATTATCTGGAATTCAACTAAATATTAAGTGTGAAATAAATTAATCTCTCTCTGGCCCGTATCTATAAGACAGTTTCATAACGTCTACCTTAAATGAAGCCCGTAGAGCAGACTTATAACAAGTAAAGAATAGCTGTCTCTGGGCAAAGAATAAACGTATGTCGAAGGAATGGAATTACAGATCCACTGATTCTTAACCTTGGTAATATATGAGGGATGTACTGTGTACAATTACAAGGAAATACATTTTATGGCTCTCTACTTGCCGCACGTATGTTTAGTTTAAAAATGGAAAACACTCGTCACTGGCAAAACATGAATTACGTTTCAACGCTAATTCTATTAAATATCTCCAGCAATTTAACTCAGGTGACAGAAACAGAATGCATGCACACTGATACCTGTATATCAGAAATAAGTATCAACGATAATGGAATGTGCAGAATCACAGAGAACACATTTAGTGCACAATGACCAATATTAATATTCGACAAAAAGCCATATATGTGCATATTAAGTACACAACAAGGCCCGGTTTTAGGCGCTTTCGAAAAATTACAAAAAAAACCATTAGCTTCATCACATCTTTTGTCTATCTGTTTGTCTGTCTGTGTATTTGTCTGTTTGTCTGTGTCTGTTCGTCCCTCCGTCCGTCCGCCCGCAAGCAACAATTCACCTCCCACTGGACAGATTTTCATGAAATTTAGTTTTGAGTATTTTTCGAAGCTCTGTGGAGAAAATAACATGTTGCTTTAAAATGTGGCAAGAGTAACGGGTGCATTCCACGAAGAACTATGTACATTTATGATATTATCTCGCCGAGTTCTTCTTAGAATGATAAATATCTCTGAAAAACGTAGAGAAAATCAAAAAACACGTTTTACGTTCAGTAGCTTCTTTCCGAAAATCGTGCCGTTTATGAGATAATGTGGAAAAATATGGTAAAGCCGGACAGGCCACACATGACAATACAATATGACGCATGCTCTTGTATGCTGGCCAACTGCTACAGACAGTGATTGTTAAGCACAAGAAAGGTAAACCAGTTTAAAACACACTTCCCAGTTTGTGTAAAGTGGGTCATTTTCCGTCTCAAGTAGTCTACATCTTCTAGCCTCTTTTTCTGTTCAACTCTACCCCATCTCTCTGTCGGTCCGTCTGGTTCTATTTATCCATCAAAAGTCATTCCACACTGCAGAAGCAAAATTCGGATCAGTCAGTACGTGGGACTTACAAAGCTTCGCGCAACTTATCGTCACGCACACACTTGAGAAGCACTGAAATCTTAGACGTCTGAGGTTCCCGCGGGGGTTTACTGAAGACTTGTTTTCTGGGAAGCTGCGCTATGTTGGCGGTAAAATGTTACCGAACTTTAGCAAGGACCGTAGCTCTTGTAAAAATAAAAAAAAAATAATAGTAAAATTCGGAATAACTTTGAAATGAATTATGTAAAGATGAAATGAATAAGCAAAAATAAAGTGGCACCGTTATATGTCCACTGCAGCTACTATGCGTAATTTATGAATTAATTTCTGGTCCACATCTCGACACTGAAATTAATTTACTACAAAAATCAGTAAATATCCACCACTCGAAAAGGCATAACTTTTCAGAAGAATTGAGTACACTGAAATATGATTTAAGATAAAGTACTTTAAATTTTTACAATAAATTTCTAATCTCTATGCCTTCACATCTGCTTATTTCCTTCTTTTCCTCTGCCTCCACGTTTTTGACTTCCTTTTTTTTTTTCCTTACATCTAAAAGTAATTATACAGACGTTCAATGAAGAGGAAATAAAAGTAAAATTTCTCTCTGACTCCCTTTGTGTAGCAACCAACCTAATAAATGCAGCTGCTTTAATTATTTTCTCCTCCGCCTTGTCCATCAGAAATGCAGAAACAACTTTGTTAAAACAGATGTTAATATAAAGTGCTTTACAAAACAAAGTTCGCCTATCCGTGTACTTTTTATTAAACAGAGTGTCACAGCTTTATATTGCAGCACGAGGACCAAAGCATATTACCAAGTCAACATTACATTACTGAAGCACACTATTTTTAAAACAGCTTCTGTCAGCCTTATTAAGTAACGCTTAATAAAATCTCCTTGAAATTAGAATATTAACCATTCTGAGGAAATCTTCCGACAGATCTAAATTTGGATCTCACGTCACTTCCATATGTCGTCATATCTGGATAAAAAAAAATCTGGTACAATTCACGAAAGAATAGGCTGTAGGTTATTCCACGAAGTTATATCAGTGTTAAGAGACTGTTTAGCCTCTAACGATATGACAGGGTTTTTTTCACTGAAATTAAGAACCAATTTGGAAGTTATCGTGGCCAATTCAAAGTGCTATCCCGTAAATCTCCTATTCAGAAATAAAGATTACCTCAATCGTCTTAGATTGTGCGTATACATCGTCAGACTTCATCCCAGATTACAATCGGGCACCTCCCACATACAAGCAAGTTGTGTTTCTGCCTGAGAGAGCTTTCTCTTACAAATTCACAGTTACTGCGTCAGTAACAGTTCAAGGCTTAAAAAAATATTCATACTTCAATAACGATACAGTTTTTTTTATTGTTACACCGTGCATGTTATCGAGTTACTCAATTATTACACCAACCATTGCACATGAAAGTTCTAATTTGCAAACCGATGTTATTTGTTACCGATTGCTATTGCTACACAAAAAATCACAAACAGTTCTCACTGTTCCGACAACGTAAATTTATATCCATATGTATCACATTTAGTCACCATTACATGTCGGATTGCAAACAAATATATATATATATTTGTCACCAGGACAATTCAACACCTCACTTCTCATACCATTTACGGAATCTTCGTTAAATATGGCGACTAAAATCTTAAAATAAAATGTTTTCCTTGTTACACCGTGCATGTTGTCCAGTTACTCAATTATTACACCAACCACTGCACATACATAAAATTTATAAAATTTACACATTAAAACATTAAAAACGCTCCGACATGTTTCGGTCCTAATACCATCATCAGGGAGCTATATATTCCTTGCTAAAATCATACTAGAAATAGTCACAGATTAATTTCGTTGAACAAGTTGGGTGTTGTGGTAGCATGCCGTGTTATGTAATGTTATGTTGCGAAGAGTGCCCTGCTACGGATGTGCATTCTGTGCTTCGTTGCGTATCTGTGACTATTTCTAGTGTGACTTTAGCAATGAATATATAGCTCCCTGATGATGATCTTAGGACCGAAACATGTCAGACCGTTTTTAATGTTTTAATAAATAAATTTTATATATGTGCAGTGGTTGGTGTAATAATTGAGTAACGATACATTTATTTGCCACTCCAAATATTTAAAAATCGATAAGCAGGAATTTATTTAGGAACAATTAAAGTTTAAATACCAGAGCCTGTCTTTCTGTCACGCCAAATTCCACTGGAAAAGCCAAGTAACTACGGGTACAGGGTTGGAGGCAGAAACACAGACACGCACAAAGCGGTTGATTCTGTCCTTCAGGAACATAACGTTGTGTTCGGTTATAAACACTTAAAAAGATTTTTCGGTTTTTCTTGCTTCCTACATCTGCGGTGTATCTTTCTCGGTCGACCTCAAGCTAGAGGCAGCAACATTCTCAGAAATGTCGGTAACTAATGCTCGACTGACTTGGTGGCAGATCTTAACCAACCGCAAATCATATAACTACAAAACTTTAACGGCTACTTACTTTATGGCATAAGAAAACAGGATTAGCAACTCACATATTATCTTCACACAGCAGACCTAGCTATACACCTGCGATTAAAAACATGCTTACAGCGGTTGCTTTTATTACATACAAGTTACAGCATATTGTGTTATTAACCTACTAAAAAAAGCCGTCTATGAACGGTAGAATAGTCCGTCACATGGGGAAAAATTGCGAAGAATTTTAGAATACACATGAATTCTAAATTTTAATAATCCTAGGGGGAAATAATTATAGATCCTATGAATTCTTTAGCTGAAAACTATCTTACAAAAACATATTTTTAATGCCCCTAAGATTCGATTAAAATTCCCATTCATTATAATATTCTCCATGTTTACACGGATCTAAACTGGATACTTTGGAAATTCATTGGTGTGCGTCACACATCAAAACCACTGGAAGTGCAGCTATCATTTCAGAATATAATTGAAGTTTAAGTGGCCATAAAAACGTCTCTGCGCGCTGAAACATATCGGCAGTACGTGTACAATATACTGACAATATGAGTAATAAACTGTGTTTTATGTGGACGGTAGTTACAATAAATCTGTTCAGACTTCTCAAAATCGGCTTATCATAAAGAACAATTGCAAAATTATCATCCTAACCCGACGTGGGGATACGTCAGCCGCCAAAACGCATGCGCAAGTGTTACTGATAATCTTCAGTAAAAAGAAACTCCGTTTTCTTAGGAAGTATGTTAATAATCAGACAGAATGAAATAAGTAACAAACGCTTTAAGTTAAATTAGTACATATTAACACTTACACCCACATTCTTACTCCTAATGCAGTATCTAGCACCTCAATATACATTTTGTCCAATAGGCTTATCGGTTTTACACGGTTTAAGGTCTGAAGCCGTTACTATTTTTAAGGTACGAAGATGCAACACCCTACGAGAAACTAATGTGTGTGTATATGTTGCATAATTCAATGGTGCAGATTAAAATCCTGAATAAGAAATTGACGACATTATGCAGCACTAAGTAGGCCTGTGTACACAGCACACTCAGTTTATCTTTGCAGCCAATGTAAGGACGAGAGAGATGGTGCCTGCCTCACGACCTTTTCTTACCTCAACCTTACAACTTACTCTATCTAATTAAGTAGATTGTAATTTGCAATACACAATAAAAATCATGAAGTTTACTTTCAAAGCTTAAACAAAGCCATTCATACACGTTCTTTGTAGATACGTTGAGCCATTAGAAATATGACTATCAAATATTAACATCGCTCATTTCGGAGTTTACTGGGATTTCTCCATGTCTACCTTTCTCTCGTACTTTAAGGTACATTTACTGTTCACATAACTCGGCAATACCATACTCTCATACCAAAAAGAGTTGTAAAAACTGTGTATTACATTCATCCTTCGGTCAAGATATTGTATCATCCAGGTTGCCATAGATTACACAACATTTCCATAGATACCGAAAGCAAGATTTTGCGTACATACATGTGTTCAGTGGTAAGTGGGTCAAATATCAGAAGCCTGTCCTAGAGGTCATTCAGATCAAAATACCTATCCATATAAACCACGGGTTGATTCGACACTGTTATCGACTGAGCGTGATCGAGTTGAGTGTTAGTGTAGATAGCTGGTAGGGTGTAACTTTGTGTACGTGTGATTGTGTGTGTGTGTGTGTTGTGTGTGTGTGTGTGTGTGTGTGTGTTGTGTGTGTGTGTGTAGTGTGTTGTGTGTGTGTTGTGTGTTGTGTGTGTGTGTGATGTGTGTGTGTGTGTGTGATGTGTGTGTGTTGTGTGTGTGTGTGGGTGTGTGGTGTGTTGTGTATGTGTTGTGTGTTGTGTGTTGTGTGTGTGTGTGTTTTGTGTGTGTTGTGTGTTTTGTGTGTGTGTGGTGTGTGTGTGTGTGTTGTGTGTGTTGTGTGTGTGTGTTTTGTGTGTGTGTGATGTGTGTGTGTGTTGTGTGTGTGTGT
>Ga0131853_10001336_pt1 | contig 44163 bp, 32 predicted proteins | sample TergutLab28metaG_FD_92764 | JGI IMG/M metagenome (GOLD analysis project Ga0131853, IMG submission 92764) | Labiotermes labralis P1 segment gut microbial communities from Petit-Saut dam, French Guiana - Lab288 P1 (version 2) (version 2) | ecosystem: Host-associated > Arthropoda: Insects >... | reverse complement strand
TTGTATATAAAATAAAATGGGAAAAAATTTTTACCCATCTATTGACTTATTAAGTCAACAACATTACAATTGACTCAACGGGTCAGTCAATCACATTTTAGATTTTGATAATAAATCTAAACGATCCACTTCTAAAGGAGAGTGATTCAATGATAAGAGAAGAAAATCAAAAAATTCTTGCGCTAGAAAAAGATAGGCGTGAGCGTATCATTAACGCCGCGATGACAGAATTTCTGGCAGGTTTCAAAAAAGCTTCAACAGACAATATAGTGCGGGAAGCAGGCATTTCTAAAGGCCTACTCTTTCACTACTTTGGCACTAAGGAGAAACTGTACAACTTTCTGGTAGACTACGCCGTTAACACAGTTCAAACAGAGTATATTGACCTTATAAACACGCATCAGCCAGATATATTAGACAGCATATGGCAGCTAAGCCTACTAAAACAAGACCTGTCTAAGCGCTACCCCACCATGTTCGAGTTCCTGACCCGCGTTTATGTAGACGATAAGGACTGCCCAGCTAAGGAGCATCTGCTGAAATTTCACAGAATACAGGCCAAAGTCATGCAAGATGTATATGCCCACTGTGACAAAGGCATGTTTAAGGAGGATATACCTCCGGATAAAGCCATAGAAATTATAACGTGGGCCGTGGCGGGCTACTCGCAAAGCAAAGTAAACCAAGCAAGTTCGGTCGACGGCGCCCTTAGTTCGGTCATCAAAAACTATGACACTTTTTTAGAGGAATTTAAAGTGTACCTAGATATCCTGCGGAAGGCCTTTTATAAGTGAGTGTAGCAGTGCTATAACAGCACGATATCGCTATCGTGTCCTGCGAAACCACCCCACAACAGTAAAAAAATTTTAATTATCTTATATAAGGAGGGCATCACATGAAACTAAGCGTGCAAATCAAGGATTTAAACAAGTACTTCGGCAACTTCCAAGCGTTAAAAGGTATTAATTTGGAAATCAATGAAGGTGAGGTTTTCGCTTATATTGGTCCTAACGGCGCCGGTAAATCCACCACCATCAGGGTACTTTTAGGCATTTTGCAAGCCTCATCCGGCCATGTAAAAGTTTTTGGCAAGGATGCGTGGAAAGATGCGGTAGAAGTTCACAAACGCATTGCATACGTACCCGGCGATGTTAACCTATGGCCAAATCTTACCGGCGGCGAAGTAATAGATCTGTTTGTAAGGCTTCGCGGCTCCCATGACAAGGCGCTTCGTGAGCGGTTAATCCGCGATTTTAATCTAGACCCTACCAAGAAATGCCGCACATATTCGAAAGGCAACCGCCAAAAAGTGGCACTGGTTGCAGCCTTCGCATCCGATGTGGACTTGTATATCCTAGATGAACCAACAAGCGGCCTAGACCCATTGATGGAGCAAGTTTTCCAAGAGTGCGTACTAGAGCAAAAGAACAAAGGCAAGGGCGTATTCTTGTCCAGCCACATTATGTCGGAAGTAGAGAGACTTTGCGACCGCGTTGGCATTATCCGCGAAGGGCAGCTTGTAGAAGTGGGGACACTTGATGATTTGCGTCATCTAACCAGCTATACGATGACCGTAGAAACCGAAAGAACAATCGAAGGGTTAGAGCAAATTGACGGTGTCTATGATATTGCTAAAGGCACGGGCAGCATTAAATTTCAGGTAAACACAGATAAAATGGGCGCGGTTATCAGCCATATAACATCATTTGGAATAAAGAAGCTAGAAAGCGCACCGCCATCACTGGAAGAATTATTCATGCGCCACTATGGGGCTTCAAGCTAGGGTGGGTTAGTGTGGAAGTTGGCAAAGCCACCTTTTACTGCAAGCGTTGTGCAAAATCTTATTGAATGGAGACTATATATGAAGGGATATTTCGAAAATACAATGCAGCTGACCCGTTTTATGCTGCGTCGGGAGCGGACTACTTCCACAGTATGGATAGTTATGCTTATACTGATAGTAGTAGGCTTAGTGCCGGGTATGTACATGGCATTGGACGCCACTGCCCGTAACGAGATGTTGGGCGTACTGGCAAACCCTGCAATGGTTGCTATGGCCGGCCCCGCTTATGCCGAAGTTCACGGGACATTCGGTGCATTTTATACGAACCTGTTGTTTATTTTCACGGCGTTTACCGTAGCCATCATGAATATTTTCTTAGTGGTACGTCACACCCGTGCCGATGAAGAGAAGGGCCGCTATGAAGTATTGCGTTCGCTACCAATGGGGCGGCTTGCAAGCATCAACGCCGCTATGATAACCGCGGTTATTATTAATGGCGCACTTGCGGTTTTAATGGGGATTTTTATGTATCTTGGCGGGCTTGTTGGTTATACAGATATGAGCTATGCCGCCTCTATGCTGTGGGGTGTGGCACTGGGTGCAACGGGGCTGTTTTTTGCGGCACTTACGGCATTCTTTTGCCAGCTTTCGGCTATCACACGCAGTGTTATGGCTTATTCATTTGTGGCGCTGATTTTCCTGTATCTTCTACGCGCGCCCGGCGACATGAACCCGGATATGGAGTGGCTGGCGCTTATAAGTCCATTAGGCTTAGTAATGCGTACGCAAATTTACGGGTATAACTACTGGTGGCCTATTTGGATTCTACTTATTGGTGCTGCTGCAATAACAGTAATTGCGTACAGGCTTAACGCCACTCGTGATATCGACCAAGGCTTGATTCCGGCAAGGCCCGGTAAGGCCAATGGCGGATGGCTGTTAAAATCCGCACCGGGGCTTACATTTAGGCTGCAACGGTTTATGGTAATTTTGATTGTTGCTGGTATGTTTTTGCTTGGAGCGAGCTACGGCTCAGTACTTGGGGAAATCGAGTCTTTTGTTGCCAGTAATGAACTTTACCAGACTCTGATTCTTACCCCTGCGGGCATTGATATTAGTATACTTGAAGGCTTGCCGGTAGAAGAGGCTACCGTTGTTATCAGCCAGGAACTTGGCGCAATAGGCCTTACTGTGGCAGAAATGTTTGCCGGGTTTATTGGTGGGATGATGGCACTTATGGGTTTAGCCGCGCTTATCGTTTTTGCCCTAAAGCCAAAATCCGAGGAAAAAGATATCCGTGCGGAGCTGGTGCTGGCCGCTTCTGTTAGCCGCACCAAATACTTGCTAGGGTCTGTTGTTATTGCGTTTGTATCGGCAATTTTACTTCAAGCTGCTATGGGCTTAGGCCTTTATAGTGTGGCTACTACAACACTTGCCAACCCTGCGGACCTTCAGCTTGGCTTTGTGATGCAGTCTTCGCTTGTTTATGTACCTGCCTTGTGGGTAATGATTGGCTTAGCGGTGCTATTGCTGGGCTTATGGCCTAAGGGTACGGGCATTGTATGGGGATATTTTGCGTATGCGTTCTTTATGGACTTGATTGGCAGTTTTGGGATTTTCCCTGAGTGGATGGCTTATACAACACCGTTTGGGTTTATTCCGCAACTGCCTATGGATGAGATTAGTTTTGTGACTATGGGCGCTTTGACTGCTGCTGCGGTGGGGCTTACGGTTCTTGGATTTTTCTTTTATAATCGTAGGGATATTAATGCGGTAACAAATTAATTTTCCTAGGAGGCTAAAATGAACCAAAATTCACAACCCGCAACACTTCTACTACATGCCGGGTATGACCCACATTCCGCTCACGGCGCGTGTGCTGTGCCAATTTATCAGACCGCCGCATACAATTTTCGCGATGCGGAACATGCGGCGGATCTGTTTGCCCTAAAAGAAAAGGGCAATATCTACACCCGTATAATGAACCCCACTACCGACGTTTTTGAAAAACGAATGGCTGGACTGGAAGGCGGAGTAGGCGCACTTGCGTTTGCTTCCGGCCATGCGGCCATTGTAGGTACTGTGTTAAACCTTGCCCGCAGCGGCGATGAAATTGTAAGTTCTCCACGGCTTTATGGCGGTACGTTTAATATGTTCACCAACTCGCTTCCAAACATGGGCATCACGGTAAACTTTGCAGAAGACAACACTGCCGAAAGCTATGCACGGGCTATCACCCCAAAGACAAAAGCCCTTTTCGCGGAAACAATCGGCAACCCTAAAATGGACGTGACCGATATCGAAGCCCTTGCGGATGTGGCTCATAAAAACGGTATTCCGCTAATAATTGACGCGACATTTACACCGTACATCAACCGTTCTATTGAGTTTGGTGCGGATATTGTCATTCATTCGGCTACAAAGTTTATTTGCGGGCACGGCACCGGCATGGGCGGCGTGGTTATTGACGGGGGTAATTTTGACTATACCGGCAGTAAGTTTCCATTATTGTCTGAGCCGGACGCGAGCTATAACGGTGTCAGATATACAGACCTTGGCAGGGCCGCGTTTATAACAAGACTTAGGACGCAGGTTATGCGGGATTTGGGGGCTTGCCTTTCGCCGTTTAACAGTTTTCTTTTTATTCAGGGGTTGGAAACGCTTCATTTGCGTATGGAGCGGCATAGCCAAAACGCCCTTGAAGTGGCAAAATTTCTGGAAGCACACAGTAACGTAGCATGGGTAAGCTATCCCGGTCTTGAAAGCCACCCCAATCACAACTTAGCGGAGAAATACTTATCCAAGGGCGCGGGGTCTATGCTTACATTTGGTATCAAAGGCGGCGTAGAAGCCGGGCGTAAGTTTATCAACTCGCTTAAGCTGGTATCGCATGTGGCTAATTTGGGGGATGCTAAGTCCTTGGTAATTCATCCTGCAAGCACTTCGCACTCGCAACTTACGCCACAACAAATGGAGGCTACCGGCACTACTGCGGATTTGATACGGCTTTCTATTGGAGTCGAAGATGTAGGCGATATTATTTTTGATTTGAATGAAGCATTGAAATAAATGAAGAGAAACCCCCGATGAAGCTACCATACAGGAGCCCCTTCGGGGGTTTTTATGGTAAACTTATGGAAAGTTAAAGAAATGAGGCAAAAAAATGGTGAAAATTTTTTATAACGGCCACGAACCAGAGGATCTTAACGATGAAGAATACTCTCCCCTCCCCTCATTCCCTGTAAAACTAACACTACCCGTAGGCTGTCAGGTAGTGTTGTACGAAAAGGAAAATTTCTTAGGAAATTCCGTTGTACTTAGCGCCCATGACAACCCCAAGGAATTTATAATTGAGGAAACGGCCTGTAAGGCCCCTCGTTCTCTTAGACTGCTGACCGATGTTGCGGTTCTTCCGCATAAAGAACGGGACGATAGCGCCGAAGATGAAGCCTTAGAGGCCGATGGCTGGATGCAAAAATCATGGTGTGAAAACGCCGGCCGCCTTGAGTGGCTTATGGACTCTAAGTTCGGCTGCTTTGTGCATTGGGGCGTATACGCAATAGCCGCAGGCGTGTGGAATGACCGCGTGATAGGGTATGCGGAGCATGTTATGCGGGCAATGAAGATTAGCTTGGCGGATTACAAGACACATTTTATTGACAAGTTTAACCCTGTTAAGTTTGATGCGGATGAGTGGGTACTGTTAGCAAAGCGCGCCGGGATGAAGTTTTTTGTTATTACGGCGAAGCATCATGATGGCTTTGCTATAAATGTTTCTGATGTTTATCCGTATGATATAAGAATGACGCCTTTTAAACGTGACCCCATTGCAGAACTTCGCGACGCATGTGAAAGGCATGACTTGCCATTCGGCCTGTATTATTCACATGCCTTTGATTGGGAGCATCCCGACGCACCCGGCAATGACTGGGAATACACCAATGGCGGCGGCGATAAAGGCCTATTTGAGGGCAAGGAGGGGTTATGGTTTAACCAGCATCCGGAGCTTGTGCCAAGGACAGCAAAATACTATGTAGACAAAAAAAGCATCCCGCAAATTTTGGAACTGATTGAAAAATACAGGCCAAGTTTGCTATGGTTTGATACACCTCACAAGCTTCCTCTTTCCGAAAATATGCGTATCCTACGGGCTATTCGCGAGGCAGATCCCACTGTTATTGTTAATGGGCGTTTGGCAAGGAGTTCACGCTTCGATTCTTACGCGGATTATGTAAATACCGGGGATAGGGCTTGGCAGTTATTCCCTACTCCCGGGCCGTGGGAGACTATCCCTACTACCAATGAATCCTACGGGCATTCGATAGCAGACCGCAATCACAAACCCCCGGAGCATTTTATTCAGCTGCTGATAAAAAGCGTGGCACGCGGCGGAAACGTGCTTATGAATCTTGGCCCAACAGCGCTTGGCGATGTTGAGCAGGTGGACATAGATATATTGGAACGCATTGGCGATTGGATGCAGGTAAACAGCGAGAGTGTTTACGGTACACGCCGCAGCCGCGTAACAATTCAGAATTTTGGGGAAACAACTCTTAAAGGCAACACGTTATACTTACATCTATTTACACCGAAAAGGGACTCCATTGTACTAAGCGGTGTGATTACAGGCATAGAGAAGGCATATATTTTAGGCGATAAAGATAAAAAACCGCTGCCTATCAAAAAGCTTAACTATTATGATACTGAAATCACTATCCCCGGCCAGCTACCGGCCTTTACGGTTATCGCGGCAGAATTTAAGGGCGAACTTTACTACGACGACAAGCGAATGATAAATTCCGAAGCATTTTTGCACCCGTATGACGCAAGCTATTTCTCACCTGAGCTTGGCCGCAGTGACGGTAAGCCTAATAGAGATTACTTGGATAGTTTTACAGACAATAGCCAGTTTATTGCATGGAAGTTACGCACCCCCGGAAAACTGCGGTGTAAGCTGGAAGTAAAATATCAATCTTCCGATGGCGAAGGAAGCTACAGTGTGTATACAGATGGAGTTACTCACACGCGTAAGGTTACAGCTTCCGAAAGAACAAGAGCCGATGAAATGTTTATTTATTTAAGCGGTACAAAGGATATCGTATTCCGTACGGATGGGGTTAGTGATTTGAAGTTTTTTGGGATTGCCATTATGCCTGTTGGTGAAGCTGCTACCGAACGGAAGATGGAAGTGGATGACACTGATTTGGGCGGTTGATGGAAAGTGAAAACGTAGACAAGCGCAGCAAGTGTCAGTGCCTATGAAAATAATTGCCTAAGGAGGATTATATGCCACATCGCAAATTGCTTTATGTGTTAAGTATATTCAACGCAACGGTGAACACATTGTACTTAGTCAGGTTTTTTGGGGTGATTCCACCTGAAGAAGTGGTTTATGGATATGTGCCGTGGTTTATGTCTTTCGCACTACCAAACATTGTTTTTACCTTGATATCATGGCTTCTTGTGTATTCATTGCTTAAGAAAATTGACAATCTGGCAGTGCTTGCAGGGTTATTAAGTGCGGGTGGCTTGATTTTCCATGCATTAAACGGTTTAATGTTTGGTTTTTATTCGGGCTATCTACAAACGATGACATTTAACGCAATATTTGAAATCGTTGTTTATGTATACGGTTTATCTCTTGCCGCATTTTACATCACACAATTTTGGAAGGTTATCACAAAGACTACTAAATAGAAGAACAATGCAGAATGTTTATTGTCATCGTTTCGCGATGACTCAAAAAATAGTCAAGGGACGAGTTTTATTTTGGCAAAGTACGCCAAAGCCTAAGCTCAAAACCCTTGACTATTTTTATATCGAATTAATTTGGAAGCAGTCCTGCCTGTTGCCGAAAACGCATTGAAACATCTACAATTTCCGTCTCGGGCAGAACCATTTCACATTTAATTTGCTATAGCTTTCAAGTAATGCCTACTGTAGTGGCATCAAATCCCACAGATACTCCTCCATCAGTGCGGCAGGGTTAAATATCCGCACAAGTTCCTCCAGTGCTTCACGCTCTACCGGGGTAAACCAGTGTGTACCTCTAAACCCTTGCGGGCTGCCATGCCATGGGCCGTATCCTAAATCCCACGTGACCTGCCTACCATCAATAGAGCCGTTGACGAACCACAGCTCTATCGTGGCACTCCGCCACCAGTCCTGCTCTTGCTGATGGATTACCGCCTCATGCAGAGCGCGGTAATATTGGCCGGGATAGCCTTGAAAATGTATCAGCCCATATTCGCCCATATCTAAGACGGAATGCGGGTCTTCGCTTGGGTCAAGAAAATGCAGGCCAATTATTGGCATAGTAATGCCCAACCCTACTTGCACACCTTCATTATTTTCATACATAGCGAAAATGGAGAAAACGACAGGTTCACGGGTAAATATCTCACCTACCGGGGCAGGGTCATATGCATTATTGAACATGAATCCGTGCCCAAAACGTGATATTGGACGGTTGAATATAAACATCACATTTTCTGTCTGATCGTAGACAGATATTTCGCGCAGGTGGAAATTGCCTACAGTTTCAGGTAAGTCATAACCGGGATATCGCGGGGTGGCAATCATTGATGTTCCATCCCAATGACGGTCATAGCCGGGGAAATACCTGTGCAGTTCGGCGCGGGTTGTGAATATGCGGTTGCCTGTAATTAAGGCGTAGTGGCCGCATGCTGTGCGGAACTGATATGCTTCGCCAACTGCCAGTTCGCCTATATCGTTTATTATCTCATCCCAAAGTTCGGCAACGTTATGTATGTTGACTGATATTGGGCGGTGCAACCACATATCTTCATTTTCGCCCATCCCATGAACAATCGCGAATATATCCGGTGGCAACGCCCTTGGCCCGGTGGGGGCTACCGGCGGTTCTGATATTTGGCGGCGGGTCATGGGTTCCAAAAAATCACGGTGTACTGCCGGTACATAATAGCGGGCAAAAGCCCTGTGTTCACCAGCTGCGTCGCCTAGCTGATACCTTTGCCAAAGGGGCATCTCAACTTCAACTAGGAAACGGTAGAAGGGCATTATTACTTCGACATGGTCATTAAAAATCGATGAATGATAGACCAACTCTACCGACGCGTTCAAGGCACGCTCCCTACCCCGCCACATGGAGTCCGGGAAACTGGACACGAAGTAGCCTTCGAGAAGCATATCGCGAGCTTCATCGGCTGTGATTATAGGATAATGGCCCAGTTGCAGGGATTCGAAATGCTTGTGGGGGAATAGGGCAATCTCAATCCTTTCCGGGTGATACGGGTCAAATGTTAGGATTTCTATCCATTCGAAATTAAAGGAAAGGATAGCTTCTTCCGGGCTGCCGCCGGAATCGAAGAACCGCTGGCTGTGGAAGATTCTTGGCCCGCCGATATCCATGGCGCCCTCGGCATTTGTTATGGTTGGTGCCGTCATTGGGATAGGAAGCCTGTGTGCCAAATATTCAATCGCGGCCTGTACCTCATCGGCTGTAGCATAGTTGGATAGAGATGCACCGCGCGGAAGACTTATTCTTTCCCTGAATTCTGAGGGGAGGTGTGTGTTAAGCGACAATGTACCCATTTGCTTGTTTGCGATGCTGTGGTTTTCGTCTATCATGATTGAGACAAACATATTGCTGATTGTTGGTTCCGGATGTACTCTGTCTGCGCTAATATTTACGGCGGCGGCAATTGCCTGCCCTTTTTCATGCAGCATGCTTACAAACGCGTCCCATTCATCGTCTGTTAATTGTATATCTATAGAATGATGCTGCCCCGGAACAAAATGCGTCACCGCATGGCTGCGAAACACCGGCAGATAACTTATATGTCCGATTTCATGCCATGGATTATTTATTGTCATATGCTGCTGATATGCAGGCAGTATTATTTCGAAGTGAGAAACGTGTATTGCGGGTATACTCAAGATACCGCCCGGGACAAGCTCGCCCGGCTGTGGGGATGGTAAGGGGGGCACGGCAGGGTATTCATTATTTTCATCATAGTCCACTGGCGGCGGCATCATGGGCTCAATATTACTTAACCAAAACGCCAGCATTAATATACATGAAACCGCTACCACACCTATAAATACCGCAGCAGCGTTTGCTGCGTTAATCTTTTTCCATATTGGGGGTTTTAATTTAGCGTGGTTTACTGCATGTACGGCTTCGGCTATTAGGTCATCGTCTATGCTTTCTAGGCAGGCAAGCAGCCTTTCGGAGCTATCGCGGTGCTTTAGCCTTTCTGTTATCTTATGATCAGGTTCATTGTTAGTAAATTTCATATTACCACCCCTTCCTTTTCAAGATGGATTTTAAGCTTCTGTCTTGCCCTGAATAGCATGGATTTTATCTTGCTTTCGCTAGATTTGAATTGGCGGCTTATATCCGCAATACTGTCGCCGAAAAAGTAGCGCCTTATGAATATTACCCTTGCATTTGTGTCCATACCCCGCAGATAGGTGTTTATGGCACCTACTGTTTGGCTGTATTCAAATTCATCCTCTGTGGTGCGCGGTAAGGGAATAGCTTGTGTGAGTTCGCGTAGCATCAGGTCTGCTTGACCGCTGCCGCGTTTAATTGCACCTGCGGCGCGCCAGCGTTTTAGGGATAGGTTTCGTGTAATCTTGGATAAGTACGCGCCAAGGAAAGCCGGGCGCTTTGGCGGGATTGCTTCCCATGCACGGTGCAATGTGTCGTTTACACACTCTTCCGCGTCGTGGGTGCTTGATAGGATGTTGTTGGCCACTTTGTGAAGGCTCCTTCCGTATTTTTGTTTTACTTGGTCTAGGGCGGACTCGTCTCTTGCCCATAATAAGTCTAGTATTTTGTTGTCTTCTATGTTGGCCACCCCCTTAAGTGAAATGTTTCACTCATTTTTAGCGCTATGTATATGTTAACCCCGTTTTGGGGGTTTGGTTGCGTTGGTAATAAATACAAATGCCTGCAGCCGGTTATAAAACCAATTGCAGGCATTAATATATAAGCTATCGAAAAAATACGTACACTGTTGGACGTCCACACACAAGCTTTAGTGAAATCTAATGCTTTACCGGATGGGTTTATATGCAAGCTTTCCTTCGCTTACGCAATACAACAATAACAGTTCCCACCATCGCCGCAAAAAGCACAAACGCTCCAGACAACACATACGCCAGTGTACCAGAACCGCCGGTTAACGGAAGCACAAAGTCATCCCAGTTAATGATGTTATAGGTCTCATTATAGCCGCTACGTGGTACAATTCCGGGCATCGACACCCCACTCGTTGGGTCTATGTTTAAACTTGGGTAAAGAGGCATAACAGCGGTATCAACTGTAATACGCCATTGCCCCATTGGCAACTGAAACCCCGGAGGGGGCACAGTCTCAACCAGTTGATAATGCCGTTCTGGCCTCATACGGAAAACCATAGCATCTGTTGTTGAACTTGTGCGCGCTGTTCCAATTTCTGTCCACTGGTTTACGCCTGAGCCTATCATGTCATTCGTCACCAGCCCATGCGCGGGCATAACAGGTACACCATCGCCATTGTATACAAATAACCTAAACTGCGCACCTGCCAGCGGTACACCTGAGTGGTCTGTCTTCCAGAAATCAAACTCGTACGGCACATTAGGAACACGTTGCCATATATGCCCTGCATAAGGAGTATTGCCGGCACCTACTGCTGGGGGCAGTAAAGGCGGATTGTGATTTTGCTCCGCATAAACAGGCAATATCCCTAAATTATGACTTATAGAAACAGTCCAGTGGCCTGGAGGGGTGCGATACCCAGCTGGTGCTTGTATTTCTCGTAGCCTAAACACCGTTGGGGCATTGGCTTGCAGCTCCAGAAGATGATTAAACGGTTCACCCGGAAGCGTTGTGCTATCTATAAACACCCTGCCGTTGCTATCACTTTCGATAAAGGGCGGGTCTGCCGGTTGCCACCCCGTGCCTGTTACATATTCTAGAGGGTATGCCAGTACCCACTGGGTTTGGCCGTCTATTGTCACTTCTTGCTCCAGTACAAACCTAGCACCTGACAAAGGATTAAAGCCTAATGGCTCATCTTCATTTACGGTTTCGCCAACTTTATAAAATTCCAAACGAAGACCCCATACGGCAATAAAATAATATGAAGGCCCTGCGGCTACCATGCTATTTACCTGATCTTCTGTCCACAGTTCCGGTAAAGGGTCCCCATCATCTACAACAGTGCCGTCTGGGTGCAATGGCTGATTGTTAACATCAACTCTTCGCCATCCGGCAAAGTATAGGCCAGGGTCATTGGGCCATGCGGCACCCGTGGCGCTTACCGCAGCTGGAACTTGTTGGGCTGCCGGATTAGTACTAAGGGATAACCCCTCTGGCACTTGCCGTACAACATTTGCATTCGTGGTAAGGCTGTCTAGCCGCCCACGAGTATGGCCGGCTCTAAATGTTATCGTAGACAACCATTGGGCATATAGGTGCGTCTCGTCCATTACTGCCCTTGGGCCAGTGGGGCTGTATATCCGCCTTCCATTAGGTTCGCTTGCATCTATAGCAAACCAGTAGCCACTAAACGCGCTATTGGGCCAGCCCGGGCGCTGTGGAAGTTCGTTCTGGGCGGGTATGATATTGATAAAACTCCCAAGGATATGAGATCTTATCAAAGGCGTGCCGGGAGCCGCAGGCGGAGAAATAGAAGGTATATACCCATCGGCAGCAAGCCCGCCCGGCCCACTTGGATGAAAGTGCACAGGGGCAGAAAATACCGCATAATACCGTCTTGCCATCAGTACATTGTTCACATTAATTGATGCCGGCATATTGTTTATATTGGGTACGGGAACAGGGAACCAGTTAACAAAGGTACGGGTACCCCATGTAGGTGCATTCGGCGTACCGGGCAACGGCCATGGGGCTGGCAGGGGCTGGCCTATAGTTACCGGCCTTAGTAAATCACCCACTGGCCCCATGTTAACATCGTCTCCGCCAACACCGGGGTCAAAAATTAAATACGGCCCCCATATGGCAAATATAGTCGTGTTGCCATATATCGGGGTGTCTGCGGTAACCCATGACATCTCTGGCGTACATACACCATCCGAGTTTCTGTGCCAGCCAATAAGCGAGTAACCTGCATCGCGCGGGATATCAAATAACTGAACCCAGTCACCTCCGCTTGCATTGGTACCCCTTGGCGGGATTTCTGCGGCAGGGTCTCTTGGCCAGCCGCCACGGGTGCCTATCAAACCTCCGGTACCTGCCCAGTTGCCTGTTGTGCCGGTTCCGCCCCATGTCATCCACATATCATCTATACTCCGCAGATGGGCATGGCGGGTATCCAAGAGGAGTATAGAGTTGACTGTATGTCCTTCGGCAATATTTACGAATCTGGTATTGTCCGCAAAACCGGTATTTATAGAAGAGTGGTTGGTGTTAAATGTAAGCTGCCCACCCCACTGAATATAAATGCGTAAATAATCATTACCGCCTACCAGCGGCTGGGGTTCATTTGCCGGAAACAAATCAAAAAACGCTTGATTAAACCGTGTGGCACCCGTAATTTGTGAGCCATGATCAAAGCGCGCCTGCTGATCAGTGTTAAACGCATAAGCAGGGCCGATCTGCGTATAGCCAACACGAGAATAAAATTCGCGCCAGCCTGGCGACCAACTGATGTTGTACATGCCATTAAACCATACGGTGCCGGCTGCATTATCCCATTGCCCCCATCTCATATTGTTCATTTCGGCAGTGGTAAAGCCGAAGGGCATGGTACGCACAACCTCTGTAACCCCTGCGGGCAGGTCATTGCCATTGCCAACTAAAACCAAATCGAAGGCTGGCGCCCATATGGCGTGAAGGTCTATATCTCCGTTGGGAGCGACGCCGGCTTGCTCCGTATTTAAGGGCGTGGACATATGAAAAATCCGGTCTGTATTATTGAAATTATTGATTTGATTGACAGCATCCCATACTGCGGTACCATGCGGGGTTGGCTGCCCATTTGCCTGAAACACAGGCAGGCTTGGATTAGTTGACCAGCCAACAAATACATATCCGGCCCGCCTTGGGTTCCTAGGCCACCTTAGGTTAACAGCATGGGCAGTTGAGCCTATGGCATTGCCATAGCCATATCGCCTTCTTATCGTTGGCCAATAGCGGTGCACATAATCTACATTTGCAGCTTCAAGCGTTAAGTTGGTGTACCTCAAATTTGTTTCGGATATCCATGGTGAGGTTATATTTATGTTGTAACCAGTTACTACAGTCCGCGTTAAAAAGAAGCGGTCGCTTACATGACCTTGGTATGGGCGGTGTGTAGGCCAATATGCAAGACCATGGTCGCCTTCTGTGTCGATACATGCTTCCGGCGCGTTAAGATGGAAGTTTACATAGACATTGGGCGGAGGATTATGGCGCCAATGGGCATATGCGGTTATATTGCCGTTTATTATTGTGTCGCCGGTAATACGGTTAGCCCCTTGGGTTTCCGGCCAGCTATTCATCCAGTAGTCATGACCTGCTAAATCGGCAGGTATAACAGCAACAGGCCTGTCCCACCAGCCATTAAAAATATGCGCGTCTCTTGTTGGGGCAGTATCGGGTGGCATGCCCGCAAATATGGGCTGATGCGCTATAAAAGTCTGCCCATCAAATGTACCCCCGTTGTAGCGGATTCTCCGCCCATTTTGGTTAATTGTTCTTTCAGACTCGGACAAGCTTGGCAAAATATCACGAAAATTTATTACATTGCTGGTATGAGGCGAAAAATTCGAATTCCCTTCTAAGGAAAAACCTTGATTACCATGGATACCGCCGTTTATATTAAATGTCAACCTATATACCCAATGGGCGTATACCGTCATATCATCTGTGACGATACCTGTAGGAGGGTAAATGCCGTCATTTATATGCCGCCTTGCTTGACCCGTTGGGAAGCCTTGAGGCATTATATTTATAGCAGCCTGAGGTGGGGCTTGGTGGTTTATGTGGGTAGAGCTTGCGCCCGCAGGGGCAAAACGGCGGTTAGCGGGGTTGCCAAAAGCTGGCCCACCTTCAATCCAACCATCGGGCGTTGTCCACCAGCCCTCTAAGGAATATCTTGGCCGCAACTGACCATTGCTGCCAGTAGCTCCCGTCACAGCTATCCAATTACTTGGCATAGCAACGCTTGGCGCAGAGCGGGGCCACATAGTACCTGCTTCCGGGCTTATTTGACCTGCGGCAGTTCCTCTTACAAGGCCGGAACCCGGATAATAAGGGGTTGTAAAAGCAGGGTTGCGAGAGCTGTCAGGCAGCAACCTAGGGATATGACCCAAAGTACCTTCAGCCACATTGGGAGTCCATGTCCGCTCTCTGTTTTGGCGATACCATTCTTGAGGGATTGCGTTCGGCTGATCCCATGGCGCACCATCTATGGATTGGCCTGCAGGCAAGCCTAGGCCTGTGGTAGCATTACCTCCCACACCTGAGTCTACAATACTTCTACGATCCAACACCCAGCGGTATAAACGGTTTGGCTGAGCGGCATTACCGGCTGCCAAAATAGGAACTTGGGTTATCCAGCTGTCGCTGTAATTCATATCAAACATAACAAGATGCGTAACCAATTGCCACCTTGCGGCAATTTCTACCGGCCCGGTGATTACAGAATCTTGGTTCATAGGTGTTGCGTGAGGCGGGGCTGGGATTGATATATCCTCATTGGGGATACGATAGTCGTACCAACCCCAGAAGGTGAAGCCACTACGTGATGGGTTGATCGGAAAAGTTACAGGCAAGCCAAAGGCCTGTGCTTGTGCAAAAGTCCATGTATATGGAATAAGCCTTGGAACAAACGAATTAGGGTTGGTTGGGGCATTGGGGGTAGGTACAGGAAAAAAGATACCATTACCATTAAACGTAACATTATAACCCCATACAGCATACACAGTCAGCCCTTCTGCCGGGATATCGTCAGGGATATATGTACTGCCCGAAAATCTTTGAGAATAGTTGGTTACAAGAGGGTCGCGCCCGTATGGGTCAAGACTCCACCACATAAAGGCCCGCCCGCCCATATCTGGTGGGTCAGGTAATACCCCTACTGTACCGTTGGAGCCTGTAAGACGGTATGCGTGGCCGTAAGGTGTAGTGCCGCCATTGGGGTTAAAATTTACCCGCCGCCCGGCACCAAGAGGCATGATGCCAATGTATTCGGGTGTACCGCCAATGTGGCCATATACATTGTAATCAACGCCTTGTGTATAGTCACTGTATGATATGTATTCGGGAGCGCCTCCATGATATCCGCTTGTATTGTAGTCGACTCCTTGTATGTAATCGTTGCATATGTACTGTTCATAATTAAAATAGTATGGTACCCCGCCATCTACACTGGATGGGCTTAAATAGTCGTGATAGCTATGTTGATAGTGGTAGTTAACATACGCTCCACTGCTTTCCAGAATGTGCGCACTATCATCGTTACTGGCAACAACAACCGCTACAGCAGCAACTAATACAAAAATGACAGATGCTACGAAGCGGGTTACAGAAACGCCTTTGCGCTTCATATTCGAACTTCGGAATATCATGAAATACCAACCCTCTCGCAATGGCAATTTTTGCACAAAATCGCCATTTAATAACTAAGATACATTATTTCATGACTATCTTACATTTTCTATGCAAAATTACAAGTGGGATTTCATTACAAACTAAGGACATCGACACAAACACTCTGCGTCAATAAGTTCGTCGTTAATACTCACAAGAATAATCTTTTAGCGTCTCAAGGCATTTAACAAATCATGAATCTCCCCTAATTATGTCATACTGCGAACCCAAAAGCCTATCCCCTACAAAATCCAAGATAAATTCCTAATAACCATATACCCCACAAACAAAACCGGCCCCAGCGTCAATACAGATGTTAGTATGTAAGCGGCATGATGCATTTTTTGCTTAGTTCTTTCTTCAATTATTTTAGAATACAGCACCATTGGCACAGCAACAAAAATGGCTACAATTGTCATTGTCAGCATCCACGACACTAAAAGGCCAGCAACAAACCCCGCCATCGCCGCTAAAATAAGATAGCCGATATACAATGTTAAAATCCTCATAATAAGCGCAATATCATTGTCCAGCCCTATAATATAACCAGTCACAGCACCGGCAACACGCCGGCCTGTGTCAAATATAAAACCACGCGCAATATACAGCGTTGCGCACAGGGCTACAACAATGAACATGCCATTGAGCGATTTAAGTACTTTTGTCAGCCAAAGTACCGAAAATAACAAAGTAACACCAGACATTGCGGTAAAAAATATCATTGAATCAGTTTCCGCAGCGGCCTCTGACATCATGATTAGTAATACAACCAGCATAATTAAAAACGGTACAATATTTACTACAACAAGTACAAGCAGTACTTGGCGTTTTTTCTTTTCAATTCTATCCATGGATAAACGACTCCCCTACCTTCCATGTACCACACCCAAGGACATTATATATGGTGGCAGCCACATCCGCCAAGGTGCTGCGCGTGCCTAAATCTAAGGCATGCACGCCTTCGCCGTATACCAGTAAAGGCACATATTCCCGCGAATGGTCTGTTGAGGGTGTGGTTGGGTCGCAACCGTGGTCAGATGTTATTATCAGCAGGTCGCTGGGCCTTAGAGCCTCCTGTATTTCCGGCAAGCGGTTATCGAAATATTCAAGCGCTTGGGCAAAGCCCTCCGGGTTGTTTCGGTGGCCATACAACATATCGAAATCTACCAGATTGGTGAAGATTAGAGTTTCATCACTTGAGGATTTAAGCGCCTCTATCGTTGCGTTTATCCCATCAGAATTACTTTTTGTGTGGATGCTGCGGGATATGCCTCTGTCACAGAAGATATCTTTGATTTTGCCTATGCCAAGGGTATGCTGGCCATTGGACGCCAATGCGTCAAGTAATGTTTCGCCCGTAGGAGGCACCGCATAATCACGGCGGTTTTTTGTGCGGGAAAATGCACCCGGATGACCTATGAACGGACGGGCTATAACACGGCCCACGATATAGTCGCCTGCCAGCATCTCGCGGGCCAGCATGCACAGGCGGTATTGGGTTTCAATAGGGATGACTTCCTCATGGGCGGCAACTTGAAATACGCTGTCGGCGGAGGTGTAGACAATTGGCGCACCTGTTTGCATATGAGTTTCGCCCAAGTCATCTATAATTTGTGTGCCGGAAGCGGGGCAGTTGCCAAGGAAAGGCTTTAACCCTTGAAGGCTCAACGCACCTGCGGAAACGGCGGAGGAAATATCCTCCGCGCCACGCCATATCATTCTGCCTGTTCTGCCCAGCCGCCACAGACCCTCTTCGCCTGCACGCGTAATCCATTTTAGCAACAATTTAACCGGGAAATTTGTGAAGGTAGCAAAGGGCGGCTCCATTATTAGCCCGGCCAATTCCCAATGCCCGCTTGTTGTGTCTTTGGCACGTGTTTTCGTGGCCATGCGGCCATAAGATGCAGTAGGCGTGGTTAAAGCAGTAGGCAGTCTTGCATCCCATATATGCCCTAAGCCCATGGCATACAGGTTGGGCAGGTTAAGTTTCCCTTGCTTCGCGTAGATATTGCCCAATGTATGGGCCCCTTCATCACCATACACAGCAGCATCGGGCATGGCCCCTATACCTACGCCGTCCAGCACTACTATGCATATTCTGTTGTACATATCTCATCATCCTTTGTATTTACACAGTCTCAACCTTCTTCCCACGCATTCTAGCATATCCGTGAAAAAGAATCACAATAATTTTAAATAATCCCAAAAGCCCAAACAGCGGGTACACATAACGTACAATATTAGAAAACCCAATATGTGCGGCCAGCACCCCAACAATACATATAAGCGCCGCAGCCTTAGGCTTAGCCATATTACCATGCTTGGAGAGCCATTGTACCACAGCAAAACCGTTACAAGCCGCAGTTGTTATCAGCGCCGCGACCAAAACACCAAGATACAAAACGCTAAACGCCATACTGTAATGTAAAACAATCATTAACATAGGAATCTCGAACGTTATAATCCGGCTATAATGCAAAAACAACGGCAAGGCCATACAAAGCCCAAGAATTGTTATAGCACTACCGCCCACAACACCACCAATAAACGGGTCACGCTTCTTAGTGGCCAGGGGCGCGGTAGCAGTAAGCACAGGTACGCCCGTCACCAAGTTGTAAGATGCGTAAACAAGCGCGGAAAGAAACCAGCTAATAGCCATTCCTTGTGCAGGCGCAGCAAATGTAGGCGCGGCAGTCAGAAGTGCAATAAACAGCCCTACAATAATTCCGCCGATAATCATAAACGGCGCAAGTATGACATTAATCTTGACCATGCCTTCCAAGTCGAACCGTAAAACTATGTACACAAAAATCCCGACAACTACAGCCCCAACCGTAAAAGGCAGGTTAAATGCCTGACGCGCTGTAGCTCCTGCCCCTGCCAGCATAGCCACAAACAGGCAGAAAAGAAAAGCCGCAACCAGCCATTCCATAATAGTGCCAAGCCGCTTGCCTAGCAGGTGCTGCATGAACTGGCTGTAAGTCTCAATCCTCTCGCGGCGGCAGATGGCAAGCGTAGCCCAGCCCACCAGCGCAAAAAGCAGCCCCGCCACAATAAGCCCCCATACACCCATTGGCCCAAAGCCCACAAAATACCGCAGCAACTCCTGCCCAGAGGCAAACCCCGCCCCCAAGAAAACCGACGCGTACACAGCCGCAATTTGCAGGCCGCTGAACTTACGTTTTTTTTGCATAAAACACCCCTATATTATGTATATTTGGACAAGATATTCCGTGTCCTTACATTAGTGTATGGGGGTGCATAGCAGATAATGTCAAGCTTTTTGCACTGCATGCTTGAATGAAATCAAGAAAACCCGTAGAATAGCCTAATAAAGCATTTCAAGCGTAAACGCAATGAGACAATTACCCGCGCTACACGAATCCGTGATTCATATAAAGCGCGTTAAATCTAAGGAGGGGTTATAATGAACCCAAACCGTAAACCGTTACTACTGGAAAAATGGGACTTTATTATTCTGCTGGGCGAATCCGGCGGAGGGAAAGGTACACTTGTTGGCAATATTAAGCGATATTGGCTGGAGAACCTGCACTCTGCCAGTATGGGCGATATCTTTCGCAAAAAAGCGCAAACTGACCCCGAAGTCAAACGCATGACCGAAAACGGTATCTTGATAAACGACACCACAGCCTGCGAAGTATTTCGCGAGTTCGCCCGCGCTCACACGCCGGGCCTAATTGATGGCTACCCACGCAACCGTCAGCAAGTAATAGAACTAATCAAATTTATCAAAGACAATAACTGGCGTGTACTGGTGGTTGATATCCACTGCCGAATTGAAAAAATCATAGAACGCCTACTGGCCCGTAAACGCGACGATGACAGCTTAACCATTGTGTACAAGCGCCACACAGACCATAAGGAACTTCACCCCGCGGTAATGGCTGAAGTGCGCACAAGGCCAGACCTTTTCGATGTAATCACACTTGACGGCAACCTGAACGCGGAAATTACATTCAGCAACTTCCTGATGGACGTACTCAGGCTGGTAGACATGCTATACTTCTACGATATGACCGACATCAAGACAACATTCGCCGTAAGAGGCGATGAGACTACAATTAACCCAGCCCTTAACCGCTGGATTTGCGGCTTCCTTCAAAGCATCCAGAAAAAGCTGAACGAGAAACAAGGGAAACCGAATAAGCAAAAAGATGATTAATGTACAAGGCTTGACAAAGAAATATGGCAGGCATATTGCCAATGATAATATAACCTTGCAATTAAAGGCCGGGGAGTTAGGCGTGCTTCTTGGCCCAAACGGCGCGGGCAAATCCACACTGATTAAATCTATATGTGGCCTGCTTCGCTTTACAGGCAGCATAGTCGTTGATGGGCATGAAAACAGAACACTTGAGGCTAAGCGGGTGCTGGGGTACGCGCCTGAGGTGGCTACTCCCTACCCTATGCTAACTGTAGCAGAGCATTTCGAATTTATTGCGCGTGCCTACCGCATGACAGGCGGCTGGGAAGCCCGTGCCGAAGAGTTAATGCACCGCTTCGAACTTAGTGATAAACGTTATAAGCTAGGCAAAGAACTTTCTAAAGGAATGAAGCAGAAAGTCAGCATATGCTGCGCGCTGCTGCCTGACCCTAAGGTTATAATTTTAGACGAACCGTTAAGCGGCCTTGACCCACACGGTATAAGGCAATTACAACAGGCAATAGAAGATATGCGCACGGCAGGGAAATCTGTGCTGGTAAGCACCCATATGATAGACACTGTAGAGGCATCATGGGATGTAACCTTCATAATGAAGAAAGGCAAAATGGTACGCGAATGCCGCCGGGCCGGGCAGACAGAGACACTTGAGGGTATCTATTTCTCGTTATTTGATGAAAGTGAACTTGTACCGGAATAGCCAGTGAAGGGATTATGTACGCAATGAACGCGATTATGTACATGTATGTGATAAGTATAAAGAATTGGATTTTCGAAGGGATACGGAGCCCAAAGCGCTTGGCTAAGGCTTTGGGCTTAACGTTTATTTTTTTGATGTTTGTATTGGGCGCGGCATCAGGGGTTGTGGTTAGTGCCGCCCCTATCGATTTACCACTGCTAAAGGGCATGATGTTTGTTTTGTTCCTTGTCCCCTTTGCAATTGGGCGGTATGGCGGGATTGGGCCATTTGGCAATGAGCATATGAATTTTATTTTTACCGCGCCTATCTTGCCGCGTACGGTACTGCTTGCAGAGATTTTGCGGCGGTTTCGGGATATGGTTGTCATCAGCCTTGCTGTTATGGCTGTTTTTGCGTTTACGGGTTTGACTGTTGTTATGGAAATTAGGCATATTGTGCTGGCCGGGGTCTTTTGCTTGATTTTGTGTGTTGTATGTAAATTGTTTGGGATGTATTTGTTTGTGGCTTATAAAGGGATTTATCGCCTTATAGGCCTTTTTTGGTTGGCGCTGCTTTTGGTTGCCGGGGTATTTTATTTTGCGCGCGCCGGGTGGATGATTTTACCGGGGCTACTAAATTTTTTAGATTCTTATGTATTTGCGCTTACGCCGCTTGTAGGGTGGGCTTCTGCCGGAGCGTTTGCTTTTATGACCGGGAATGTGACTCAGGGGATTGTGTTTACAGGGCTGCTGGTTGTCGCCGGAGGGTATTTTTTTGGGGTTGTTTATAAGTCATCGCCGGATTTTTATGATGAGGCAATTGGAGCGCCGGATGTTGCCGATGTGAATTATGAACGCGTCAATACTAGCGAATCTTCATTGATGGAAATAACCACCACAAATAGTTTGACCAGTGCAAAATCCAACTTTCGCGGTATTGGCGCGGAGGTGTTTTTTTATAAACATTTATCGGAGGAATCCGGCGGCTGGGCTTCCCGTACCCGCATACCATGGATTAGGAACACCCGTGCCGGCGCTGTTGCAGAGCTGATAGGAAGCGGGATATTTGCTGGAATAGCCGCAGCTATTATTTGGGGGCTATACGCCCGTGGGCTGGGCGGTGATATCGAACATGTGGCTATGATTTTTAGGACCATTGGCGTACCCAGCAGTAATATTCTTGCTGTGCTTATTCCCGCCATTCTTATTTTGACAGCGTACCCACAATACGATAAGGGGTTTATTGAATTATATAATCCTTATTTTTACCTTATTCCCGACAGCCCTGTCCGTAAGCTGCTTTGGGTTTCTATGGCACGGATTATTAAGGTTTGTGCTGTGGCTGTGCTGGTTTTGCTTCCGGCTGGGTTTATTTCGGGTACACCACCTGTTGTTATTTTGGCTACACTCTTGGCTTATCTTGCTTCGGCTTTTATGGTGCTAGGGCTTAGGCTGGCCATTGTGCGGTTTTTGGGTGTTGTATCTGGCGGGCGGCAGAAGCTGGTTGCTACATTACCGGTGTTGATTTTTGTGCTGGCTGGCGTGGTTGGGATGCTGGCGGTGTTTTACTTTGGGGCAGAAAGCTGGGGATTGTTTGTTTCACTAATTGGGTTTACGGGATACAGCGGCTTGACTGGGGTACTGGCGTTTTTGTTTTCATTGAGAGTTTTGCATGATGTAGACGCGCCGGTATGAGTGCTTTTCCCAAAGCAATGTGAATATTTCACTGCATAAAAAACACCATTCATGCAATATAACCACTTGCATGAATGGTGTTTTTTAGCAAATTATGCGTTAATAAACTATAACACATCGCTCGTCTATAATTTTATCTACCAACCTCTTAATAGCCAACTCCATACACTGTTTTGTAGCAGCGGTAGGAGTTAATGAACTTGCATTAAAATAATCTGAAATAGTTAGGGCAATCATGTCTTCAAAACGTTCCCACTGTCTTGCATAGTCTAATTTTTTATGAAACCCTCGCTTATGGATATCTTTAAACATCTCTCCGACAAAATATCGCCCAAGTATGCTCCTTTTCTCTCCATCTAGTGCAGATTCAAATGCTGCTTGGTCTTCCGGGCTTGAAAAGCAACCCTCATTTAATACCCATGCCTCCAACAAATCACGCCCGTAATTCCCCATAGCATGAACAAAATCCGTTTGTATATTCCTATATCCCCACGGGTTTTCCTCATCTATCCTTGACACATGCCTCTCACATAGCTCCCACTTACGGTTTACGGCACGCACGGTAGCGGGGTATAGCAGCCATCCCTTACAATTAAGAAGGGCATCGTATACACTAAGTTTTTGCGGCCTTTCTACAAGTGCATGACTCTGCAATAGTTCATCAATATTCCTAACACGGATTTTTGATGCAGAACCCATTTGGTGGCATATCATTTTTACCAGCGCCAGTAATGTGTCACCATACAAACGTCTCTTCGAAGACAGAATCTCATCTAAATCATCACTAACCCCCGGTAAACCATAGGAAAAATGACCATTGTATTCCGGTTTTCGCTTATTATCGTTTAAAGCAATATTCTCATGAAAAGCATTGCTGATTTCTTTTTGCCTATCTTCCGCTAGCACAAATGCACGTTCTATCTGAACTCTGCGTTCTTCGGTGGTTTGGCGTGTCATAGAAAAGCGATTTGTACCGCTTTTAGCATTGTCAACCATAAATAAATCCAGCTTTGTGGCAAGCGTTGTGACAGATACATTGTGCTTTTCGTTCCTAAAAAACTCCTTCATTACATCTATTGAACTTTTGACTGTAACACTTATATCCATACCATAGATAAATAGCAGATTACTCGCATGATTACGAGCCAGAATATCCATTAGCCGGTCACATTCATCATCCACAGTTGCCCCATTGCTATGGAAGAATCCCATGGTATCTATAAACCGTAATACATGAAACGGCTCGCCATTTTTTTCTCCCACGATAAGTGCGGAAGTGTCGTTGCCGTGAAACAGCCATCCGGCCCCACGATAGATAAGCGAAAACTGGGAAAATAGATACTCTTTAGAGCCGCCCTCGCTTTTTAGCAAACATTCGGCTATATCATCACCTGTACTTGCGTTTAGTCCCACATAAAATTGCCAGCCATTTGTTTTATCTCCTTCGATATCTCCGTTTTCATCCATCAGCCTCAAAAACTCCTCGGCTTCGGCATTTAGGCAATCAGCCGCTTTTCGGTAGAAATTGTTCACGAATCCCTCAAGCGAGCTTTCCTTACTTTCCTTGGATAAGGATTCAATAAACTGATTTCTTGCAAACTGACCTTTTTTGTTTGCCGCTTTTTCCTTAGCCTTTGCTTCGTCATACAGGCGCAGCATTACATCGGCTGGGAAATTTTTAAGTTCATCAAATATTTGCGCTTGCTGCTCCGCATCCATCCCTACAATTTTATAAGCAAATGTATCATTGGCTGCATTGCCCAATTCTACGCGAAAGGCTATATCTAGCTTTTCATTGTAGTCCCGGCCTATTCGCTTCTCTTTCGCTGCCGAAAACAGTACTTTACCTATAAACTGGTTATCATCATTAGATAGCATCGCTGGCTGGATAGGGTCGACTACGCCACGCACATAAAGTGTGTCTTTATCCAAGACTTCATGATCTGTGACAATAATTTCTGTGTCAATTAGGCTGCCCTTTCCAAATGCCTCACGCATGGCCAAAAAATGGGCTACCTCTGGGCTTTCAGCCATCCCTACAAACATTGTACTCTTTCCGGAGCCACTTGCACCGGATGTTACTGTTGGCCGGCCTTTTCCTAGCAACTGGCTCAGATTGGCCTTGAAAGTTCCTTTTTGCATTTTATTTCCTCCTCGGATTGATTTTTGGCAATAAAAAAAGCCTTCCGGCATCAGATAAGGTGAAAATAACGCAATAGAAACACAGGTATAACAACTATGTACCTACCACTTAATAAAATCACTTTCCTGCATATAACGTTCGCAAAATCTATTGCGCCCGCTGCCGATAATTTAATCTAACGCAAATAAATTGTTTTGTCAAATTATTTATATATTGATAAAATTACACTTATACTACTGAAATATATAAACTTCTAAGGAGCCACCATGAACCTATTCGAATCTACCGCCGCTAACACCCTAAAGAAAGAAGCCCCACTAGCCGCTCGTATGCGCCCGTCCTCCATCACCGAATGGGTAGGACAATCTCACATAATAGGCAAGAATACCCTACTCTACCGTGCCATTGTGGCTGATAGGCTGTCGTCGCTGGTTTTATACGGCCCGCCCGGTACGGGCAAGACAACTTTGGCCCGCATAATCGCCGGTACAACTCAATCCGTTTTCACGCAAATTAACGCAACTGCCGCAGGCATAAAAGATATCCAACGTGCGATAGAAGAAGCCAAATCTACATTAGCCTTATATGGAAAGCGCACAATCCTCTTCGTAGATGAAATCCACCGCTTTAATAAACTCCAACAAGACGCACTGCTGCCATATGTTGAGGATGGCACGCTAATACTAATAGGCGCAACTACAGAAAACCCATACTTCGAGGTAAATAAAGCCTTAGTTTCCCGCTCTATGGTATTCGAGCTGTACCCGCTAACTCTGGAAGACATATCTACCCTGCTTCGCCGTGCGATAGATGACAAAGAAAATGGTTTAGGCTTCTTGAACCTTCACATAGAGGATGATGCCCTAGCCTTCCTAGCCGACCGTGCCAACGGAGATGCACGCACCGCCCTTAACGCACTGGAGCTTGCCGCACTTACGACAGAACCTGTAGCAGATGGCAGCATAACCATAGACTTAGAAGTAGCCGCGGCTTGCATACAAAAGCGCGCCCTATGCTACGAAAAAAACGGCGACAACCATTATGATACGATATCAGCGTTTATAAAAAGCATGCGCGGAAGCGACCCAGACGCGGCAGTCTACTATCTTGCCCGCATGCTTTACGCAGGTGAAGACCCGAAGTTCATAGCCCGGCGCATTGTAATCTGTGCGTCAGAGGACGTAGGCAACGCCGACCCTCACGCACTTATGGTGGCCATGGCAGCAGCCCAAGCCGTAGATTTTATAGGGATGCCCGAGGCGCAAATTACATTATCACAGGCTGTAACGTATATTGCCTGCGCCCCAAAAAGCAACGCAGCATGCTCCGCTGTTTTTGCGGCCAGAGACGATGTAGCCAATGTGCCGATTAAAGCGATACCAAACCACCTGCGCGACGCAGGCCACAAAGGTGCCAAGGCGCTGGGGCATGGCGCGGGGTACCAATACGCCCACAGCTTCCCCGGGAATTACGTCCCGCAGGATTATCTACCGGAGGAATTGGCGGATAAGGTGTATTACAAGCCCTCGGATAACGGAGTAGAGAAAAAAATAGGCGAAGCTTTACGAAAACTGCGCCCGGATAGGGATTATAAGTAAGCAAGGCTATTGACTTCCCTCGCCTAAACCCGTATCCTACACAAAATTAAAGAAATCACGAGGTTATTATAAGACATGGGTATCTGGATTTATCGTAAATAAAGCATAATCATCATAGTTGTATCGGAATTCGCAGCGTCGTCATTGCAAGCGAAGCGAAGCAATCCAGCAAAAGTTATATTTCTACTGGATTACTTCACTACTTCGTTATTTGCCATGGCTGACTTGGTGCAATTTCGAAACAACCTATTATGCTGTAGAGTGGCTTTTGCGGGCCACTCTGCAAACTGCGCTAAATTCATACCAATCCTCACCCTTTGTAGGATTGGTACTAGGAGGATACCCATGTCTTTTTTATTGCTGGAAGCAAATAATATAGAAAAATACTTTGCCGATGCGCAAATCTTAAATGTGAAAAATTTCAAAATATATGTAGGCGACCGTATAGGCTTCGTAGGCACCAACGGAAGCGGCAAAACAACACTATTAAACATTTTAGCAGGTGAAATACAACCCGACGGCGGCACAATCCACCGCAACTGCGATATTGCATATATACGGCAATTTGGCGACATTACAAGTGAAAGCGGCAATATGCATAAGCTTGGTGAGTACGGCGTACTGGATAAGCTGGAAAGCCCCGTTATAAGCGGTGGCGAAAAAACCCGCGTCAAAATCGCACAGGTTTTTGGCGAGACACACAGGCTGGTTTTTGCTGATGAACCAACTTCAAACTTAGATATACAAGGCATCAAGCAGTTTGAATCCGAGCTTTCGCAGTTAGACAGCTTTATACTAATATCCCATGACCGCGAGCTGCTAAACCGCTTCTGTAACCGGATAATGACAATAGAAAACCACGACGTAATTGTGTACGAAGGAGATTTTGACACATACAAACATCAATCTGCCGCGAGGCAAGAGCGGGCAATATTCGAATACGAACAGTACGCAAACGAGAAGGAACGGCTGCAAAAAGTATATAAAGATAAAAAGGCTAAAGCAGCAAAAACCACGAAAAAACCCAAGGGTATGTCTTCAAGCGAGATGAAGCAGAGGGCTTTTACAGCCTCGTCCCGCTCATATGACGGCAGGCAAAAGCGTGCAGACCAAGTAGCAAAAGCGGTACAAGCACGCATAGACCAGATGGATGTTAAAGAAAAACCACGGGAAGCTCCCATTATAAAGCTGGATTTCGCCCTAACAGACCCGCCACGCGGCAAGATTATATTTTCAGGTGAAAATATTTCTTTTGCTTATGGTGAAAGAGTACTGTTTCACGATGCGGAGTTTGTAGTAGAAAACGGCGCGAAGGTTGCGCTGCAAGGCATAAATGGCAGCGGCAAAACGACACTTTTGAATATGATATCAAGCGGGGATTTTACCCGCGCCCCAAAGGCAAATATCGGCTATTTCCGCCAAGGTTTCGAGCAATTGGATATGAGCAAAACCCTTCATGAAAACGCAATGGCAGACAGTGTGCAATCGGAAACTACGGTTAGGTCGGTACTAGCGCGGTTGCTGTTTGCCCGCAATACGATTGGCAAAGTGACCGGGATGCTTTCTGGCGGCGAGCGCGTAAAGCTTGCCCTTGCAAAGCTATTGGTGTCTAAGTGCAACGTGCTTCTTCTGGATGAGCCTACAAATTACTTGGATATGCCATCGCTTGAGGTTTTACAGGCTATTTTGCAGGAATATGAAGGTACTCTTATGTTCGTATCACATGACCGCGCTTTTGTTGATGCTATTTGTACAGAGACATTGCTGGTGCAGGGAAAAAAGCTTGTGAGGATTCAAAGGTAAGACCTAAAATGCACGAACATGCCGGCTGCTGTCATCATAGTTTTGATACTTTGGTGAAAGGCGATTATAGCAATATATGATATACTGCGGATGCATAATTAAAAATCCGAGGTGCATCATGCGCGAGTTAAAGCAACTAAAGACAAAAAAAGGCCGTAATGAAACCGGCCTTTTTCTGGTTGAAGGCGAAAAATTTGTGGCGGAAATCCCCGCTAGTTGGGATATACAGCGGTATGTTATGGCAAAGCGTTTTGCAGATGGATTAGATTTATCGGCATATAAAGCACGTGCCCCGGTAGAAATAGTACGTGACAGCCTTTTCGACAGCCTAGCCGATACCGTAGCCCCTCAAGGGATTATTGCTGTCTGCCGTCAAAAGCATTGGCAGATGAACCAATTGATAACCCCCGGCGGCTTTATATTACTGGGTGAGTGTTTAAATGACCCGGGAAATATAGGCGCACTAATACGCACAGCCGCCGCGGCCGGTGCCGCAGGTGTAATACTTAGCAACGGCAGCGGCGATGTTTACAACCCCAAGGTATTGCGGGCTGCCGCAGGCGCAGCGCTGCGCATTCCTATTATTGCGGGTGTGGCACTGCCTGATGCTATCGGGCAATTGAAGCAGGCCGGATATGCCGTATATGCCGCTCATCCCCGTGGGGATACCCTGCCCTACTCCTTAGATCTGCGGGATAGTTTTTGCTGGTTGGTTGGCAGTGAATCCCACGGGCTATCTGACGAAGCGGCGGATATGGCGGATGCATGGGTACGGCTGCCAATGGCTGGAGACGTGGAATCACTTAACGCTTCTGTTGCGGGAAGCTTGCTGATGTATGAGGCGGTCAGGCAAAGGTATGGTATTTAGTGTGTAGCCATTTATATACGGTTTCATTGTCTGGCATTCTTAAGGCCGGGTACTTCCGCTACTTTTTGCGTATGCCATGTGAAGGTGATAAAATTACCACACAAACCAAGCATGAAAGGAGCCGGATGTGGACGCTATATCACGCAGGGAGTATGTGCTTGACGCAATCAGTAATCAAAAAAAACCTGTCAGCGCGTCGTTCCTAGCAAAGGAATTGGACGTAAGCAGACAGGTTATTGTTGGCGATGTTGCACTTCTTCGCGCCGCAGGGCATGAAATAATAGCAACCGCAAGGGGATATATGATTCCTAGCTTCAATGATTCTAACCAATATTTGGGCAAAATCGTCTGCCAGCACACTCCAAAAAACACGAAAGACGAATTATATACCATCGTGGACTTGGAAGCCGTGGTGGTTAATGTAATAGTCGAACATGGCTTTTATGGCGAAATTACAGGCAGCCTTAACCTTGCCAACCGCAAAGATGTGGATGATTTTATGAACAAGGTAAAATCATCCGAAATCAAACTGCTATCGGAACTTACGATGGGTATACACATGCATACAATAGCCTGCCGTTGCAAAAGCCATTTTGATGAGGTATGCAAGGCATTGGAAGCAGGTGGATATCTATACCGCTAGCTAGTCGCGAGTTATTTCACTGCCTTAACAAAATATGCGGCGATATTTTTCTGCTTGCGCAGGGGTAGCAATATTGCGCGAGCAATTTCAAAGTCCACCATGCTGTGGATAACAGACCCTAGCCCTATAAGCAGAATAACCGACACAAAGAACCCCTGCTCCAAATGGGCGGCACTAATATTACCGCCAAAGAAAAAGACACTTACGACAATAACCTCACCCGCAGCATGAATCACCCCTATGATAAATGAGAACAACCTAAGCTTAACAACAGAAAGATTATAAACCCTACACAAGTAAACCGCGCCCAAAAACGCGAATATTATATGTGTGGCAGCCCTAAACACAATAATAATAGGGAAACCGCCCAAAAGAAACCCGATTGTGGTACCGGCCGCAACAGCCACCGCCACAGCTGGGGATATAAACATAGCGATAAATATAGCGGTGTGGCTTGCCAATGTAAAAGAAGCAGGTGGCAGTAGCACCCTAAGCGGCGAGTACATTGGAATCATTACCCCAATCGCGATAAGTAAGCCTGTGATTGTGAGTTTGATAGTGTTTTGTGATTTCATAAATAAAGCCTCCTTATAATTACATGTGTCATGACACATGTAATTATAAGGAGGCTTTTCATTTTCGTCAAGTATCTAAAGCACACCCAAGAGTATTAACACCCATAGCATACAAGTCAAAACCACAAACAATACAGACAGAATAACACCGCTTTGAGATACCCCATTACCACCCGCTTCCTCTGTACGTGGCATCATACGCATAGCTTCAAGCGCCCTTTTAACGCGCTTATACAACAGTAGTGCAAAAAGTATATTTAGGCCATTACTTAGCAAGTTAAATGGCAGAAACGCCGGAAGCAAAAGCGGTACAATTTCTGAACGTGGCACCTCCATAAAAATCGGGGTAATTATATAGTTCCACATCATCATAACAGCGGTGGCAAATATGCCGCCAACAATCAGGCCCATTAGCGCACCTTTTATCGTACGCTTTTTTTTGTAAATCATAGCCGCCGTGCAGCAAAATGCCGTGCTTCCAATTATGTTCATAAGCAGGCCGATATAACCTGTGCGGCTAACACCTGTAAGCATCTGCAATAATGATACAACCACCGTAACCACAAAAGCCGCAAGCGGCCCAAATAAAAACCCCGCAATTACTATAATAACATCCTTGGGGTCGTACCTTAGAAACAGCACCACAGGTATCCGCACATATGCCGCAAGTAAAAAGGCCAATGCGCACATCATTGCCAAGACACACAAGGTTCTTGTGTCCAACCACTTCTTCATAATCTGTCATCCTTTCCGTTTTAAAATAAAAATCCCCTGTGCATACATATACACAGGGGCAACAAAAAAGCGCAATTATATAGATATAATTGTCCTTCTTCCATCCAGACTTAGCGCTGTATCGATATGCGCCTTACTGTCGGTCCCGGAATCTCACCGGGTCGGCATCCGTGGCGGTTTCGCCGTTAGACATTTAGCAAAATGTCTACAGATGTTCGCGGACTTTAAGGCTATTTGCCTCTCACCGCCGGTCGGGAATTTCACCCTGCCCTGAAGTATGGGGATAGTATACACTATATTTGAAAACTCAGCAAATGCATATCACAATCAATCCCAATTCTCTCGCGTAAGCCGCTCATTCAGCACCTTTAATCGTGCGTTGCATCTGGCATAGTCAGGCATAATACCTGCCACAATCGCCCAAAATCGCGGCGAGTGGTTCATTTCAATCAAATGCGCAAGTTCATGCACGACTACATAATCAATAACATCATCTTCCGCAAGTGCCAGCCGCCACGAGAAATTTATGTTCCTTTTAGCCGAACAACTCCCCCACCGCGTTTTTGCACTGTTAACTTTAACCGATGCCGGAGTTACTCCCATTTTGTGCGCATAATACTCAACGCGCCCCGTAAAATATGTAAGCGCAAGACGCTTATATATTTGCACGCATGTAGCCTTAACCTGTACGGGGGTAAGCCCCGGAGGCATATAAAACCCTGTACCGTCAAACCCTGCCCTATTGCCTTTGCGCGGAGTTATGGGGTATATCTTCCCACGCCATGAAATCATGCTACCATAGCCCACCACAAAATCATCCCGATGCCTGGCCCGCGCAGCCATCTTTAAAAGATTTTTATGTATCCATGACTCTTTCGACAGTACAAACGTATCAATATCCCGCTTAGGCGAATGTAACGGCGCGCGCACATCCACATACCCGTCACGGATATGAATCGCAATAGTTTTTCGGCGCGAGCGCGTCAAGTTGTATTCAATCATCTGTACACGTCCTTTCGCTAAAGCGAATTAAATGAGAAACAGTCCCCGCCTGCCGCCAAAACTGCAAATGCTTCTACACAGTTTTAGTGGCAGACGGGATTGTTTTCGAATTAAGTCGCTATATTACAAGAATACTGCTATATTAAATAAAATCAAGCCAGCATCATAATTAAGCGGAAAATTTTTACCTTTTGATAAAATCACATATTCATTTCTGCGCGGATGAATCGCAGAAATAAATATACTATAGCTACTCACTTTTAAATTGGCCCATCTGTCGCCAAAAACCGCATATGTTTCGCGTACAAACCGCTCGAGTGCATTCGCAGTTTCGGCTCAGACAGGACCGTTTAAAGGATGAATGGCAATAATTGGAGGCACAGCATGAATATAAACGAACTTCTGCAAAGCCAGCGCAATCTACTGGACAACTTAGAAAAACAAGTCAAAATATACGAATCATCCGATACTATAGCAGAAAACAAAATTTTAAAAGCCCGGCTGGAAGCCCTAACCGCTGAAAATACGGGCCTCGCCACCCGCACCAGTCAATTATACGAACAAAATCTACGCCTTAAAGAGGCTCTCTACGCCCACGCCGAAGATGAGCGCGGTACGCTGATACAAAACTCTAAAGAAAAGCTAAATATTTACTTTGGCCACACCATTCAAGGTGAGCATAACAAGCTATCTGCCTTGGAAGTAAATATAATGACGCGCACAAACCAAATGCTGTACACCCTTAAACAATACAATGATGAACTTAGCCACTTGCTATATGCAAAAGTTCAATCCTTTAGGGACGAATCATGGCATGTCATTCGTGAAGCCCAAGCAAAAATAGCGGAGACAAAAGCCCCTCTAACAGAGGCAGATGATGAGGCGTACAACCAGCTTAAAAAAGACCCATTAACCCCGGAACAGATAACAGCACTAGCCAAACGATACAGCTTGGAGCGCTTTGTTGGGCTTAATTTGATAAATATTGTAGGTATTGTACTAATTATAATAGCGGCAGTGTTAGCGGGGCAGTTTGCGGTGGCACGGGTAAGCGATACCCAGCGTGCCATGGCTATATTTGCCTTTGGCGGTGGTATGCTTGTGGCAGGTGAGTTCTTTAACCGCCGAAAAGCCAGCGTGCTGTCTTTGGGTATAACGGCAGGGGGCATAGCTATACTGTATGTGGCCTTAGCATTTAGCTTCTTTGCACTGGATGTATTGGGCATGATTCCTGCTTTAATTATTTGCGTGGCTATTACAGCTACAGCGTTTATGCTGTCTACCAGATACCGCTCGCAGACATTGCTGGTTTTAGCGTATGTAGGCGGGCATTTGCCGTTTTTTACAATTGTCACAAATGTAGACATGATTTACGGGCTGATGGTACATTTTTTGATTCTTAACCTGCTGGTGTTGCTTGTTTCTTTTAGAATGAAATGGGCGGTGTCTACTTTTATTGGGCTGTGCTTTAATATTATTGCGGTGTGGGGCATTCTAGTTTTGGGGACAGCCGATGAGGCTTATGTATCACGCTTAATTTTGGTGGGTTATATATTTCTTGCTTTTGCCAATTATACTGCCGTGCCTATCATTGGTACGTACGCTACTAAGCAGCGGTTCAACATTAATGATGTAATTGTTATGGTGATTAACACATTTGTCAGCTGCTTTACTATGTATATGGCGTTTTTATTTTTTGGCTGGGGTAATTTCATGGGGTTACTTGCACTTATTTACGCAGTGGCCTATTTCTGGTTGGCGCTGGTACTGTGGGTGAAATTTGAGGGCGCGGAAACCATGCGTGATTTTGCCGCGCTTACTGGGTTGGTTTTTGTTGTACTTATTGTACCGTTCCAATTTGATATTGTTTGGCTTAGCTTGGGCTGGCTATTGCAGGGTACGGCATTAAGTATCTATGGCATTCTCAAAAATAACCGCCGATTCAGGTATGCAGGGATGATTATATTTGGCCTGTGTGTAGGGGCCTTTGTACTGGCCGATATCGCGCTGTATATTGATGATGCGCCATGGGCTCACTTTGGGTTTAGATACTTGTCTGTGACGGCGGGCAGCTTGCTAATTTTGGGTGCTTTCCTGTACAAGAGAGCTGTTGTAAGCAGTGGACACAGGGCGTTCAAATATCTTGTACTGGCTAACTTATGGGTGTATCTGTTATACCTTGTTAACCAGATTGAATCGCAGATTGTGAGTATATATCCATTTAATCTTTTTTACATGGCAGGGGTTGTACAGGCTGTGCTGACTTTGGGCCTTGCCTTTGGGTATTTGCGAGTTCGGGTTTTGTATGATAATGGTATGAGGGTGCTGGCGATCTTGCTGTACCTGACTGGTATCGCAGGGCTATTTGTACTTAACATTGTATCCCACCCTGCCACGGTACCCATTGGTATAGGGATGGGGTACCCATGGGCTACGTTGGGAGCCACTTCGGTTATTGTGCTTGTAAGCCTGCTAGCGGTGTACTGCCTACATGATTTGCTTAAACGGTTTGTGGTACGGGGTGGGCTGCGGCTTGATTATATGTATTTTTTAATTGCCTTGTATATCTTGGCGGTAATTTCTCAAAATTTAATATTTCATTACAGATTGGATTTTGCCGGTTTATGGATTAGCTTAGTTTATGTATTGACGGCCCTTTCTTGGGTAGTGTTTGGCTTTGCCAAACGTACGGTGCTTATGCGGAGGTTTGGACTTGCGCTTTCGCTTTTGGCCGTGGGCAAGGTTTTTCTTGTGGACTTGTCAGGGCTTTCTCAAGGACAACGGGTCGTGTCGTTTTTTGTTATGGGCGCGGTACTGGTTGGGATTTCTTTTGTTTATCAGCTTTTTAGCAAGAGGTTGGAATTGAGACTGGAAGAGTTAGGGAAAGATGACGCGGCTGTAGTACGGGATAAGGTAGAGGAGTATGACGAATTAGCAATGACCACCGAAAACGCAGGAGAATCCAAGCAGCTGCCGGAAGCAGATATCACGGATTGAGGTGACAACAATGATTTCAGGTATAAGCCACATGACATTTATTGTGAAAGACCTTTCGCGCGCTGCAATGTTCTTTAAAAAGATTTTTAACGCAAAAGAGATTTATTGTAGTGGTGACGACACATTTTCTATCTCGAAAGAAAAGTTCCTCCTTATGAATGATATCTGGATTTGCATTATGGAAGGTGGCACTTTTCATGAGCGCACTTATAATCATATAGCTTTTCAAATCAAAGATAGTGATTTTGAAATATATGTAGAACGGATAAAAATAATAGGGGCTGAAATTAAACCGGGGCGTCCACGCGTAGATGGTGAAGGCCGCTCTATTTATTTTTATGATTTTGATAATCATCTTTTTGAGCTGCATACCGGTACGCTTAATGAAAGGCTGGCTCGTTACTCTTCATAGCCTGCTGCCTGAATTGCAATCCCATAAAATCAACTTTGGGTTGATAAGCCGCTTACACTATGATGTATGGTTACTCTGCATACGCATTGGTATAATCGGCTATAGTGAGTTATATGAGAAACAGTCCCAACCCGAGCCGAAACTGCGAATGCGTCTACGCAGTTTTGACGACAGGCTTACCCCGGCGAAGCCCCTTCGGGGCAACGGGTGATGCGAAGCGTCAGGCCATCCGGCAAGCACCACTAGGGTGCGAAAGGGTGAGACTGATTTCTAACTTAATTAGCTTAAAATTATTGCCCAAGGAGTTGGATTTATGATGAACATAAAAGCCATAGGCGAACGCATATCATCGCTGAGAAAAGAACAGGGGCTGACCGGAGAAAAGTTTGCTGAACTCCTCGGTGTTTCACCGCAAGCCGTTTCAAAATGGGAAACTGGAAAAAACCTGCCGGAAACCATTTTACTGCCCTCAATATCGAGAGTGCTGGAGGTATCCATCGACTCAATCTTGATTCCGCCCCAGATACTGCCAAATGTTAACATAAAGATATTGAGTGATTTCGTGTTGATGGACGAAAAGGGCGGGCCTCCCTCCATCGCAAATACTAACAATACTTACTATCTAACTTTCGGCCACACGCCAAATCATCACCCCCCATATGTTGATGGGCACTCCGAAATCCGTATGGCTACCTCTGTAGATGGCAAGATGTGGGGCAAACCCAAAACCATATACAGTAAAAAGGAGTATAAAATTTGCAATCCCTGCATTCATGCGCTGGCAGATGGTTCGCTACTGGTAACATATTATTTATACAAAGATGAACCTGCATATAAAAAACCGATGCTCGAAAAAATTTTATCACCCTTCATATACGAGGAACCCTGCCCTGATGGGCGTAATACGATTTCGTACTTGGTGGGACAATATACAATAATATCTCATGACGGCGGCGAAACCTTCAGTAGCCCCAATTTGATGGAAAGTAATTGTGCATTTTTCGGAAAAATTGTGCAGTTGCCCGACGGTACGATACTAGCCCCGCTGTGCAGATACGGCAATGATCCCGCAAAGGACGGGGTGGCCGTCATCTATGCGTCAAAAAATGGTGGATATGATTGGGGGCCTTATTCATATGTGTGCGGCCCCATTAACAATTGCAGTCCCGAGGAACCAGGGTTGTTTATAACTTGGTGCAAGCGGATATATTGTTTTATCCGCACAAGTACCTATATGTATTATTGTATTTCAAAAGATTACGGCCAAACATGGAGCGAACCTTTAAACAGTTGGATAACGGGCAACGTACCCTTCGACGCGTTGCAACTACCAAGCGGACATGTGCTTTTGCATTACGGAAGGCGAGATGACGTGCCGTTCAGCATTCGTGCGGTTTTGTTGGATTATAGGAAAAATGACTTAAACGATATATCGCCGGAAAGTGAAATGATAATACGGGGTGGCAGCATGGGTGGAATCGCGTATAATTGGGCAGTGCAGCTTCCGGATAATGAAATATTGGTTGCTTACAATTATATAAATGATGATGTAAATGGCGGCCAGGAACATATCGCCGGGACGATTTTAAAGATAGAATATTTATAGTTTCACATTAGGTGAGCAAAACACAATGATACACATAAAAAAATAAATTTTGCTATCAATATATCGGAAAGTGCAAGAGGACATAGTATCTATGAATAACTCTCACACAGTTGAAGCACACATAAAAGCCTTCGCAAAGCGTGAAAACTGCATCATAGGCATATGCGATACCGCGCCTTTGACCCTAGACACTACACGTTTCACTCCCTTCGTAAGCAGCAACCTAGCCAAGCGCACAGACCCTGCCGCCAGCCTGCCCGGCGTGAAAAGCATAATAGTGGTAGGTGTGGAGTCCAAAATCGAAGCTTTTCCGCCAATGCCGGAAGGCGCCGGTATCCTTTCTGTATTAGGTGTAGCGGAGGATTATCATGTAGTAGTAAAATCCCTGTTAAAGAAACTAGTGGATGAGCTACGCGCTCAAGTAAATTTTATGTATAAAATCCTTGTAGACAGCCCAACCCTTGACGAACGCGCATTAGCCGTTCGTGCGGGGTTGGGCTTTATTGGGCGTAACGGGCTTGTGATTTCGCCGGAATATGGCTCACGATTTAATATTGGGGTGCTACTAACGGATATTGCCATTGCGAGCGAAGCAAAGCAATCTACAATACTTGGATTACTTCCGCCACGCTACGCTCGCGGCAGGCTCTGCAACGCTCCTTGCAATGACGGAGGAGGAGGTTGTAGTGCTAATCAAAGGTCGCAGGCAGTAACTTGCCCGCCCAACTGCCGCAACTGCATTACAGCCTGCCCAACCGGTGCGTTAACTAGATCAAATGGCCTAGATGCAGCCCGTTGCATTTCATATCTAACCCAAAAAGATAACCTAACCAAGGAAGAAGCTGTACTTGTAGGCTGCCACTTATATGGCTGCGATATCTGTCAAAATGTCTGCCCCCTTAACCGCCCAGCCCCTACCGCTTGGGCTAGCCCGTACGATTGGCTGTCCATGAGCGATGAGGATTTTGCGAAAGTTTACGGTCATACTGCCATGCTATGGCGTGGCCCAGTACTATTAAGGCGTAACGCAGCCAATTTAATAAATAACCCATATACATTGTAATCATGTGATTTATATGCATTCTCAAAAGCAATAAATTATATATTTTTCATAATTGTCACAAGTCAATATTGTGCTATAATACAATCACCCGAACAAATATTCACGTGAACCCTACGCAAATAACGCGAATACGAAAATATGTATGAAGGTGAAATTATGGCAAATGTAATTTTCAAGCAAAGTATCGGTTTGGCAGAGAGAGTAAATATAATGCAACAGGATGCCCTTTTCGATGTTGCAGACAGTAATAGTAATAATGTATATATCCCTGATTTAGAATCTATCAAATCTGAAATAAAATCCAAGCCCACATTACCACCACTACCAAAAATGATGCTATCCAATGACTGCATCTTTAATTGCGCATACTGTGGGTGCAGGGTTGGTACCGATAGTAAAGACCGTTACACACATTCGCCAAGCGAATTGGCAGAGATATCGGTAAAAGTAGCAAAAGCCAGCAATCAAGGTGTATTTATCTCTTCCGCTATTTGTAAAAACGCAAACTACACAGGCGAGTTGATTCTCGAAACATTAAAGATAATACGAAAAGATTACCGGTACACCGGGTTCATACACGCCAAAGTTATGCCCGGGACAGACTTAGAGTTAATAAGTAAAACAAGTTTTTATGCCAACCGGATGAGTATAAACATAGAAGTTGCCAAAAGCGAAGGCTACACACAAATTGCGCGGAACAAGAGCAAAGAAAATATAATTCTGCCAATGCAGCAAATTAGTGAACTTATTAGAGTGGGCCGGGATTATAAAGCAGCCAAATTCCGTCACGCGCCTTTTATGGCCTCTTCACAGGCTACTCAAATGATGGCGGGAAGCACCAATGAAAACGATTACGAAATATTACGGCTATCAAAGGCATTGTACAAAAAATATGAACTAAAGCGGGTGTACTACACACCTTTCTTCTACACATGGTCTGCCAAAGGCTATAATAACCTCCCTCATGTAGCCACACCGGTATGGCGCATGAAACGGTTGTATCAAGCAGACCGCCTAATGGAGGTATATGGCTTTACTCCAGAAGAAATCGCGCCGGAATCTGCCCCCAATCTTATGCACGAGTTTGACCCTAAGGCGGCATGGGCAATAAGAAATATTCATTTATATCCTATAGAGGTAAACAAAGCCGATTATGAGATGCTAATACGCGTCCCCGGCATAGGTACAACATATGCTAAAAGGATTATAGAGGCACGGAAGTTTTGTAAAATTACACATGATGTTTTAAAAAGGCTTGGGGTGTCACTGAAGCGAAGCCGGCATTTTATGACATGCGATGGTGTTTTTCTTGGGGATAGGAGCGATAACTTAGATGTTTATAAGGGCCTGCTGGCCAACCCATTATAGAATGATTGGATACCCATGTGGTATCCTTTTTCTATACAAAAGATATACTCAGTATCATAATAAAAGGGGCGTTTGGAATTATGTGGTTGGTGTAACCGCAGAATCCAAACGCCCACTTTTATTGCATCATAAGTGCAATGCTTATGTGTTACTTTCCATCCTTTTTTCAATCATTTTTACCCGCTCTGGCCGGCCAAAGAAATCATTGTTATCCTTTAGTATCTCCAGACTGGAAACATATATCTCTTTGCCGTTATGAACAACTTTTCCTAGCTTGCTCATATCATAGGGTTCATGCTCCTTGTTATGAAAGGCAAGTGAGATTACTGCCTCCATGAAGATATTGCCAATGCCGCTCATTACCCAATTTTCACAGCGCTCTATAGGTTTTATCGCGTGTTTATAGAAATGCTCTCTTACTTTATTAAAATCAGAATAGTTAGGAATTATGATATCCACATCTTTTGGGGCTACGGGTATACCCCATAACGCCATGGCTGTACTACCGGTAACATGCCAGTCCACGCCCACTTTCTCCATTTCAATGATAAACACATCCAATGCCTTTTGCCATGGTGTCGTTATCATCTTTAATTGCTGCTTGATAGCTATTTCACCGTACTTAGTAAAATTTTCGGCACAATATTTGAAATCTTTTACATTGTCGTGGGGTCTTATAAAGCCGTTTCCCAATTGCCACCACAATTCATCTTTGAAATATTTCCAATATTGTTCTTCTACATCCTCTGCGTAATATGCATAGTAATTCCAGTCCTGCTATAGAGGTCAGCAGCTGCTTGCTGGATTTTGCGGCTTGCAGTGTACTCACGGAATGAAATGCCCTCAATCTCATGAAACTTCTTGGTTGCATAAAAATAGGAATATCCCAGCCGCTTGGTCATTTCAGACAGTCTTGGAATATTTTCAATGTCTTCGTCAATCCAGCGTTTCATTGTTTGAACCATTTCATACCATGGGTCCACTTGTTACCGCCTTTCAGTACAAATTCCAATTGGATTCGGTATATATACTATAGTAAACGATGCATTTATTTTTTTCTTGATATTAGTTGTTGAAAAACTCTTGACATTGACACGGTGTCAACCTGTACAATCATATAAAGCATTGAGAGCGGGGGCGCCGTAATGGAACTACAAACGATTCAGCAAGTATCCAAAGCATATGATATTTCCTCAAGAATGCTTCGTTATTACGAGCAAACGGGGCTTATCGAAAGTTTCAGAAATGAGGATAACGCATACAGGCTCTATGATGAAAGCACATTAAAACGTATACAGCAAATAATAATCCTGCGTAAACTGCGGCTTCCCGTGAAGCACATCAAGGCTATTTTTGAAAATCAGGACGCTACGGCCGCCATCGAGGCATTCCAAAAAAATATCAGCGAACTTGATGAAGAAATAACGGCATTGTCTACAATCAAGTCGATATTGAAGCATTTGGTTAACGAGCTTAAAGATAAGGCAAATATCATCATCCAGCTTGATGCATTAACTGATTCATCCATACTTCCGATGATCGATTCGCTTTCATTTACGGACAACAAAATAAAAGAAAATTTATCAATAGATGCGTTAAACCGCGCAAGTGAAGTTATAAACAAACTGCGAAATGTGCGGGTTGTATACCTCCCTCCAATGACTGTAGCGTCCGTTTTAATTACAGTCGATGCTGCTGATAATAATATGTGGCTAGTGATAAATGATTTTGTAAAGAAAAACGATTTATATAAAATCAAGCCCGATTTGCGGGTTTTCAGGTTGTATCATATGAGTTCAAGAAATAGTAACGAGTACGAATTGTGGGTATCAATCCCAGACGATCTTATCATATCCGCACCTTTTATCAAAAAGAAGTTTTGTGGCGGACACTACGCGGCACACAGCGAGGGGGACGGCGGGTATGAAATTTTTCTCGGGCTACTGGATTGGATCAATAGCAGTGAGAACTATCAATATGATTATGATGGTAATTTACTCCGTTGCGATCCGCCAATCAATGAGAACGCGGATTTCGGGGGAATGAGTCTCGATTTGGCAGAGTGCCTCAACTATTATGACATTTATCACGGTTTCGATGTAGAAAGTGAATTTGACATATTGTTGCCGGTAATAAGGCACAAAATATTATGTGATACACCAGTTGAAATTCCTGACAGTAAAGAAAAGTGTGGATTCAAAGCATGGGTCATGACGAGGAATAAATTCAGAATCATAGGGTTTACCAGAGTCCTGACCCCAGAATCGGGCAACCCGAATAAATTTGAGGACGAGTTAATAAAGGATGACCGGTTAGACATTTTAAATAAATATAAAGCGAAAGGCGCGCCGATATTGGGATTCGGCTCGATTGATATGGACGCCCGGCTCAGAGGTGGATGGCGCTGGACGATTTGCCTCGCCGAATCTGACATAACAGATGTACAAGCGCTTATGAAGCATAACCTATTTGTTAAAACAATAGACGCTTCACGGTGGCTGATAATAGAACATGAAAAAGGAGAGCCGTTTGACGATCACAGCATTTGTATGAAACTGGGATATACATGGAACCGCGCCGTTGCCGGATCTATCTATGTTAGGCCAGACGGTAAAATCGGCAAGCCAGACCCGAACGATGAGACAGACATGAAAAGTACCGTTTACTGCTGGTATCCTGTTAAATACGATAAGGAGACGAAATTATGAATCTGAACAAAAAAGCAATGACAAAATTAACAGCGATAGAAAGGACAATTCCTATGAAAAACTCGCTAGATTTCAACATCCCATTCAGCTATTTCACAAACGCAAATTTCATTGGCTGCTTTTCGCCCACTTATATTTTCATCGAGGGAATCGATGGAAAGAAAGACGATGCGTTCAATCAATATTTTTGTCTGTTTGAAACCATGTCAGGATGTAGTTCATTGCGTTGTCGTTTTGGCAATGAACAAACCTCATACAAATGGGACGACTGTGATTCGGACAGCACTATAGATTTTTTATTCGGGTTCACGGGGTACGATTATCGCATCTGTTCCGACAATGCATCGTTCAAAGGCGAAATTACCGCCTCAATCGATGCCGGTAAACCTGTTATCGCAAAGGTTAAACCAAACATAAACGGGGCTTTCCGCGTAATCACTGGGTATGATGGCGACACCCTTATCCATCCCGATTACACTCACGCACATGACAGACCAGAGAGTACCACTTCCTACGATGAGCTAGAATTGCTATATATCCTTGGTGATAAAATCGCTCCGCGTTATACGCTGAAACACGGATTAGAACGTATCCAGCAAGTGAAGGAGAAAAATGTCACTGAAAAATTGTGGGATGGTTATATTGAAAAAATGGGGGGATGGCTCATGTTCCCCTCGGATGATGGCTGGCAACAAGCAGATACGGAGGAAAGAAAAACTCGCATGGAGCGCTTGAATAAAGCGATGTGGTGCGCGATGAACAGTCACAGTTTCGGGGAGACATTCCGTAACTGCCGCCATGATGAATTAAAAAACCCGGCGTTATCCGGGTTATGGAAAAAAGCAAGTGAATTGTGCTACAGCACAGACGCTATTATATATGGGATAGATTACTTGAACAAACAGATCGATTGGTCGGGCATTGATCAATACACGACCGGCCCCGGTGTAAGCGCAATGATATGTATGATGATTTACAAGATGAAGGCACTCGACATGGAAGTGCTTGAGACAATTAAAGAAGCAATCGCAATTCTTCGTTAGGCAGGCAAGCGCGGGCGCTTTTGCGCCCGCCGTATCTGCCTAAACTAATCAACTTATGCCTTCATCACTCTATATCAAACTTGACCAACCCATCCGCGAAGTCAGCCTTAATTTTTACACCTTCTTTAAACTGCCCAAGTAGTATCGCCTCGGCCAGTTCATCTTCGATTTTGGTTTGAATAGCACGGCGCAGCGGCCTTGCGCCATAGGATTGGTCGTACCCTTCCTTGGCTATATGCTCGACTAAGGCATCCGTGTATTCAAGGCTTATGTCCATATTCTCGCGGATCCTGGCAACAGTTTCATCCAACATAAGGCGGGTAATTTTCCGCACATCATCATGGTCAAGTGGGTGAAAGACGATTATATCGTCTATACGGTTCAAAAACTCTGGCCTAAACAAATCCTTTACTTCACTCATAACCGTTTTTTTCATATCTTCGTAAGAGCGGGTCTTGTCCACATCGGACACAAAACCCAGCCTTTTGGGGTTAACAATCGACCTTGCGCCCACGTTGCTGGTCATGATAATCACAGTATTTTTGAAGTTGATTTTGCGGCCTTGGGCATCGGTAATATGACCATCATCCAGCATTTGCAGCAGGATGTTAAATACATCCGGATGGGCTTTTTCCACTTCATCAAACAACACAATCGAATACGGCTTACGGCGCACTCTTTCGCTTAGCTG
>Ga0131853_10001335_pt1 | contig 44210 bp, 53 predicted proteins | sample TergutLab28metaG_FD_92764 | JGI IMG/M metagenome (GOLD analysis project Ga0131853, IMG submission 92764) | Labiotermes labralis P1 segment gut microbial communities from Petit-Saut dam, French Guiana - Lab288 P1 (version 2) (version 2) | ecosystem: Host-associated > Arthropoda: Insects >... | reverse complement strand
TTTGCGACGGCGGACTTCCGATTTTTCGCAACAAAGACCTTGCCGTAATCGGCGGCGGCGACTCGGCAATCGAAGAGGCGATTTATTTGACAAAATTCGCGCAAAAAGTATATTTAATTCACAGAAGAGACGAGTTCAGAGGCAGTAAAATTATGCAACAGCATTTGGCTAAAACTCCGAAAATCGAAGTGCTTCTCAATAAAATCCCCGTTGAATTTTACGGCGAAAAACTGCTCGCGGGAATGAAATTAAAAGATACTAAAACAGACGAAATTTCGGATTTACCCGTCAGCGGCTGTTTTGAGGCGATTGGCAATATTCCAAACACTGCGTTTTTGCAAGATTTGGTAAAATTGGACGAAAACGGATATATCGTCGTCGATGAAAACAATATGACGAACGTCGCGGGAATTTTTGCGGCGGGCGATGTTATGTGCCCGAATTACCGTCAAGCGGTAGTCGCCGCAGGAAACGGCGCAAAAGCCGCTCTGGCTACCGAAAAATGGCTGTTGAACAATTGATTTTATGAAATTATTCGCGCCTTTTGACATTTTTATCGCAATTTTTATAATTGGCGCGTTTGTTATCGTAGGGGCAGGTTTAAAACCTGCCCTTGCACCGCAAAATATCGACAAATTCATAATCTTCGCAGACGGCGAAAAAATAGAAATCCCACTTTCTGTCGACACAACAATAATTCGCAATTCGGTGAAAATCGTTCTGCAAAACCAAACCGCGCAATTTGTGAAAAGCGAATGTCGAAATCAGATTTGTACGTCAATCGGCGTTATTTCGAGCGGGCAAATTGTGTGTGTGCCGAATAGGGTTATGGTTTCTGTTCACCGAAGACCCGTTAGGGCAGGTTTTAAACCTGCCCCTACAAAAATGCCGAGGATAGATGTTTATGCTAATTGATAGACAGAATGAAAAAGCCGCGCTGTTTGTTATGGCGTTTCTTTTGGCGGGGATTGAGCGGTTTTTCCCTGTAATTCCTGTTTTGCCTTGGCTGAAAATCGGGCTTTTTCACGCGGTTGTTATGGTTTGGATTTACAGATACGGACTAATTGACGCGCTTGCCTTTGTTTTCATTCGTCAATGGGTTATTATGGCGTTTTTCGGCTTTGCAATTTTGCCGTTTGTGCTGGGAACAAGCGGGACTGTCGTTTCGGTGATTTTGGGCGCGGCGCTCATAAAATCGCGGAAATTCGGCGCAATCGCAATCGGGATTTTTTGTGCGATAGTTCATAATATCGTGCAATTGTTTGTGCTTTATCACATTATGGGCGGAAATTTCGTATGGCAGTGGCAATTACCGATAATGCTTGCGGTTTCGCTTTTTACGGGGGCGATAACGGGATTTTTGGCGGTGAAAATCAACGGAATTTCGTTTAATGATAATGTAGGGGCGTATTGCATACGCTCAAAAAACGATATGCAATGCAAAAAAAACGACAACGACAATATTGGCGATAGGGCGTATGCAATACGCCCCTACGGGATTGCCGTGTTAATTGTTGTAATCGCAACAACATTTATTTTTGAAAATTATATTTTTTACGCCGCAATATTTTTGGCGGGGTTAATTGTTTCTAAATTCATAAATTGCAGGTTGTTAGGCGCGGTTGAGTTTGTTAAGCGATACGGGATTTTCATTGTTGCGCTGTTTATTTCTTCTGCGTTTTATAATTATCAGGGCGCGTTGCATCATACTGCCAAGATTTCGCTTTGGTTTTTTCTTACGCCGTTTTTTCAAAAGAGTGGGTTCTATCAGTTGTTTTATGGCGCGCTTACTAAGATTTTCCCGCAAAAATATTCCGAAACGCTCAGCATTGGTGCAATAATGCCGCAAGTTTTTCCAAGCGTTTTGGAAGAAATTCCGAGTATTATCAAGAGTGTTTTTAAGAAACCCAAGAGCGCGGCGGAAATTTTGGCGAGGAAAACGTCGGAATTGTTGGCGCAATGGGGGAAAAATTAAAGTTTTCTTGTTTTTGCTCGTGGCAAATAGTATATTGTTTTTTTATAAACAAAAATTTATAGAAGCGGAAAGGTAAAATAATATGCCGCAGATGTTGCTGGAAGCTGAAAACAAACTTGACTTAAAACCATTTGCCCAAATAGCAAGAAAACAGGGCATTATCGTTCGCTATATTATTCAAAAAGAAAAGCAATCAAAAAAATCGCACAATCCAAGTCCAAGCGGTGATACTTGGTTTGACGACCCCAAAAATTTGGCGTATTTGAAAAATAGAATTGAAGCGTCAAAAACAGAGAAGCATTACGTTATAGGCAGAAATCAAAGCGTTCGGGAATTTTTTGATAAAATATGATTTACGAACTTGATATTCCTGAAAAAGTATTTAAAGAAATAGCAGATTACAAACGGACGGGTAATTTATCGGCTTTTAACAAAATAATGACATTTTTGGAAGAATTGAAAATACATCCAAGGACAGGAACAGGAAAACCTGAGCCGTTAAAATTCGGATTGAGAGAATTTTGGTCGAGAAGAATAACTCGTGAACATCGTTTGATTTACTCAATAAAAGATGAAGTTGTTATGGTTGAGATAATTTCTGCAAAAAGCCATTATGGAGATAAGTAATACAAAAAAAATCAATAATTATTTAACTTTCTTATCAAAAAAACAAGCAAATCCGACAATTTAGCATTATATTCTATTTCTGTATGCAATAATTTCGCTCTTTTTGCGTTATTTGATGAAGGGTTTACCGAACAGATAATTTTCAGGGATTTCGACTTCGTACTGCAAAAGTATGCTGGACTTGTTTCAGAAACTTGAACTTTGCGAGCGGATTACCCACCGTTGTCATAAAGGGATGGTTAAACGCTATCTTGATGTGGCGCAGAAAGGGCTTTTTTGTAATTTTGGGCGAATAAAATTTCCAACCATAAGAAAAAAAATAAACAAAATGGTCGGCAACCGTCGTCCGACCGTAGCGCATATATTATTTTACTGCCAAAAAGGAGTAAAATTATGGCTATTATTATCAACGACGTATCGAGGACATTCTCCGAATATCTTCTGATACCGCGGCTGAGCGAGAGAAAACACACTACGAACAACGTTTCTTTGAAAACTCCGATTTCGCGCTTTAAAATTGGCGAAGAACCGCGGCTTTCTTTAAATATTCCGTTTTCTGCGGCGAGTATGCAGGCGGTTTCGGGTGCGGAAATGGGTGTTGCGCTTGCCCGCGAGGGAGGAATGGCGTTTGTTTTTTGTTCGCAACCTATAGAAAATCAGGCGGCAATGATACGCTCCGTCAGGAATTTTAAGGCGGGATTTATTAAGAGCGACACAAATGTTTCGCCGACTACTTCGCTCAAAGATACGCTGAGATTGGTTTCGCAAACAAACCATTCCACGGTTGCAATAACCGAAAACGGTAAAAATAACGGTAAATTTTTGGGGATTTTGACCGACAAGGATTATTGGGCAAAGGAAGACGATTTGTCGAAGCCCGTCTCGGATTATATGACTCCCGTCGAAAAAGTTCATTCGTTGCCCGTGGGGGTTTCGCTTCACGACGCAAACGTTGCAATTCGCAGATGCCGCAAAGATTGTATGCCTGTTTTAACAAGCGAAGGCTACTTGGACTCCTTGGTTTTCCGCAAAGATTTTGTCGCTCACAACGACAATCCATACGAGCTCATAGACAACGAAAAACGACTTGTCGCCGCCGCGGGAATTAACACTCACGACTACAAAGAGCGCGTTCCAGCATTGGTCGAAGCAGGCGCAACCGTGTTTACAATAGACTCTTCGGACGGATTTTCGGAATACCAAAAAGATTGCGCGCTTTGGATAAAAGAAAACTACGGCGACAAAGTAATTGTAGGCGGCGGAAACGTAATAGCGGGCGACGGTTTCAGATATTTGGCGGACGAAGCGCAGCTCGATTTCATAAAAGTCGGGATAGGCGGCGGAAGTATCTGCATAACCCGCGAGCAAAAAGGAATAGGTCGCGGACAAGCAAGCGCGCTTATGGACGTGGTAAACGAGCGAAACCGTTATTTTGCGGAAAAAGGAATTTACGTGCCGATTTGCTCCGACGGCGGACTTGTAAACGACACTCAAATAATTATTGCGCTTGCGATGGGCGCCGATTTCGTGATGATGGGTCGCTATTTTGCAATGACCGACGAAAGTCCCACGCAAAAAATATCCATAAACGGACAACGCTACAAAGCGTATTGGGGCGAAGGCAGCAACCGCGCGCGAAATTGGCAACGCTACAGCGAAGGCGGCGCAAGCGGCGGCGCAATGAAGTTTGAAGAAGGCGTTGACGCTTATGTTCCCGCGATGGGCGCGCTTTCGGAGGCGTTGAGCATTTCGCTTGCAAAACTTAAAGCCACAATGTGCAACAACGGCGCGCTTACGCTTAAGGAATTTACCGATAACGCCGTATTAACGCGCATTTCCGAGCAGTCTTTTGTAGAAGGCGGCACAAGCAACGTAATGAAATTAAACGCGAACGCGAACGTATGACGACGCGGTTGAACAGAAAATCATTGTTTTTTATGCGTAAGGGCGGGTTTAAAACCCGCCCCTACATTATGTTTTTGATTTTTTGTTTATTTTTCTTTTTTATATCGTCTTTCGCTCAAAATCAGAGCGATTTGGAGCGATTGCATTCTCTTATGTTGCACGACAGTATTGTTCGCGCCGATTTTATCCAAACAAGACAAGTGGCGGCTCTTCCTGCTCCGCTTGTATCCGAAGGGCGGCTTTGGGTGGTAAGGGACAAAGGCGTAGTTTGGTTTTCGGTAGAGCCGCCGCCGATGTTTAAAGAAGTTATTCTTTTTAACGACGACAATTTATCGCGCCCGCAACAAGCAATGCTCGCCCCGCTTTTTACGGGAGATTTTTCGACCCTGCAAAGACGGTTTGACATAGAACTTTCGGAAAGCCAAAACGGCTGGCGATTAGTATTAAATCCGAGAAGCGCCGTAATCCGAAGCCGTTTAAGGCAAATAATAATAGCGGGCGCGCACGATTACAGACATTTGGACGTCGCCATAATTTCTCCCGACAACAGCACAGTAGAAATCACCATTACTCCGCAAAGACCGACCGCGCAATTTTTAACGAGCGAAGAAGAGGCGCTTTTTGAAACACCTTAACGCAACAATTTACATAATCGCCCTCATTTTAGCGATTTTTTCCATTTTTTTCAGAGTAGAGCAAGGCGTAAATGTCGATTCTTCGGTTTTATCGCTTATCGGCGGCGACAAATCAAGGCAATTTATAAGGGATTTAACAGATAACGCCGCCGACGAATTATCGCGAAAAGCATTTTTCTTAATTTTGGACGAAGACGAGTACAACGCTGTAAATTCCGCAAAAAAAGTAATAGAAACGGCAAAAAACTCGGGAATTTTCACCGAAATTTTTTCAGGAACAACCCCCGAAACCGAAAGAGAATATTTTAATTGGTTTTTTGCGCAAAGATACACCCTTTTATCGGATAATATGCGGGATGTTGTAGGGGCGGGGTTTGCCCGCCCTAATATATGCACGTCCGATGTAAAAAATGTCGCGACAATTCAAGGGCGGGCAAACCCCGCCCCTACGGGGACGTCAACACAACGTTTCATCCAAAATTTCAACCAAAGAATTTTTGCGCCTATGCCCGATTTTTACGGTGAAAATTTAGTGCGCGACCCGTTAATGCTTTTTATGGACAAAATGCTCGAATTAAGAGGAAATTCTCTTTGGATTTCGGATGGCGGACTTCTGATTTATCCGTCGGATACAACAGCTGTCCTTATAACCGCCATACTTAAAGAAAACAGTTTTTCGCCGAGAGCGCAAAACGAGCTTGAAGCCTTGATTTCACAAATAAAACAAGAGATAAGTTCAGAAATTGCAGTAGTTTCCATAGCGCGCTTCGTAAAAGTAGGCTTTGACGAAGGCAAAAGAGACGCGGGGATAATAGGCGTAATTTCGCTTACGGTTATCGCCGTTATGTTTTTGGCGATATTTCGCAATATCTTCGTTATTTTTACGGGACTTATACCGATTTTCTGCGGATTGATTTTCGCATTTGCCGCGCTTTTTCTGTTTTCGTCCGAATTAAATGTAATTGCATTGTCTATGGGCGCGTGTTTTGTGGGCATTGTAATTGATTATTCTTTACATTATTTAGTGCAAAACGAAGATAATCCCCAAAAGCGGCTTAAAAACGTTTTCGGCGGAATAACATTAGGCGTAATTTCAACGATTGCAGGGTTTTGCGCGTTTTTTATAACGCCGATTGCGGGGCTTAGACACATAGCAATTATGAGCGTTTTCGGACTTTTGGGCGCGTATTTAAGCGTTGTAATTTTGTTTCCGAAAATAAAATACGCCAACAAAAAACTGCCGATAAAGCTTCCTCAAAATTCAATTCCGCAAGTCCCGTTTTGGGCGGTAATTTTAATTGCGGTTTTGGTCGCGGCGGTTTCAATCCCCGGACTTTTGAAAGTTCGCTTTAACGACGGCGTTGAAAATTTCACAAACCCCGCCCCGCTTCTCGAAGCCGAGGAAGCGCTTTTAAGAAGATTTACGCAAGGCAGTCAAGCAAACAGATTTTTGGTAGTCGTCGGCAAAAACGACAATGAAATGCTCAACGAATTATCGCGGGTATCAATACAACTTAACTCGCTGAAAAACGAGGGCGTTATAGGCGGTTTTCGTTCAATCGGACAATACGTGATAAGTGAAGAAGTCGCCGAACAAAACCGCAAAAATCTTCTTGAATTAATAACAAAAAACGACGGAGAAGTGCTTGCTCATCTGAGAAACCTCGGTTTCCAAGAGAACGTTCTGCAAAATTTAGTGAATGAATTATCGACGGAAAATTTTGTGCATTTCGACATAAACCAATTTTTTGCTTCTTCGGTATCGCGCGATTTTTCATCGACATTTATCCGCAACGATACTTTATCGGCGGCGCTTATTTTGCTCGAAAACATAAGAAATGAGGAACGGTTGAAATCGCTTGAAAACAGAGAAACGGTTTTTTATTTTAACCGAATTGGCGAAATCAGCGCAATTTTGCAGGAATATCGAGAAACAATGCTGAAGACAATAATCATTGCGGCGGCGGTAATTTTTATGTTTCTGCTGATTTATTTCAGCGTAAAAACAAACTTTTTATCAGCGATTACCGTGATAATTCCGCCGTTTTTAACCCTAATTTTAACGCAGGCGATTTTAGGCTATTTCGGCGTTGAGCAGAATTTAATGCACGCCGTCGGACAACTTCTTGTCTTGGGAATAGGCGTAGATTACGTAATTTTCCGAGCAAAAAGCAAAAAAGCCCCCAACGAAACCGAACTCGCGCTCTTGCTTTCCTGCATAACCTCGTTTATGGCGTTCGGACTTCTGTTTTTTGTAAACACCCCCGCGCTGAGGTCAATGGGCGAAGTAGTGGCGCTGGGCTTGGTGTTGTCGTATTTGTCTTCGTTTTTGGTGAGGAAGAGATAAAAAAAACTGAAATCTTTCATTTCTATTAACGGGAATATTATAGGAGGATACATTAGCGATGGTGTTTTGCGTCTCTTTTTTATTTGCGCAAATATTATTTTTGTAAAAAACAGAGAGGAAAAATAATGATAAACGAAACAATGTTAAATGCCACCGACGCGAATCATGTTCAGCGAGACCTGAATTTAATGATGGTTTATGCTACGGAAGGTTATGCCAGAAGGCACGGCATTTCCGAAAGCGAGGCGTTTAATCTTTTCCTAAGATACTGTATAAATGATTATTTTCGCAAATACTACGGCGTTTTACACACGCAGGATTTTGATGAAGACGTGTTTTTGGCGGAAGATTTGATAGAACGAGCCAAGGAACGCGAACTGCAAGGAGCGGACAAATGATTTTGCATCACGGCTCAAATTGCGAATTTGATGTTATATCTTTAGAAAAATCTAAAAACAGAAATCAAACGACCAGATTTCGTTTCATACTCAAAAAGCGGTTGCAAAATTAAAACTTGTAAGGAGAAGCAAATGGAGTGTGTAAAAGACATATACATCTACAAAGGAAAAGATATTTCGTTTCTTGTCGTCAAAAAAATTGAGCAAGTCGTTTTTTTGATTGCCCAAAAGAGCGGAAAATCCTTTGAAGAAGCATACTCGGCATTTTTGAACTCACAAACATACGCGACATTGCAAAATACAAACACTCTTATGTGGTATGAAAATGCGGAATTCATTGTCGAAGAATTTTACCTGAACGGCTACGTGTAACGAAAATACCCAAAACATTAATAATTATTATTCAAGGACGAATTCCTGTTATTATTTTTATTTCCCACCACCTACCACCATCCAAATATTATTTTATATCAAAAAAACGGCAACAGATTTCTAAAAAAAACAGGAGAAAAAATGCTGGAAAATGGGCAAACCCCCTCTAAACACTTGACAAATACGTTGCGCAAAACGTATTTTATGCCTATATTAAGAGAAAATGCGAATAACTCGCAAAACGGCTTCTCTTCTCTTCTCTTCTCTTCTCTTCTCTTCTCTTCTCTTCTCTTAGAGGAATTGTATCTAAAAATATAAGTAATTGCGAAATATGTCGCGATAAATTTTTACCGCTAAAAAAATATTTTATTGAAAACGCAAACATTTTTATTTCGTTTGCGTTGGATATTGTCTTTATTATTCCGAAAACAAGAAATAAATTTTCAAAGGAGATTGTTATGCCTCACGTTCCGGCTACGCCTGCTATAACGGTTGAATTTATGTGTACCGTTTGTGGTAAGACGACATTAAGAAGCAAAAGATTAGGACGTCCCGAGTCGGGGAAGTGTCCGAGAGCGATAACGGCGGGGCGCCCGCATCGCTGGGTAAAAAACAGGGAGATTAAATAATGAATTTGAGGAAGATAATAAAGATAATTAACAAAAAATCGACTGAATAGTCGGAGAAGGAGAGAAGATGGGAATAATGGACGACCTGAAAATCACGCAAAAGTTGGGAGAGGAAATCTCAAAGCAGGTGGAAAAAGGTATTGACTTTGCCGTTAATAAGACAAAGCAGGTCGCAAACGAAAAAATAGGCTTGCTGAATGCGGGCGGGGCTGTGGAGCAGATCGAGGTTTATGATGATGTGCGGTCTGTCGTGTCGGAAGATGAAATCGCGAATATTGTAAGTATTGACAGTTTGGAAAATCTGCTTACAAAAATTCAAAATTCCGAAAACGCGGACGAAGTGCTAACTCACTCCATTGAGGCGCAACTGCAGGTAATAAAAGTGCTGAATTCTCCCGAAATGGCGTCAAGTCCGTTTGATACGATGATTGCGCAACTTAATAGAGCCGTAAAGTTTGCGGCGAACGAAGAACAAAAAGAAGACATACAAACGCGTGCTTCAATTATGGCGAATAATATTGTCTTTTTTATGGAAGCAAAACTAAAATACGAAGAAGATAAAAATTCGCAAGAGGGGAGAGAACTGCTTAAACAAGGTTGTGTTTTGCTCGCGGAATCGTCGGTATCAATGGCTATTCCTCCGTTGAAGGCAACAGGCGTTGCTAAAATGGTTGCCGCCAATATGTTCAAAAATGCAGTATCGGGAGGCAGTGATAGTTTTTTGAGCAAAGTTATCGGTTGGTGGGGCAAAAAGAAGGATTTAGAAAAAAGCAAAGCTGAGTTTCAGAGATTTGTCGCTTTGTCTGTCGATAAAATTAACAAGTATCACAATCTTTTTGGAGAATCGATTATTTTGTCGGAACTTGTCGAGCGTTATAAACCGATACTTATTGAGCAGAAAATGAAAAACCTGCAAATTCTTGCACTAAAAGAACCCGTCGGCTCTACAATGAAAGGATTTATGTTTTGGCTTCCGCTTCTTTTGGGGTTCGTGACGGTCGGCGCTATAACCGGTTTGATAGCGGGTAATTTCGGAATGGGCTTACAAATAGCGGCGGGTCTTTGGCTTGTGGGACTTGTCTTAACCTTTATCGGCAATTTTATCGGAATAAACAATGAAAAACGTTTATACGGCAAAGCAAAATTTGCATATGAACGTTATCAGAAAAACTTTGAGGGTTATTACGATAAGATTATCTCAAAAATAGGTATAGGCGGCAGTGCGGACGGAATCGCAGAAATGAGCAATAAGCAACTTAAAGATGACAAAGCGATAATAGACCGTTATGTTTCGGTGCGAAACGACAGATACAATAATCTCGGTATAATTCAAAAAGGTAAAAAAGCCTTACAGAAAGTATAATCTGGTGAAACGCTTTCAAAAGAAAGGAGGATAATATGGCAAATTTCAGAGCGATATACGAAACCAAAACAGGCGCAAAATTTCATACCAATGTTTCCGCTACCACAGCAGGCGAAGCAAAAGAAAAAGCCAAAGCAAAACTTGCAAACAGTTCGAGCTTCAAAAAAATTGTAGCTGTTGTGAAAGTGTAGGCTTGTTTTAGTATTCGGGGCGATAGTTTTTTCTATCGCCTTACTCAAGTTTCTTAAAGTATTGATAATTCTGCATTTTTTCAAGAAAACGCTTGAAATTTTGCTTGGAAAACCTGTGTGGAGAAGAGGAAATTAAGAAAAATTGTTAAATTTCGGCTTCCCCCTTGACTTTTTCTTGTAAATATATTATATTATTAGGGTAGAGAGTAGGAGACGGGTAGTTAGTTGAATTGGCGGCTGCCTCTATTGTTTCTCCTAATCTCTCTATTTTAACAAGTTCTATAGCGTGCATTCTACATTTTTGTTCTCTTAAATCTATAAATTCTCTTGCCGTAATATAAACAACGGCGCAGTAATTCTTACTTATCGGTGCACATAACCTTATTATTTTTGCGCTGTCGCCCTCTTTGCGACTATTATGCTCTAACACTTTTACGGCATTTGGAAATATTTCGTCAATTTTAGATACGACATCAAAGTGTTCTTCGGCAGAGAAGCCGTTTTTAAGTGTATTTTCTAAGCCATACACCATTTTGCCCAGAGTTTTACTTGAAATTATAGCTTCTATTCCATCTTTTGATACAAGCGTTTTTCCTTGCAATTCTTTAAGTTTTTGTTTTGCTTTTGCAATGTCTCTGTTTGTATTTTCGTTTTTTGTCATTTAATCGTCCTTTTTTTCCGAGAAAATACTATAATCGCACGATGCGAAGAAGAAATAAAATAAAATACGGAAAAAAGATTTGCCTTATCTTATTTCCCTTCCGCTCCCGTCGCCACCTGTCGCACCCATTTCCGTATATTCTACATAAAGAAAGCGCTTGAAATTTTGCTTGGAAAACCTGTGTGGAGAAGAGAAAATAGAGGAAAGCGGATAGAAACGAAGTAAAAATGGCTTTGCTTTTTTAATATCCGCTTTTTTTGTTTGTGCGGAATGTATATTTATAATAAAAAAGGAGAAAAAATGCCAATAATTTCGGATTTTTATGGGATCTTTATAACTATGTATAAAGGAAACGAGCATAATCCGCCGCATTTCCACGCGAGATACGCAGAATATAAAGCAAAGTTTGACTTTAACGGAAAAATAATCGAAGGAAAATTTCCGCCGAAGCAAGCAAGATACATAAAAGTTTGGGCAGAACTGCGCCGCGAAAGTTTGCTCACCGACTGGGCTTTAGCAATGGAAGGCGAAGAGCCGTTCAAAATAGAACCATTGAAATGAGCAATATATGCATTCGCTTTATTATAAAAATTCAAAAGAAGTCATAACGCCCATAAAAGTTGAGGCGCTTGATGATTATGTTTTGCGTGTTTTATTCTCGAACAGCGAAGTAAAAAAGTTTGACGTAAAGCCATACTTGCAGTATAAAATGTTTGCTCCGCTAAAAGACAAAACATTTTTTGCTCAAGCAACAACAAACCTTGACACTGTTTGCTGGAACGAAAAAATAGACATAGACCCTGAAGATTTGTACTGGAATGGTTTTTTAGAAACAGAACAAAAATAGTTAACTCTCACTAATCTCCAAGTTGTAAAAAAATTCCCCCATCTTATTTCCCTTCCGCCCCCGTCGCCACTTATCGCACCCATTTCCGTATATTCTACATAAAGAAAGCGCTTGAAATTTTGCTTGGAAAACCTGTGTGGAGAAAAGAAAGTTGAGAAAGGCGGATAGAAACGAAGCAAAAATGGCTTTGCTTTTTTAATATCCGCTTTTTAGTTTGTGCGGAACGTATATTTATAGTAATTATTAGGGGAAATCTGTGATTAGAACAAAAAAAGAAAAGACTTCCGATGTCCGAATTATCGGCGGAGTCGTTTTTCTATCAAAGAAAGGGATTAATTATGGATTGGGAATTTTTATGGTTTCTTGTAATTGTAGCCGCCACGGTAGCAATAACGCCTTTTGTTCTTATTTACTGGGACAATTTCGGTAAAAAACAAGGACAAAAAATGTTTGGCAGGTTAAAGACGATGTAGGGGCGAAAAATCTTTCGCCCTCATTTACGTAGGAACAAAATACAAAAAACCACCAAATCTTCTCACCTCCACAAAACAGCATTTTTTCTGTCGGTGAACTTTCTTCCGCCGCCTTCAAATGTTCCAATCACAAAAACGGGACCGACGGGGGCTATTCTGCCGAATTCGTTTCTTCCGTCCCACGAAAAGCGGGTTTGGGCGGGGCTTTCAAAAGTTCTCAGCAAATTTCCGTCCATTGCGTAAATTTCTATTTTTACAGTTCCGCTTCGGGGCTTTGAAGCGGTGATTATAAGGCTGTCCAAATGCCCGTCGCCGTTGGGGGTGAATTTTTTGCTTGACAAATTTATGGAAAAATTTCTTTGCGGAGTAAATCTTAAAACTGCGCCCGGATTTGCAGTGCCTGCGAAAACATTGTCGCTGTCAAAACCGCAGCCGTTTATGTCTCTTCGCTGAACGGTTGAGCGGTCTCTCGAGTCTGTCCAGATGTCGCGCGTAAAAGCAATGCTGTCGATTACGCCGAACGGTGCGACTAAATAAATGGTATCCTCAAAATTGTTTATTTTTCGCCAATTCGGCACTCTTGTCATTTCTACTAACCCACTGCTTTCTCTTTCACTTACGCATAGAATTCTGTTTGGCGGGCATTCGAGGCGCGGTAAATTTACAACGCTTCCGCCGACAAGCAAATGCCAGCCTTCAAGCGGAAAACACTCGTTTTTCCAATAAAGTTCTATCCATTCCACACTTGCTCTTGCATCGACTTCGGAAATGACGACCGAGCCTTTTTCCGCGAATAAATTTGCTGTCCAAATTGTGTCGAAAAATGTTTGATTTTCTATGTTTATTTCAAAAATTACAGACGAAGCAAGCGGTTTTGTCAGTGAGATTTCGCCCGAATTTTGGCTTAAATTTTTGCCTTCGATTTTTGCGGTTCTGCCGAAATTCCTGTATAAAATCTTGATTGCAAATTCGTTGCCTTGGCGCTCGATTTGATATTCGCGCAGAACGCCGTTGTTGAAATTTTTGATTTTTCCGACTGTTGGGATTTCTACATTCCAAACGGGAGACGCGAGCATCGCGTCTCTACACAATAAGGATTGCGGGACTAGGGAAAATCCGTTTGTTTCGGGGGTTGTCGGGTGAACTTTGTATCTGCCGTTTTCAAAGGCGTTTCGGAATTCGGCGATGGTGTCGTTTGCGCGGATTATTACAAAGCCGTCGTTTGCGGCAAATCCGCCGCAGATGGTTATTAAGTTTACGGTTAAAACTACAACGTCGTCGGGAATTTCGTGGCGAAACTGCTCAAAAATCGGGATTATTTCTCTGCTCAAAATTATTGCTATTTGCCCCGACTTTATTTCGCTTGTTCCTGTAATTCCTTGTGGGATTGCGCCTCTTTCGACGGGTAAAATGTTGTTGAAAACGGCGCCTGTAAAAAGTCGCATTCCCTCTATGGAAACGGTTTCGTCGCCTAAATTTACGATTTCTATGTATTGATGCGCTCTTGCGGCTGTTCTTCCGCCGATGGGATTTCGCATAACTTCGCTGACTTTTATTTGCGCCAAACACGGAAAAAATGCTAAGAATAATATGTGAAAAAATAGTGTTTTTTGCAAGTTTTTATTTCCCGCGCTGTCCTAAAGTTTTGCATATCGGATACGTAATTACATACGCGAGCAATCCTGCGGCGGTTGCCAGAAGCGCGCTTCCTATTATGAAATATTTTCCGCTTATTATGAAAAATTCCTTCTTGTTTTCGGAAAAAAGCGTGATGAGCGCCTGCACGTTCGGCAATTCTTCGACTTTCGGCGGAAACGCTGTCGAGCCAACCCATACTCCCGCAATAATAAGGAACGGAATCATAGGCGGAATGGAAATGTTTGAGCCTAAAAATGTCAGCGGGCGGTTGAGTTTCAGGAGCGTTGCGGATATAATCGCCGCCGCCGTTTGAAATCCGTAAATAGGGAAAATCCCCCAGAAAATGCCGAGCGAAAACGAAATTGCTGCCTTGTTCGGCGTGGTGTTCGACTTTAGTTCGGAGACAAAAACGTTGTGGATTTTTCTGAAGCCCGTTTTGGTGAAAAACCAGCTTATGCGCACGCTGTCGCGAAAAACTCGGTAATGTGAAACCCGCTCTTCTTTCGGCTGATAAACCTGCGGTATGGCAAATTCGCCCAACTCTATGCCGCCGTAAGCAGATTTTACCAAAACTTCCTGCTCAAACTCAAATCTGTTTGTTTTTAATTTGATGTTTTTCATTTTTTCTATAGGATAAACCCGAAATCCGCTTTGAGTGTCGTTGAGCGCAAATCCCGTGTAAATTTTTATCCACATATTTCCGAAATTTCGCGCAAAAAGGTTCTTTTTCGGCGCGTTTTCGCCTTGATTTTCGCCAGTTCTTGCGCCGACAAGCAGTTTTTCGGGATGTTTTTCGCACTCGTTTCTTGCGATTTCTATCCATTCGCAGAAATGTTGACCGTCCGCGTCCACCGTTATTGCGTGCGTGCAACCGAGAGAAATGGCAATTTCAAAACCCTTGCGAAGCGCCGCGCCTTTTCCGCGATTTTTAGGGAATTTATGGACGTTAAGATTGTCGAATTCGCTTAAAATTTGCGTTGTATTGTCGGTTGAGCCGTCGTTTATAACGATAAGATTGTCGCCAACCGATTTTTTCGCCTCGATTACTATGTTTTTTATAGTGTTTTCGTTGTTGAAAACAGGGATTATTACGCAAATTTTATTCATATTGTCTCGCTTTGTTTTTTGTAAGATCCACAAGTTTTATATTCAGCGCTTCGGCATAGCGGCAAAGTTCGCTGTCCGCCGATATTAACAAATCAGATCTTTGCGCTACTTTTAGCACTACGGAATCCGCCAAGCCGAGTTGGTCGAAAAAACCTTCATTTGACGCCTCTTCGGATTTAATATACTCTTCAATGCTTTTAAGATATATGTTTTTTACCAAATACAAATATTTGTATTTGTCATCTCCGCTTATTCGGTTTAGAATATTGTCTGTTTCCGTCAAAACGTTGGGGGTTGTTATTATATCACACTCTTCCTCGTTTATTATTTCGCACAAATAATGAAAATCCTCACTATTCCAGTCAGATTTTCTGGCGTAGTTTCCGATTTGGTTTTTATTTACCAATCCTGCAAGATACAGTATAAAAGCATTTGAGTCCAGTACTATTTTACGCATTTTTGTGCATTTTTATAGAAATAATGTTTCCGTTTTTATCTAACACAACTTCCTTGTATAATCTTTCGTAATCAAACAAGGCTTCGTAAGGCGACCTTTCTGTTTTTGACGATTGCGCTCTCTTAAATACGTCCGCTCTCGGAGAAAGAAAAGAGAATGTAAAATGCACGCCCGCGACGTCTTCCCATATTTCTTCCACTCTGACATCTTTTATTTCTTCGCCGAAAATGTCGGGAAGTTTATTTTTAATTGCACCAATTCTTTCTCTCTTCAAATCTGTATTAAGAGCGGTTGTCGTAGCGGTGCGTGTGCGTGTAAACATAGTCTGCCTCCGTTGTTTATCTTTATCAAAGCTATAAAATACGTTTTGCCGAAAAAGAAAAGAGGAGCAACCGTCAGCACCAACTACTTCTTTCGTAATTTCTCGATATATTCGAAAATTCTCTCGCCTGCGACTTTCCAATTTAAGCGGGTTTCGTATTGCTCGAACGACGAAAAACATAATTTTTTGTAATTCTCATAATCAGCAAGCATTGCTTGTATATATTCCGCATATTTCTCACCATTATCAGTCCGTTCAAATAATTTTCCGTTTTTATTGTCAAGAACGGCGCTTGCCACTCCGCCCGTCTTTGTTGTCAAGCTTGGAAGTCCAAAACTTGAAGCCTCACAAAACACTACGCCAAAACACTCAGCGCGGGTCGGCAAAATAAGAAAGTGCGCTTTTTCAAACAAATTATCAATCTTTTTCTTGCCTGCGGCTGTCGATTTTGAAACAAATCCGTGATTTTTTACATAATTCGGCAATTCTACGGGGCAATCTTTAATTCCTATAATATCCAAACGAACGCTAACGCCTTTTTCGTAAAGATTTTTTGCTGTTTCCAATGCTATGTCGCCACCTTTTCGTTCCCAATCTACACCTATGAAAAGCAAATTGCATTTGTTTTTTTCTTTGCTTTCTATAATTTCGGCTATATTGTTCTTTGTCCGACCACATTCAATATTTGCTCCGAAAGGCACAACTTTTATTTTGTTCGGATCGTTAATTTTATAGTTGTTTTTTGCTCCGTTTGCCGCCCATTCCGAAGAATACAAAACCAAATTGCAGTTATTTAGGGTTGCCTCTTCCATTTTTGTGGCGATTTTTATTGTTTGCGGAGAAAGATTGTAATAACCCGGATAATAATTCAACATACCGCAAAACTCTGCTACATCGGTATAAAGCACTTTTAATTTATCTGTTTTCAAGTAAGCCAAAACAATCGAATCGTGAGAAAAAACAACATCGACATCGCTTGGCAACTGATTTTCTATTTGTTTTGCGTAAAATTTTGCAACTCGTATTGTTTGTTCGCCAATATATCGCTTGCCCAAAAATTTCCAAAACAATCTGCAAATTTTTGCAAAAGCCCTTTCTGCCTTGCTTCTTTTGGCGAATAATTTATCAATTATCGCAACTTCTCCTATTTCGCGCAAGGTTTGCGAAATATAATATATTGAGCCGCTCCAAGCATTAACGTCGCTTGAGTCCAAAGTTGAAATAAACGCTATTTTCATTGGATAATTCCAATTGTCAAGCGTTTAGAGAGGTCTTGTTCATTTTTTTTGCCCATTTTGTTTTAGTGTTAAGAGTTAGTTTTTAGGGAGAATATACGTTATTTTTACGACAGTTTTCGGAAGTAATTTGTTTTCTATGAATTTTCCGACTTCTCATAAAAAACAACAGATTAAGCAAAATTGCGAAATTACTGAATTACTATTGACAAACGGGAAAATAATAGTGTATATTATATAAAGACAAAATGGGCTTTAAAAGCAATACAATGCGTGGGCGAACATCGCGCGAAAGGTTGAAATTATGAAAAAAACAATTTTTGTTGTGGACGACAACAATACTAATTTGTCTTTGGCGGAAAAGGCATTGCAAGAGCAATATCGGGTGATAACTCTGCCGTCGGCGGAAAAAATGTTCAAATTTCTTGAAAAAACAACGCCGGATTTAATTCTGTTGGACATTGAAATGCCTGAAATGGACGGATTTGAGGCGCTGAGCCGTCTGAAAGAAAATAATGCGGATATTCCCGTCATTTTTCTGACGAGCCTTATCGACGCCGAAGTAGAAGCGAAAGGCTTTCAGCTCGGAGTAATTGATTTTATCACAAAGCCGTTTTCCGCTCCCGTTTTGGAAAACCGCATAAAAACGCATTTACATATAGACGACATAATCCGCGAACGGACGGCGCAACTGCGGAATTTGCAAAATGCCATCATATCCGGGTTCGCAGATTTGTTGGAAAGCCGAGACGAAGAAACGGGCGGGCACGTCGAACGCACGTCAACATACATCCGAATATTATTGGATTCCTTGTCGGAACGGGGAATATATGCCGATGACATCAAGGAAATAAACAGGGAATCGTTTATTTCGTCGGCGCGTTTGCACGACGTGGGAAAAATCGCTATATCGGACACAATTCTGAATAAACCCGGCAAGCTGACCGACGAGGAATTTACAATTATGAAAACTCACGCTATTGAAGGCGAGCGGGCTATCGACAAAATTGCTTCGCGGACGTATGATGTGGAATTTTTGAGAAATGCAAGAATTTTCGCAGGCAGCCACCACGAAAAATGGGACGGAACAGGCTATCCGCGAGGGTTAACAGGCACGGATATTCCGCTTCAGGGGCGGCTTATGGCGATTGCCGACGTGTACGACGCACTCGTTTCGGAGCGCCCGTACAAAAAGCCGTTTCCGCCTGAAAAAGCAGTGGAAATCATTATGGAAGGCGCGGGAAAACATTTTGACCCTTTGGTTGCAGGCGTTTTCTACGAGGTAAGGGATAAATTTGAAGCGGTCGTTCGATGAGGCATACGCGAAAAAACAAAGTTTTCGCCTAAAGGTTGCATAGAAAAAAATGTATAAACAGGAGTATGAATATGGGAAAAGTCGGCATTGTTAAACAGCACGGTAAAACGATAATTATATTAGCGTTGTGCCTCAGCATTCCGTTTGTGGCTATTTGGTATATCTCGTCTTATGTAAATAAAAATATTTTTTACGAGCAAAAAAGCAATAACCTAATGGCGTTTGCCAGAATACTCGATTCCCGACTTGCCCTCGGCGGTTATAACGAATTATTGACTAATGTCGGTATGGAAAACGCCTCGCGAGAAGAGCAGATTATGGCGCTGAACGACGCATTGCGCGAAATCACCGACGATGTAGCTCTCTCCACCCCGGGCTTGGGCGTGGGCTATTATTCCCGAGAGCTGGACGCCATACTTACTTACGGTCCTTCCGCCGAGCATCAGAGCAGAGTAGGCGTTGCCATAGGCGAATATCATCCCGGTCGGCAGGTTATGGCAACGGGCGCCGCTAAAGTTTCGATGGGAACTATGGTGCGCGGAAATATTATGAACGCAATGTTGCCGATAGTGCGAAATGGCGAAGTAATAGGCTATATTTGGTCTAACAATCTCGTTTCCGAACTGGAACAAACCCTTTCGCAAATGTCGCAGATTGTATTGTTGTTGCTTATACTCTCATATATAATTGTGCTTGCCATTATAGTGTTGTTTGTTCGCAAAATGCTATTAACGGAGCAAAAATTTATGACGGCTCTTTCGGAAGCTCTCGAAGAAGCAAGGGTCGCCAATAAGGCAAAAAGTACGTTCCTGAGCACAATGAGCCACGAAATCCGCACGCCGATGAACGCCATTTTGGGCATTACCGAAATACAGCTTCATAACGAAATGCTGGAGCAAGACGTAAGGGACGGGCTCGAGAAAATTTACTCTTCGGGCGATATGTTGCTCTGTATAATCAACGACATTCTTGATTTGTCAAAAATCGAAGCGGGCAAATTTGAACTGGTTGCCTCAAAATACGAAACGGCGAGCCTTGTCAGCGATACGGCGCAACTGAATATGATGCGTATCGGCAGTAAGCCCATAGAATTTGAACTGCACATAGAAGAAGATTTGCCGACAATGCTATACGGCGACGAACTCCGCATAAAACAGATTTTGAACAACGTACTTTCCAACGCCTTAAAATATACGTCCAAAGGCACGGTAAAAATGTCCGTTTCATCAAACCCGATTGAGGGCGACGACGAGATAACGACCTTGGTAGTCAGCGTAAGCGACACGGGGCAGGGTATGTCAAAAGAGCAGGTTGACAAACTGTTCGACGAGTATTCCCGCTTTAACCTCGAAACCAATCGCTCTACGGAAGGAACGGGGCTTGGAATGAGCATTACGCGCAAGTTAATTCGTATGATGAACGGCGACATCTCCATAGAAAGCGACCCCGGTGTAGGCACAACTTTCACCGTATTTTTGCCGCAGGGTAAGGTCGATACCTCCGTATTGGGAAAAGAAATGGTAGAAACCCTGCACAATTTCCGCTCAAGCAGTAGGGCGCAAATGAAGCGCACCCAAGTAATACGCGACCCGATGCCATACGGCAAAATATTGATTGTGGACGACGTAGAAACGAATATATACGTCGCAAGAGGACTTTTAACGCCATACGGATTGAACATCGACTCGGTTGACAGCGGATTTGCCGCAATAGAAAAGATTAAACAAGGCAACGAATACGACATAATATTTATGGATCACATGATGCCGAAAATGGACGGCGTGGAGGCTACAAAAATCATCAGAGATTTGGGATATACTCACCCCATTGTCGCATTGTCGGCAAACGCCGTGGTTGGTCAAGCGGACGTTTTCTTGAAAAACGGTTTTGACGACTTTATTTCCAAGCCAATCGACGTGCGCCAATTAAATTTTGTCCTGAACAAATTGATACGCGACAAGCAACCGCCCGAGATAATCGAAGCCGCAAAGCAACTAAACGCGCTCAACAAAAAAGCGCAGGACGCCGCCGAAGCGGTGCAACCGAGTATTGACCCGCAACTTATAGAGTTATTCTTGCAAGACGCGAATAAAGCCATCGACGTATTAGACGCGATTATCGAAAAAAGCGGCTCCTACAGCGCGGAAGACATACGGATGTACATAATATATACGCACGGAGTGAAAAACGCGCTGGCAAACGTGAATAAAACCGACCTCTCCGCCACCGCTCTTAAATTAGAACAATTAGGGCGGGAAAATAATATAGAGTTAATAGCAAGCGAAACGCCTGTTTTCCTCAGCGCGCTCAAGGACTTTGTAAACGAACTGTCGCCGCAAAAAGAAGAACCCGTCGAAGACCCCGCAAACGAAGACAAACCGCTTTTACGCGAAAAACTGCAAGAAATCAAGTCCGCGTGCGCAGATTGGGACAAAAATAAAGCAAGAGAGTCGCTTGCGGCATTAAAAGAAAAATCGTGGTCAAAGCAAACAAGAGAACTCTTAGAAAAAATCAACGAGCAACTGCTTCACAGCGATTTCGATGAGATTGAGAGTGAGATTGATAAGTTTACCGAGGGGTTGTGAGGTAAGCGGTGAATTTTTCGCAGAAAGCCTAATTCGGTTGTGTGGATTTTATGTAAATCTGCGATTAAATCGGTGATTTCGGGCATAAATTTCTTCTCGATAATCTAAAATTTGTATTCATACACAAAAACTTCGTTTTTCTTTTGTCCGGTCGAATAATTATATACCACTGCTTCTGCGGCTGTTTTAGAGAGACCGCAGTGTTCGTAAAAACCTACGTTGCACGTTAAATCGGCTATAAGATAAACTGATTTTGCACCCTTAGAAGAAAAATAGGCGGACGCTTCATTCCACAGCGTTTTTCCGATTTTCAATCCTTGCGCCTGCTTAGATACCGCAAGCAATTCCAAACTTCCGCCATAGTTTTCAATCCTGCTTTCCAAAAGTTTGCCTATAACCTGAAAATTTGCCGATATGTGCTCCGTAATGTCTTTTCGCTCGGTTTCGGGAGCGCATAAAAGCGCAAGCGCGGTCGGCGCCAAATCTTTTTGCAGTAATCTGTAAATTTCTGTTTCCCCTTTTACGGAAGCCAAAACAGCCCCGACAACATTACCGTCTGTTTCCGCGACTTTGCCGAATGTGGCGGCGTTCAGGAAAATGCTTGTATAAACGCCTAACAATGGCTGATAGAAATCCGCGTTCGGGTCAAAACTCCCTAAATTCCAGCCCTCGCCAAAGGACTCTGCGATAAGCGATTTTATGGCGGGATAATCCTTTTCTTCAATGTCGCGAATGATTATGTCGGTCATAAAAGTTCCTTGTAAAAATGTTTTGTTTTCGATGGAGAAAATACGTTGTGCCATAAACAAAAAGAGACGAGAGTGTTGGGTCTCTACGAAAAATGGCGAAACGCCTAAACAGGCAACTGCGCTATAATCAATCCTACTATTATACCAAATAATGTAAGCACCGACGTCATTCGGCTTTTTGTCATAATTGCGGACTGAGGTATTATTTCGCCAAAAACAATATAAAGCATAGCTCCGCCTGCGGCAGAAAGCGACAACGCAACCGCAATATCCGAAATACCGCCGATAAAAATTCCCAAAATACCGCCCAAAAGAGTTGTTGCGCCCGACAACGCTGTTAAGAAAATCACTTTCCATTTACCGATTCCGCCTGCCAACAACGGAGCGGCAACCGCCATTCCTTCGGGGATATTATGGAACATTATCATAAGCGCCAACAACAAACCCAACTGAAAATTATGACTTCCGCCCGCGCCGATAGCCATTCCCTCGGGAATATTATGAAAACTCATAGCCAAGAGTATAATCAATCCCGAACGAAGCAGTCGAGTCGGATTTTTTATCAACCGGCTTTCGTGATACATTTCTTCGTAAGTTGTGTGTATATTCAGTTTTTCTTTTCGCTTTATGGTGATTTTATCAACAATGCGATTTAGTCCCATTACAATAACAATTCCAAGCGCAAGCCCAAAAATAGAAACAGTTGTATCGGCAAGTTCGAGCGCTTCGGGAACAAGCCCAAAACAAACAACGCTAACCATAACGCCTGCCGAAAAAGATAAAAGCCAACAGATAATTTTATCCGATGGTTTTTTCAACAAGATTGCGGCAACAACACCGCCCAATCCCATTCCGCAAATGCCTGTAATTGCGCTTAACAAAACTATTTGCAAGATATCGTTAGTCATTTATTTTTCCTTTCTTTAATTTTCTAAAAATACGTTATTTTGAGATGGTTTTTGGAAGTATTTTGTTTTTGGCGGTTTTTTTTATGGAAAAATATAGGCATAAAAATACATTCTGCACAAACCTCGCAAATATTTTCCGAATATTGCGCGAATGAAAACCCATTCTCACTCTCTTACTACAATAATTCTGCCATCAATTTTTGTATATCCTTGCTTTTTGTAATATTCGTCCACGTCGCTCATAACGTAAACAGTGCCTGAATAATCTTTGCAAACCTGCTCAATAAGACATTTCCCGAAACCATTGCCGCGAAACTTTTTGTGCACAAGCAAGTCGTGAATATAAACGCCGAAACCGTAATCGTCTCTCGCCCGCACAAAGCCGCAAAACACATCGCCGCTATATCCGACATACACGATACAATTATCAAGCGCAATTTTATATTTCTCTGCGCCGTTTTTGTCGCCCGAATAATCTGTCCAGTCGTCCTCGGAGCGCATCAAGTCAAACAGGGCGGCTTCGTCTTGTTTTTCGTAGCGTTTTATTTTTAGCGCCATTATTTTAACCCCTTTTTGTATTCCATTTCGGGCTTTATGTTCTGGTCTTTTAAGATTTGGGTTTCCTCTCCGAATTTAGTTGTTTTTTTGATTTTCATATCGCGGTTTCTCCTTTTTTGCTGTGAAAATACGTTCTGCCAAAACCCCAAATATAATCTCTTTTTATATATTTTTCCTGTAATCTTCGTCTTTTATTTTTACAAATCCGTTGCTTAATAGTATTTTTATTGATGTTATTCGGTGCTTTTTATTAGATTTTCGATTTCCGCAACTACGAAATTGTTGTCTAATGTGTGAATTGCCTCAAATGTTTTTTCGATATACTCAAATATGCCGCGTTCTCTAAATAAATTATAGACATTACGGGCAGTTAAATTGTTTTTTGCACGGTATTGTTCTATCAAAAAAACTGTGTATTTTTCGATATTTGTCATAGAACAACCTCCGGAATTTCAAAAAGCCCTGTTTTTTGCTCGTGGTCAAAAACCATAAACAGAAACAATCTGCTGAATTGCCAAAGTCCGTTGCTTTTATCTTCCAAAAAAGCGTAAGTTTTTGAGTTGTAAAGCAAATTCATTGCTTCATTTACTCCGATTTTATACTTTTCGGCAATAAAATCAATCAATCCTTTTGTAATCGCAAAGAGCAAAAAGGAATATTTTTTATCAGGCATTTTTACCCTCCAGAAAAATTAATTTGTTCATAATTTCTTGCGTTTTAAAAACATATTGATTGAACAGTTTTTTTATTTTCAGTCGTTTTAATGCTTCCTCTTCGTCGTAAATTTCATTTTCCAATCCTGCAATAGTTTCATAAACATCGTCGTCGGCAACGGGACCGATTATTAACTCGTAATTTTCGTTTTTATGTACCATTTTGCGATTTGCTACAACAAAATGAAGCCATTCGACATTCGGCTCGTCAAATTTTAATGTTTTATTTTCAAAAACATTTGCTTCGTTAAATTCGTAAATGTTAACTATCGGCGTATATCCGCGAAGTTTTACAACTCTGCGGGCAAATGCTTCCGCTTGCTCGTAGTTGGTAGTTGTATAAAATCCTCCGCCGAAATCCATTGGGTGAGTAGGAGCAAGTAATTTTGGATTTTCGACGACTTGATTGCTTCCGTGATATAATTTCATTTGTTTTCTCCTTTGATTGTATTCAAAAATACATTCTTTTTGAGATGGTTTTTGAAAGTATTTTGTTTTTGGTAAATTTTGTTCGTAATAGATAGTTTTTTCACAAATATTTTCCCGATATTTCCTTGAATATATCCTGCGTTTTTGTCTTAAATTTCTCTTTCGGCGAAAATTTTTTGTCGAAACTTTCTGCTTTTTTCGGGTCGATTTCGTATGCTTTGCCTTCGTCGAATACGCCTTTTATTCCCGTTAATGCGCCGTCAAACAATTCCAATGCCAGCAATGCCGCAGGAAACTTTTTTTCTTTATCGGCGATGTTATATTCTTTCGACGGCTTAAATCCGAATTTTTCGTAATATTCGCAAAAACCGTAAATCAAGATTGCCTTATATCCCATTTTTTTTGCTGATTGCACGGTGTGATTTATCAATTTTGCACCGATACCTTTGTTTTGATATTCGGGCAAAACGCTTACGGGACCAAATGTCAATACTGCGTGCTCTTTTTCGCAATCGATTACTTTTGCTTGCGCATACATAATATTTCCGACTATTTTTTCGCCCGAAACCGCCACAAAATCTAATTCGTGAACAAATTCTTTCGTTTTTCTTAAATTGTGAACAAGCAAATGCTCGTCGCAACCCGGGACGTGAAGGTTCCAAAACGCTTCTCTTGTTATATTCTCAACTGTTTCGTAGTCGTTTTCTTCCTCGAGGCGAAGGGTGATTTTCATTTTTCCTCTTTTTTATTTGGCATAATTGCTCTCTTGTTAAATTTTTGGGGTTTTGTTTTCGATGGAGAAAATACTATATTCAGAAAACTCAAAGCAGTATTATTACTATTTTGCACAATTTTTATAATAATTGGAGTTGCAACAGAAGCGAATGTAGAAAGTAGAAAAGAAGCAGAAAGTAAAACAGAAGAACACATTTCTCTTTGGAATAGAAACGGCGATAATATTAGACTTGAAGGAACATACATTTATGCTACTGAAACATTTTGTTTTACGTTAAGAGGGTGTAGTTCTATAAGAACTGCTAGCGTAAGATTACAATCGCGAACAGACAGGAATATCGTCGCTATTTTAGTTAATGATTTTTGGCGAGAGTCATCTCGAATAGACAAGTGGAATAATTTACAATATCGCAACTGTATTAGATTGAACCCAATTATGTTTAATATGGTCAAAAATGAATTGATTATTACTATTTGGCGATAAATTTAATCTGACAGAACAGCCTTTTTCCTCTGTTCTTGTCTTAACATTTAATTTTAAGGAGGTTTTTTATGGAAAAATGTTTCAAAATGTTTTTGGCGGCAATGTTGGTCATTGTTGGCGGGGTGTCAGCTCAAATCAATTGGAGAGCGGACAATATTACAATAACAACGGAAGAGCAACTGAGAGAATTGGCTCAGTTGGTTAGTAGTGGTGCAAGAAATTTTGAAGGTCAAACCATTACGCTTGCCAATAATATCGACCTTACAAACGAGTGGATACCTATCGGCGATAGTACTAATACATTTTGGGGAACGCTGTGCGGCAATGGTAATACTATAAGAGGTCTTCGTATTAACAGCAATCGTGGCACTCAAGGATTATTTGGTCAAATTGGTGCAAGAGGAGTGGTGAAAAATCTTCGAGTTGTCGATGTTGATATCAGAGGAAAAGAAAATATAGGTGCGTTAGCAGAAATAAATCAAGGAACAATTGCTAACTGTTATGTTTCGGGAAAAATTAAAGGGGACGCGCATCTTGTTGGCGGATTAGTTGGACTTAATTTTGCTGTCGGTAGAATTATCCGTAGTTCTTCATCGGTAAATGTAGAAGGAAATGACCAAGTTGGCGGACTTGTAGGTGTTAATCACGAAGGCAGAATTACTAATTCCAGTGCAACCGGAAATGTAAAAGGAATTTCTGCCGGTATAGGCGGATTAGTTGGAAGAAATGTTGCAAGAGGCTCTGTAAGCAGCAGTTATGCAACAGGAAGCGTTGAAGGAAACACCAATAATGTCGGAGGATTAGCAGGGAACAATGAAGGCGAAATTACAAATTCATTCTCTACGGGAAATGTAAAAGGGCGTGCAATGATTGGTGGCTTAGTGGGTAGCAACACAAACAGAAGCGCCAGAATTGCCAATAGCTATTCTGTCGGAAGCGTAATAGTGCAGGGACAGGCAGGCGATGTCGGCGAACTGGTAGGAATTAACCAAGGCGGCACAATTACCGAGAGTTATGCAATATCTGGTAATATTGAAGCATTGATAGGAGTTAGACAAGGAGGCACCATTAGCCAAAGTTCAGGATTAAGAACTGCGGAACAAATGAAACAGCAAAGCAATTTTAACAATTGGCAGTTGTTTAATGACACTTGGGCAATTCAGCCAAATGTCAATAATGGTTTCCCGCATTTGAGAAATGCCGGCGTAATTGACGGTTTATATACTCCTCGTGATGTCAATACAATTACAAGACCCATGAGATGAAGATAGGAAAGGAGGGTATTATGAGTGTTTTTAAAAATATATCGTTGGCAGACGAAGAACGAGAATTTGGAACAATAGACAAATGGATTTGCTCTGAATGTGCAGAAAATACACATTGGGAACAAATAGTTGCAGACAATTTGGAAGAAAGAAACTGTGATTATTGCCCAGAAAGCAATAAATCTGCCTCTGTAAATGTGTTGACAGGAAAAATATTAGCTGAAATAAAGTTAAAATATATGCCGTGCCAAGAAACTAATGTATCTCCTTACCCTTGCGGTATTAATGTTTTCGACACGCACGAAGTGTTAAGCAAACTAGGGTATGATATGATGGAAATACCCTGCGGACGTGATATTATTGAAAGCATTCAAGGCTACAACGATATTTGGGCTATTAAATCCCTTTCGGTGTAGGCGGTTAAAGCAGTCGATATTTCCGACAGGATTTTCTTGTTTGTAGAGACACAATGTCTTGTGTCTCTTTTTATTTGACGAAGAGAGATTTTCATTTTTCCTCTTTTTTTATAAAATTCTCCTTATTTATACAACCCAAGAAGTTCATCTGGTTTAATATCTATTTTCGCTACTCCAAGTCTTTTTTCTCGTCTTTCAAACAACTTCTTAAGCGAAATTTTCTTATCTTCAAATCTGCCGTAATGCAAAAAATTGTGGCAATAACTGCATAATGAAACTATGTTTGCCAAATTGTCAAGCCCTTTTTCAAAACTACCTTGATAAGAAATAGGAATGAGATGATGCGGCTCGGTATAATTGTTGCCATTCTTTTTCAAAAACAATCGCTCTTCTTTTTCACATAATTCACACTTGTAATTTGCACACGCAAGCGCTTTTTTGGAAATTTTAGGGTCGCGTTTGTATCCAGTTGGATTATTTTCTGCTTTTTCTGCTGGCGGGCAAGGCGTATCAGGAATCTCTATATCTGTTGTTTCAGGCAAACCGTCAACTTCAAAGATAAACTTTGCATCTTCTATTACATCAGACAAACTTTGTTTATTTATCTCTTTTTTTGCAATAACAAAATTGTTTGCGTTAACAGTCCTTTGGGTTTCTGTCATATCATTTACTGTCGAAGTAGATTTTTACCCGTCTGCAATTAAATTAAATACATCTAGCCATTTTAGAAAAGAACTATATTTAGTTACTGCCTTACGACTGTCCTCATAATTTTTCTTATGAGGAGTCGATTCTTTTTGCAATTCTATTTTTACTGCTTTGAGAATATTACTTACAACACAAGCAAATTCATCATTATAAGTTTGATATTCAAACAAATTGCGATTTTTGTAAGGTTTCATTTTTTTTAAACGGCGACAGTATGGATCAACAGTTTCTTTCTCATCTAAATTTCGACATTAACAGCCCAATCTCTAAATTTCTTTTCTTGTTCTTCTACTGAATTCATTTCTTATCCTTCCTTATACTCAAAACTCGCCTTAATTCTGCTTCGTCGCTAATCCCTAACTCCGCCAAAACTTCCGCTGCCTCTGACTTTGTATCACGAATCATTTCTAACAACAAAAATTGCGCCGCATCCAAATTTTCGGAATAAGTGTTTATTGCACCTTCCGCTTTTCCGAGCACTAATTTAGCACGAGGAGTAAGTGGAATAATCGTGCCAGCTGTTGCAACATCAGCAACCCCCATCTCCTTTTCTGCTCTTTTGGCAACTACATTTAACAAACATTGCGCTATGGTAGGCGAAGTTGCCGTTGTGTCTTCTGCATTTTCTGCGACTTTGTCGATGTAGATTCCCAAATTTTTGAGAAACCGAGCAACTGACGAATTTTCCTCTTTGGCGATTGCCAACAAAAGATGCTCTGTTCCTACATAATCCGACTTAAGTTGCAGGGCTTCTTGCCTCGCTGTGTCGATTATTTGTTCTAAACGCTTGTTCATATTTTAACTCCTTGTTAAATTTAAGTTTTTATTGTGTTTTACCTTAATATATACCAAATGATGACAAAAAGTTGTACTTTCAAGAAAAAAGTTGCATTTTGTGTGTGTTTGTAAAAACTTATTGACAAATTGCGCGTAAGATATGTATTTTAAGTACAAAGTAGGCACTTTTTTTGCTATTGGTGTGAAATTAAAAAGGGGGACAAAATGTCTTACGTAAGTATGAATATAAGAATGAACGACGAGATTAAAAAACAGGCGCAAGAACTGTTTTCAAATCTCGGAATGGATATGACAACGGCAATAAACGTTTTTTTGCGACAAGCAATTTTACGCAACGGATTGCCATTTTCTGTAAAATATTCTAAATTAAACAGAAAAACAATTGCGGCTATTGAAGACGTAGAAAATGGAAAAAATTTAAGCCCTGTATTTAATTCGACGGAAGATGCCAAAAGGTGGTTAAATGCTTAGATTGCAAATGTCCAATCAATTCAAAAAGGACTATAAGAAAATTACAAAGCAAGGTAAAAACGTTGACGAATTGTGGGCAATTATTGAGAAATTACAAAAGCGCGAGAAACTTGACGAAAAATTCAAAGACCATTCATTGAGCGGAAACTATAAAAATAATCGCGAATGTCATATGAGTCCCGATTGGTTGTTAATTTACAAAGTTGATAATGAAAAATTGATTTTGACTGCCGTTAGAACGGGGTCGCATAGCGAGTTATTTTAGTACGGTCGCCTCCGCGGGCAAAAGCGAGGGATAGCCTACATTATAAAAAACTCTGAAATAAGCGACTGTTGCGGCAAAGACAAGTCCGCCGACAATCAGTAAAATCGGGAAAAATGCGCCGATAATCAGCATTGAAATTCCGCCGCCGACTTTGTAGCACATTTCCATAAGTTTTTGGTTTTGGGGAGCAAATGCGTGTAATATGTAAAAAACGAGCGCGACCGACGAGGCTGATAACGCGACAAAATCGCCTGCGTTAAACGCTAAAGCAACCGACAAAATTATACAGAGCATCGCGATAAAATGCGCCGTTCTTTTGCCGAAAAATACGGCGGTTGTTATTTTTCCGTTTGCTTTGTCGCCGTCGTAATCAGGCAGGGTGGAAGAAATTGAGCCGCCCGCCATCATAAAAAAGTAAGGAAGCATTGCAAATAAAAAATCAAAATGGGAGGCGAACGTCGTCCCTAAAATCCAGCCGACCGCAAAGGCGACTGTTCCGTAGCCTAAGGCGTTCGATAAAAAGTCCAAAATCGGTCGTCCCGAAAACGAAAAGGGCTTAAAGCAATATAAAACGCCTATGCCGAGCGAAAATGCGGACAAAACGGAGATTTTCGGAAAACCGCAAAAAAACGGGATTGTTATGGAAAGCAAGGCAAGAATTATCGTCCAAATCCACGCGGTTTTGTTTGAAACGCCCGCTTTTAAGAGGAGCGGGAAACCCTCGTTTGCTTCATCGACTTTTCTGTCGGCGACCTGATTTAGCACATATACCGCGGCTACCGAAAGCGAAAAAAGGAAAATTTGGGCGATTGTTTGAAAGCTTATCATTTGAAAAAAATCGTTGGTTTGCGTGGAAATTCGGTAGCCGAAAAGCGCGAAACCCCAAACAGGAACAAGAATAATGGGGCGGGTGATGAATATAAGGTCGAGTAAAAATTTTGCGGCTCTCATTTTACTCCTTGCTGAAACTCGGATATTCGTGGTTAAAGCGCATTTTGTAGTAAATTCGGCTTAAAATTACCGTGGCAAACACCAAAATTGCATAAACGGGAACAAAAATCGCTATCATTACAGATAAAATTACCACGGGATAACGGAAAGTTTTGAACGCGTTTTTGACGTCTTGCGCGATGTATAAACGGAAGAAAAGCGGAATGCAGATTGCCGCGGGAATTGCCATAATCCAAAGCGAGTGCGGGATAAAAAACGCCGTCAAAAATGAAATTACCACGCAGATTGCCGCTAAAAGCGAGGTGTTTTTTGCTCCGAATGCGACCGCGAACGTGCGCTTGCCTACGTTTTCGTCGCCTTTTATGTCCGAAATTGTGGAAGTCAAATATACCGCGCCGTTGGCAAATGCCGCCGAAAGAGCAAATAAAAATCCAACCATAGGAATTCCGAAAGGGGGCGACAAATTTACGCCGCCCGAAGTCGCGCCGATTTGCGTTGCATACCAGCCTGCGTAATATGTTAGCATTCCGTGTCCGAGCGCGTTGGCGATAAATCCGCCCCAAGGTCTGTCTTTTAGTTTGAACGGCGCGCAATTATACAAAAAACCGAGGAAAGCAGCCGTCAAAATTATGAAAACGCTTACAAGATCGAGCCAAATCCAAGCGATAACGACCGAAAACGCAAGAAGCAAAAGCGCCTGAAGCCACGCGGCGCCGACGGGAATATGACCGTTTGAGAGCAAAAAAAGCTTGTTGTTTATTTTGTCGCTTTTGCGGTCAACAATCTGATTTACTATATATATATGGCAAACAACGGCGGTGAACGCAAAAAACATTTTTACAAAAGGCGAGGCAAAATCGAACGAAAAATCGAATATTTCGCGAGGTTGCGCGGTCGTCCAACCCAAAAAGAGAATTGTCCAGACGGGAACGAGAAGCGTCGGGCGATTGAGAAAAAACAAATCAAAAACAAATATTGCAACCTTTTTTAACGGCATATTTACTCCAAAAAGAACAAATTTTATGCAAATATACTATTTTCCATTGACTTTGTGCGGAAACATATCGTATTTTACCGATGAATTTTATTTAAAAAAATCGCGAGTATTAAGGAGTATTGAAAATGCCGCAACACAAATCGAGTGAAAAAAGATTGAGACAATCTGCGAAAGCAAACGCATATAATCGCGCTGTTCGTTCGCAAATCAACACCGCCTCAAAGAAATTGGCGGCGGCTAAGGGTGAAGAAGAAGTTGCTTCGGCGCTCAGTAATGTTCATTCCGTTCTTGACAAAGCAGTCAAAACGGGCGTTATCCACAAAAACAAGGCGGCAAACCGCAAATCACGTTTGGCAATAGCGGTAAAAGCTAAAGCCGCAGGATAAGTTTTAATGGAATATGTTTTAAGCTGGCAGGCGACCGTCGCAATCTTCGCGGTTGTAATGGTCGTTATGTGGTTTTTGGGCGCGATATTCAAATGTCCGAGACCTCTTGCTATTCTTATTGCGGCGGGAATTGCCGTTGCAGTAAAACACTATTGGTGGTTTATTGACGCTAAACTAAAAGACTGGGCGCGCTTTATGGGACTTGACGTGTAATTTTTACGCGTTTCGTTGTATTTTACTTTATTATGCTCGCACATTTACGCAGTATCGCACTACAGGGAATTGACGCTTACGAGGTGGTTATCGAGTCCGATATTACCGAAGCGCTTCCGTCTTTCGCTATTGTAGGACTTCCCGACGGCGCCGTTAAAGAGAGCCGCGAAAGGGTAATGTCCGCAATAAAAAACAGCGGTTTTGAATTTCCCGCCCGTAAAATCACAATAAATATGGCGCCTGCCGACATCAAAAAAGAGGGAAGCGCCTACGATTTACCCATTGCTTTGGGCATTTTAATTTCCACAAGACAGATAGAAAACCGAAACAAAGACATTTGCATTATAGGCGAATTGGCTTTGGACGGCTCGCTTCGTCCGATAAAAGGCGTTTTGCCGATAGCTCTTTCCGCGCGAAAACATAATTTTTCGGCTATTATTGTTCCCAAGGAAAACGCCAAAGAAGCAGCCGTCGCGCAAGGTTTGCCCGTATTTGGCGCGCAAACGCTCAAAGATGCGATAGATATTATAGAAGACAACAGCGAAATTGAACCCGAAACCTGTGATATTAACAAGCTTTTCAGCGAAAATCAAAACTTTGCCTTGGATTTTATAGACGTAAAAGGACAAATCGTCGCAAAAAAAGCGCTCTTGGTAGCGGCTTCGGGCGGACATAATATGCTTATGATAGGACCTCCCGGAAGCGGAAAAACGATGATTGCCAAACGAATACCGTCAATTCTGCCGCCGCTTTCCCTCGACGAAGCCTTAGAAACAACCATAATTCACTCAATCGCGGGAAAATTGCCGCGAAATATGCCGTTAATAACGGCGCGCCCGTTTCGCTCGCCTCATCATACAGTTTCGGACGCGGGACTTATAGGCGGCGGAACATATCCGCGACCGGGCGAAATAAGTTTGAGCCATCACGGCGTTTTGTTTTTGGACGAACTTCCCGAATTTGATAAAAACGTGCTCGAAAACCTCCGTCAGCCGCTGGAAAACAAGAATGTCGTAATAAGCAGGGCTGCCCAATCGCTGTCTTTTCCCGCGGATTTTATGCTTGTAGCGGCAATGAACCCCTGCCCTTGCGGACATTTGGGCAACGAAAATCACGCCTGCACTTGCACCAAGCAGAAAATCAGAAACTATATATCCAAACTTTCGGGTCCGCTTTTAGACAGAATAGACATTCACGTCCGCGCCGCCGCGCTTCCGTACGAAGATTTGGCAAAAACGAGCGGTACTCAATCGTCCGCCGAAATGCGAGAAAAAGTGATACGCGCAAGAGAAATCCAGCAAAAACGCTTCGCCGACCGAAAAGGAATTTACTGCAACGCAAATATGGAGTCAAAAGACATAAGAGCATACTGCATTCTCGAAGACGGCTGTGAAGAAGTCCTCAAAAAAGCAATAGACCGCCTCGGATTATCGGCGCGCGCCTACGACCGAGTCCTAAAAGTATCGCGAACAATCGCCGACCTGAAAGGCAACGAGTTGATTTCCAAAGCGGATATCACCGAGGCTATTCAGTATCGGAGTTTAGATAGGGCGGTGGTTTAAAATTTTTGCAAATGCGGAAAACCGTTATTTACATTCGGGGCAATTCCCAAAATGTCTGTAAAATAAAGAATATTCACAAAAAAACAAATAATTCTCTTTTTTCGCGTTGAAATATAGTATTTTTCCCATAGCGAAAACCACAGCGACCATAAATTGGTTGTTGTTTGTCGTTGCAGAAATGCGCGATTTTTTTATTTTTGTACTATCAAAGAGGTGTCGCGCACGTCTGTGCTGCCTCTCCTCTTTGATAGTATGTAATCAACAATCAATAGGGCTGTTGTGGTTTTCGCGAATGATAATAGTTCGGCGGCACAGACCTTTTGAGCTCAATCGGAACTGTTTTGTTTGGACTTGTAATTTGACTTTTTTTATTTTACGGGAGGTTGCTTTATGAAACAAGCAGTAATATTATGCGTTTTTATGGTTTTAGTGTTGCCTATTACGGCATTGGGTCAAGTTCGAACGTTCGTTAAAGAACATACCTTAACAATGAGCGACGACGACAGCAGAAACTCGGTGCGGGCAAGAGCGCAAGAGCAATTGCGCACAATGATTTTATCAGAAGTCGGTAGTTTTGTGCAGTCAAACCGTTCGTCAGCTATGACTATTTCGGGCGGCAATGTCGAAGATATTTATAGGGAAGCGGTAAATATAAGCACGCAAGGCAGAGTGAGTTTGAGAGTTCTTGACGAGAGGTTTGAGGGACCCACTTATTGGGTAAGAGCAGAAATGAGAGTTGATGTCGGAGAGATAAATCGTAATTTAGAAAGAAAACAGAGAGAAGTAGAAGAATCTGAACGCAGAAGACGACTTGATGCGGAAAACGCCGAAAGAACAAGGCGACAAAATGATGAGGCTGTCGCTCGACTTCGCTCACAAATAGAAATCTCTCAAAAACAGGTCAGCGAATTAGAAGCAAGAGAAGCGGAGGCTCAAACAAGAAGAGGCGTTGCGACAGCAAGCGCAAGTCGTGCAAAAGAGGCAATGGATAAAGCTCAGAACGACCACAGAGAAGCAGTTGCATTATTGGGCGCCAATCCTGCAAGCCAACCTGCTCAAAGAATGGTAAATATAACTCTTGAAGATTTTAACTCTGCAAGAAGAACACACGCCGAAGAAGAGGCAAAAGCAAATACTGCTGAAAACGTGTGGAGAACTGCCGATACCGATTTGAGAAGAGAAAGGGAGCATTTAGAGGGGCTTCGTAATCAATTAAGACAGTTAAACGCAGGCACAATTTCGGCGGAATCGGTAAATACTCAGCGTTCTTCGGCAAGAAACACAACTTTGTCAGAATTGAGCGACACTCGAAAGCAGTCGCACAAAACCGAAATAATATTGAATGCCGAAAAATTCACAAGAAGGAGAAACGCAGGCATCGCATTAATGGCGGGTGGTTTTAGTTTCGGTATTATAGGTGTGGCTCTTACGACAAGTGATCAATTCGCGTTAGGAGCTTTGTTTGGAGTGCCAGGGTGGCATGCATTAGCTGCCGGTATTCCTATTTATATTACGGGGCAAGTAGGGTGCAACAGAAGCAAAAGAGCCGAAAGAATGATGGCGCCGTCTTCTGCTTTTATTATTCCGAATGGTGCGCAATTTGTTTGGAATTTTTAAGTAATTTTGCAAGGAGCGTATGAGAGGCGCGTTCTTTCTTGGTGGCAAAACGTATTTTTGCTTACAAAAAAGGAGAAAAAATGCAAATAAGCAACGATTACAAGCAATGGCTGATAGACCTAAAAGGTCGAATTCGGCAAAGTCAGATAAAGGCGGCGATAAAAGTAAATACCGAACTTTTACGTCTGTATTGGGATTTAGGGCAAGATATTGTCGCCCGACAAATGGAAACATCTTGGGGAAGCGGCTTTTTTGAGCAGTTGAGCAAAGATTTGAGAAGCGAATTTCCTGATATGAGCGGATTTTCGGTGGTTAATTTAACTTATTGTAAACGATTTTATTTGTTTTACGGTCAGGCAGTCCCAAAACTTCAACAAGTTGTTGAAGAAATTCCGCAACAACTTGCGGCGGGCTTACAAGTATCTGAAAACAAAGGAGATATAATTCGCCAACAAGCTACTGGCGAATTGTACAACCACCCAATTTTCCAAATTCCTTGGGGACACCACATACAACTTTTTTCCAAATGCAAATCCGTAAAAGAGGCGTTGTTTTACATCAAAAAAACCATAGAAAACAATTGGAGTAGGGACGTTTTGGCATTGCAGATAAAATCGGATTTATACACAAGACAGGGTAAGGCGATTTCTAATTTTGTCAATACATTGCCTGCGCCAAACTCAGACCTTGCACAACAAACGCTGAAAGACCCATACATTTTCGATTTTTTACAACTTGCAGAGAATTACAAAGAACGAGATGTAGAAATCCAACTCACTAATCACATTACCAAATTTCTGCTTGAATTAGGCAAAGGTTTTGCGTTTGTCGGCAGGCAGTATCCTCTCCAATTGAACGAAAAAGAATATTTCGTCGATTTGCTTTTTTATCATATACCTATGCAATGCTATGTGGTGATTGAATTGAAAAACAAAGATTTTCAGCCAGAATTTGCAGGTAAACTCAATTTTTATTTGACGCTTGTTGATAAAACAATAAAACGCCAATCTGAAAATCCGACTATCGGCATAATGATGTGTCGCGGAAAAGATAATTTGGAAGTAGAATACGCCTTGCAAGATATACACAAACCGATTGGCGTAAGCGAATTCAATTTGGAGAAAATATTGCCCGATAATCTGAAAAGCAGTTTGCCGAGTATCGAGGAGTTGGAGGAGGAATTGAGGAAGATGGGAAGTTGAGACGACAAAAAACAGCAAAAAAAGGGGAAATGCGAATTCATTTTTTCTGCGGAATGCCAAAAAGCACCAATGAAAAGCCGGGGGCTATTCCGACATTTCATCGTTTTCTGCATCGGGAAAATACTTTTTATTTGTGGTGGTTTACGAGATTATTTTGTTTTTGGTGAAAATAGTTGGAAATTGACGTATCTCAAACAGAAGAATTCAAGAAATTCATAACCAGATTGCACATAATTTCTTTTTCTTCCGGTTTCGACAGCGCGAGCATCAAAGTCATTGCCGCCAAAGTATTATTATCTATAAGCAAGTTGTTGTTTTTATCTTTCAGCGCGTTATTCTTATCTAAAAAATACACAAACAACGCCGCAGCAATTCGTTTGTTTCCGTCTGTAAAAGAATGGTTTTTTACTACAAAATACAATAAATTAGCCGCTTTTTCCTGAATGCTCGGATATAACTCCCGCCCGTTAAATGTTTGATAAATCGCTCCAAGCGTTGCCTTAAACGATTGGTCTTTTTCGTTTCCGAAAAGCGAGCTTTCTTTTCCGAATTTCATACTGTTTACAAAGTTTTTCGCTTCGTCGTATTTTAATTGCCAATTACCGTTTGTTTCGGATTTTGGCTTTTGCAAACATTGATGGTCATATTGGTCGAGCAAATCCAAGCCGTGAGAGAAATCCTGCAATATTTTAGCAACACCGCAAACTTCGGGAATATCGCTTCTTGAAATAATTTGCAATGCCTTGTTTAATTGCTCAAGCCGTTTGTCGTTTGTTGCAACTCCTTTTAATAGATAATCTTTGAGAACTTTGTTTGCCCATTTTCTAAAGATTGTTGCATTTCTTGAGTTAACTCTATAGCCGACGGAAAGCACTGCGTCGAGATTATAAATCTTTGTTTGAACGGTTTGTGTTTTGTTGGGCATAGCACCGTGTTGAGTGGTATGTTCCATTTTGGAACTAACCACTTTTTCGTCCAACTCTCCTTCATTAAAAATATTTTTCAAATGCTTTGTTATCGCTTGGCGTTTTGTTCCAAACAACTCGGCGATTTGCGCTTGTGTTGCCCAAATCGTATCGTTACGAAAATCCGCCGAAAGAGATATGTCGCCGCTTTCGCCTTGATAAATTACTATTTCCTGTTTTTCTGTCATTTTTTTCCTTTTGATATTATGAAAAATACGTTTTGTTTTCGGTGGTTTTCGGAAGTATTTTATTTTTGGTGAATTTTTGTGTTTTTGTTAGATTTTTTCATTTCGACTGTTGTTTACATTCAGGGCGATATTCCGGTATATTTACAAAATCCCAATTTACAAAAGTGTTTGGAATTAAGAAAATAAATAAATTTATAGCAAAAGCGAAAAATAAGGGCGTATGACAATACGCCCTTGTTGTTTTATTTCTGCGGGAAATTTTCAGGTGCGGTATCGAAAATTCCGAAGCCCAAAAAGCCGTGTTGCGGGCTTATCATCGCGGAAGAGTTAAATGTGGTAGAATGCCATCTGTTTCTGATGGTTTCATTTCTATTCAATTCCCAAGAATAAACTCTGTGTTCCATACCGTTTTGGTCGGTTATATAACAGTCAATAAATTTGGCGTTGCGCTTGAAAATCACACTTCTGCCTTGAATTTCGTAGGTGCCCAAAGGGATTGGAAATGCGCGATTATTTTCAAACCTAACGATTTGATTATCAGATGTTCTGAACAGCAAATCCCAACCGTTTGCACGCCTAATTCTATTTGCCCACGTTTGCCTTATTTGTTGGGTGGCTTGTTGCTGTTGCGCTAAAACCTCTTCTTCGCTAAATCCTTGAGCATCAAAAAGTCCGTGCCATTCAGGTTTTAACGGCGCCATTAAAGTCATTTTTCTGATTGTGTAATATCTGTACCCAGCACCATCCCGTGCAAACGGCGCTTCTATTCTGAAGACAAGAACATTATCATAATATATGTTCCATATATCTTGAACATTTTCAATGCGGAATTTGACATCGAAATTAACCTCTATCCCTGTAGATAGCCATCCTTCTTTTCCGACTGCCAAATTCAAATCACCGAACCCTCCCCGGTAAATTGTTAATCTCCTTATATCATTTTTAGGAAATTTCTCAATCCAAAGTTCAACCTTTTCCATTGCCATTTTAGCCTTTTCTGCCTTTTCTTTTTCTCGTTTATCCGAAATTTCTCTTGCCAAATCTCCAAAATTATGCACCAAACTTCTTGCGCTTGAGTTATCTTTCCACAACGCGCTTCCACTAAATGATAATTCTGTTGCGCCTTGCGGTCTCGGAAAATTTATATCAAACCTTTTGGTCGTATCTGTTTTGTTGACAACCGTTATTCTTGCAGGATACAAAAAATACTCCTTAACCCAAACATCTGCAGGATTTATGCTCAAAAAATGCCCGTTTTGCCTTAATGCTTGCGCTTCTGCAGGTGGCACCGACACGGTAGCGGTAGTAGGTGCGGCATTAGCGGCTTGTCTAGTATTTCTGCCTGCCCACCCCCAGTTTACAGCAAATACGCCTTTGTCTGCATTGTAATTTCCAAGCCAAAATCGAAGCCCGTCAATATTGATTACAGGCACAACATTTCCATTTTCGTCCGTCGCTTCACCGATATTAAAACTTTCCTTAACAATAGTATCGGTTGCCAAAAGTGCCCATTTTCTGAAATAATGCTCCGTGCTGTCTCTGTAAAAATTACTAAGCCGTTCATTAAATGCTTCGGTCGTCTCAAATTCTCCTCTTTGCGGAGTTATTTTAGGAAGAAATTGCTTTGCACTATTAGGCATTGGGAAGAGGCTCCATTCATTGTAAAGCACTCTATGGATAAATCTTTCACTAAATGCTTGTTGTCTAAGCAGTTCCTGATGTTGTTGCTGGGCTTGCCTTTGTGTTTCGGCAGCATTTCTTCTTGCGGCGCGCTCGGCTTCGTTCATTAAACTTTCAGCCGCTCTCAAATCTGCGTTAAGTTTTTCAAGTCCAACTACTTGCGCTCCTGTGACTAAATCCAATTGATTTATACCTCTGATTTGCCTAACCAATCCGCTTATTCTTTGCGCTTTATCTCTCGTGTTTGACATAGCCAAAATTTCTCTGTAAACAGTCATTCTTTGTTCTGTTATACCAACGCCCCTGTCTAAATCACCTCTATTTCTAAACAGATGATAGTTGCGTAAATTTTGATTTAAAAACTGAATTTCCAAATCCATAACTCTTCTCTCATAGGCAGTCAATCCCTGAGCAAACACACCAACAAACATTACCAAAACTGCGCATAGCGCAAAAATCATTCTTTTCATAAAAAGATACCCCTTTCTTATTTCGCTCCGAATTTTCCGAGCATTGGTTTTAATTGTTTCCATATTCCGTTCTCCAAATTTTGCAAAACTTCTTGATCTGCATCAACTTTGAAGTAATAACAAGTAATTTTCGTTTCTTCAGGTAGCCATTCTGAAAATCGGATTGCGTAAGTGCTTTTACTTGCCTTTCCGAGATGTTCTGCAATGCGCTTGCTGAAATCTGACGAACTGCCGACATAAATACAATGATTTAGTTCGTTTTTTTTATTAAATTTTGCAAAATGGCATTCGCATTTTTCTTGATTTTTGGCTCTGTTAAATTCTTTAGCCAAACCACTAACATCATCTGCAAAAAACAAGTAAATATACTTTTCATTTTTCTGCAGATTTTTTTCTTTAATTAAGCAATCTATTTTATCTTCTGATAAAATATCGCTTTTGTTGAATTCAAATTGCGCCAAATCTTTTTTGGCTAATTCGAGCGCACTCATATCATCAATTACTTTTTTCAACACAGAAATTTCTTTGTTTTTCCCCTTGTTGAACTCTGCGACAACATCGTCTTTAGTCATACAACCGCCTTTCCACCGTTTCTTTACGGCAAATGTCAAATTTTTAAGCAAAAAACAGCGGAAAGGCTGTCCTGCCCACAATTCAGTTTTTTGCGGAAAACGATGAATTTTCACCTGTTCTTAGATTGAATAAACACAAGGCATATAAGACAGAACAACCGGCAAGGGAAGTTCACGCGTTGTGTTTATTTACACAAAATAAAAAAATCAAAGAACATCAATGAAAAGTCAGATATTATTCCGACATTTCATCGTTTTCCGCAGTAGTAAAATACTTTATTTCTGAGATGGTTTCCGAGATTATTTTGGTTTTGGTGAAATTTGTAAATTTGTTCTAAACGCAAAACGTATTTTTGCTTACAAAAAAGGAGAAAAAATGCCTAATTCAATAGAATTGTATTCAAACGAAATAGAAAACCGAATTTTCACAATTCGCGGTTTGCAGGTGATGATTGACAGGGACTTGGCTGAGTTGTACGGCGTAGAAGTCAAAAGGTTAAACGAACAGGTAAAAAGAAACATAGCGCGCTTCCCCGATAATTTTCGCTTTCAATTGGATATTACGGAATTCAACGAACTGGTCGCAATTTGCGACCGGTTCAAAACTCTTAAGCATTCTTCCGTAAAACCGCATGCTTTTACTGAGGCGGGCGTAGCAATGCTTTCGGCGGTATTGAATACACCAATAGCAGTGCAGGTAAGCGTACGAATCATAAACGCATTCGTCGCAATGCGCAAAACCTTAACGCAAATCGGCGGCTTTATTCAACGCCTCGAAAACGTGGAACTAAAACAACTGGAAACCACCCAAAACATAGACAAAATATTTGCCGCGCTGGAAAGCAGAGACGTTATTCCAAAAAGCGGAGTTTTCTTTGAGGGAGAGGTCTTTGACGCTTATGTTTTGATGTGCCAAATCGTAAAAACGGCGCAAAAATCCATAATTTTGATAGACAATTATATAAATGAATCCACATTGACAATATTTTCCAAGAGAACAGAAAATGTAAAAGTTATGCTTTTTACAAAAGAAATATCAAAACAGTTAAAATTAGACATAGAACGATTTAACGAACAATATCCGCCGATAAAAGCAAAAGAATTCGACCTCAGCCATGACAGATTTTTGATAGTCGATGACAAAGAAGTTTATCATTGGGGCGCAAGTTTGAAAGATAGTGGCAAAAAATGGTTTGCCTTTTCAAAAATGGATTTGGACGGATTAGCGGTTTTAGAAAAAATCAGGGAATGGGAAGATGTAGAATCTAAGAGAGAAGAGAAAAGGCAGGAGATGTGATGTACGGGCAAATAATCTTTCGACCTCTAATTCGTTATGAATGCCTTTGTAATTTATTCCTTTTTCTTTGTTCGGAAAAATACTAAATTTGCTTATAAATACGGAAAACCATTGTTTGTGCTATCGTTTATTCCCCAAAGATTCTCGAGATTATTTTGGTTTTGGTGTTTTTTTATTCTTTGGCATTTAGTATTTTTACACCGGAGAGTTTATTGTAAAATAAAAAAAAGGAGAAAGTTATGGGAACAAAAGTAGTGCTGAGCGTTTTGTCGGTGCTTGCAACGGTTGGTTTTATTGCTCTTTTGATGTGGGGAATCCCGACGTATTCTGTGTGGTCGGCTGAAATGAGGGGAACTGCGGAATTGCGCCGCGCCGAAATGAACAGAAACATAATTATCGCAGAAGCGGAAGCGCGCCTTGCTGCCGAAAAATTAAACGCCGAAGCAGAAGTTGCCAGAGCGCAAGGCGCAGCAAAAGCAATGTATGCGGTTCAGGAATCGCTGTCAGAAACATATATTCGTTATCTTTGGGTGCGGACTATGTCAGGAAATCAAAACATTGTTTACATCCCGACAGAAGCCGGACTCCCTATTTTGGAAATTGGCAGAATGCGTCATTGAGAGGCGAAGGAATGCTGTTTTCTGCTCGGGAAGCCGGGTCGGGAGAGTATAAAGTTGCCGACATCTTATTAGTTAGTAAAAGCAGAAAGAAACCTTTCTGATTTTACTCTTTTGTGATGGTGTTTCGCAGAGAGAGATAGACAAGGTTATCTCTCTCTGCCTTTTGAATTATTGTTATACACCTTATTTTTTCGCCAGAGCGCTGATAAATGGTATTACACTAACTGCAATACCTGCAAAAATTAACAGATACAAACCGTTGCTAAGAAAAGTGAAAGGAGCAAATTTATTTTCGATCGCAATTATAAGCAATATTCCAATAATCGCGTTAATTATTCCAATGCTTATTGATAAAAACTTAATTTTGCCCAGCGGCTCTGCTATCTTTCCTGAAAAAGCAATTGCTATGGATATAGCGAAAATACACAGGGTAAACCACCCCGCACCTATCATTTGCAACTGGTAAAAGATTTCCCAATCTGTCAATTCATACAATCCAAATTCTTCATGTGTGCCATTGGCTGAAAATCCCATCGCGCTTCTCCAAGGCAAAAATGTTGCCAACATACCGAGCCCACCGGCTATTATAAGGGCTATTCTTTGTTTGTGCATACAAACCTCCTAAAAGTTAATAAATTAAAGCAAAAACAACGAAAGGTTGCCCTGCCATTACATAGTTTTTGCAACAAAACATGAATTCATCCGCGTTAACCAAATAAGCATTGATAAGCAGAACAACCAGTGAGGAAGTTCTCGCTTATTGGTTAACAATAAAATCAAAGAACACAGATGAAAAACAAAGAGATAAATCTTTGCAATTCATGTTTTGTTGCGGAGAGAAAATACTTTTTATTTTGGGTAGTTTACTGAATTATTTTGTTTTTGGTGAAAATTCTTAAATTTCTTTGCAATGGCAAAACGTATATTGATATAAAAAGGAGGTAAAATGTTTGTATATAACGACGACGAGCGAATAATAAACACTCCCCGATACGAAGAATATCAACGCCTTTTTTCGGAGGCGGGAAAATTGGCTGTCGCCGAGAATAAACGACTGGGAATTCCGCTGAGTTATGTGGAAAACGGCTGCGTTGTCAGAGAATATGCTGATGGTCGCAAAGAAATTTTGGGCGATGCTATACCTGATATAGTATATACAGGTCCTCGAATAATTGAGATACCAAATGCATAAAACAAAACGTCTCAGAATAATTGCAGGTCCTAATGGGTCGGGAAAATCCACGCTTTATGAATACCTCGTAAAGACCCATACTTTTAACGATTACTATTTTATTAATGCTGACGTTATAACAAAAGACCTTGCAGATTTTTTGAATTTGGCGTATTACCCTATCAATTTTTCAAAAGACGAGTTTCTTAAATTTGTAGAAAAATCCTCGTTTCAAGATAAGATACCGTTCAAAATAGCGGACAAACTTAGCATTGAAAAGACGATCGTTTCTTTTACAGACAAAGATTTCGCAGAAATTTCTTATGTTTCCGCCTGTTTGTCTGAATTTTTGCGCCACAAAATGATATTAGATTCCGAATCATCATTTGCCTTTGAAACGGTGTTTTCTCATCCGTCAAAATTAGATGAAATCCGTTTTGCAAAAGAGAATGGATACAAAATATATCTGTATTTCATAGCGACAAACACACCGTTGTTGAACATTGAACGCGTAAACACAAGAAGTGCGAAAGGCGGGCATTCAGTTCCACCTGAGAAAATAGAGGAGCGTTATTATCGTTCTCTCGACAATGCTTATGAAGCAATGTTGCTTGCCGACAGAGCGTTTTTCTTTGACAATACCATAACGGACGTAAAAAGCGAATATTCATTTTTTGCGGAGAAAACCGATAATAATTTATACATAAAAGACGGCGCAAATGTCCCTTGGTGGTTTGG